>Ga0136643_10014896_pt1 | contig 11686 bp, 6 predicted proteins | sample TergutLab28metaG_FD_96883 | JGI IMG/M metagenome (GOLD analysis project Ga0136643, IMG submission 96883) | Labiotermes labralis P1 segment gut microbial communities from Petit-Saut dam, French Guiana - Lab288 P1 (version 3) (version 3) | ecosystem: Host-associated > Arthropoda: Insects >...
TAGCAAGCAGACAGCAGTATCTGTTTGACATATGCCTGTTGCTGTATGTACGGTCTTTAACTCCTGATGATGGACAGAAAGACCATCTGAAACATTTAGAGTTATTCCAAAATAAAATAAAATAAATTTGAGACACTGGTGCATCTGGTTGGTTTTACTATAGAAATACATTATGATGCACGGCCCTATGAATGTCAAATTTGCCAAAATTAGTCCACAGTGTCTAAGAACAAAAACAGAAATGATTAAATAAAAGCTCAGAACCATACTGGTTTCCTTTCTTGTGTGAAAAGTATTATCCGTTACAAGGTTGTTCCTCTTAAACAAAGTTAACCCAACAATCTGCTTTAAGGTTTTTGGATATTTACATCAGTGAATTTTTGAAAATAACCTAATCTGTTTTCTCTGATATCTGAGACTGTGCGTCTCTGCTTATGAGTATTTTATTTTCCTTGGGAGGGTTACCAGCCTGTCTGCAAAACCCCATTCTTGGAGGACCAGTTTGTCTCTCTTAGTCTGGCTTCTCTCTTACGGCCTGACCAGCTTGGGAGGCCCTACCAGGAACATATAGTTCCTGCCAGCATAGCCCGTAAGGTCATTGAGGCACGTAAGCCCCCCCCCCCCCACCACGACAAGGTGGAAACATGCCGATCCCGGAACAGGCCAAACGACCTAATCCATGGAGGAAGATGATGATGACGAACTAAATCTGTGACTGGAAAAGTGGGCTGCACATCATAATGCATATCCCCATGCCTCAATTTTTGGTACAGCAGTTATGGCCAAATACATATACAATGTTGGAACACCACTGTCCTGATTTGGCCCAGTTTTGACTTTTTTTACTCTCCTTAAAAGGGGGTCTCACTTTGAATACCACTACACTCAGTGCATGTGGGAACATTACTGGAAGTCTTTACACTGTTTTCCAACATTATTCTCAAGCAAGGCAGAAATGATTGTCTGAAGTCTGTAGGTACTTTTGAAGGTCACTCTCATTAATGTTTGTAACATGTATTTGTATTACAGAATGTCTGTCAGGACATACACATAATGTGTGCATCAATTAACATGCATGTATATAAATGCCAACATTACTCTTACTGGTCATGGGTCACTGCTGTAAATAAACGCTTGCTTTTGGTATTGATGGTTAGCATGGGTTACTCAAATATTCATGTATTTTAATTACAGTGAAGTGTAAGTATACACATACTTTGATAATTATACTTCAGAATCAAGTTCATTATGTCAATCCTCAAATTAGTTTATTAAAATTATGACTGCTAAAGAAATCAGTTTTGTATTAAAATAAAAATCTAGAAAAAAAAAGAGGGATCATCACTTATTTTAAAAATTACATAAATGCCACAAAATTCTCAGCAGAGCAGAGTTAGGTTTGGTTCATTTTAAGGTAAAGGTAAAGGTAAAGCAGTCCCATTACAGGCCTGGAGTGGCCCAGAGGGTTCCAGGAAGTTAAGGTTCCCAGATTTTGTGACAATGGCACAGGATGGTGGTAAGGTTGTCAGCCTTACGCACCGGCCGCCTTTACCCCCAGGAAATGCTCTTGGTACTCATTTCTGTTAGAGGCTGAGTCGACCCCAGGGCCATAGTATGATCAGGGATTTTATGTCAATGAGAAATTCGAATGACACCAGCTGGGATCGAATCAGCGACCTTACGATTTGTAGCACAGCACCTTAACCGCTGTGCCATCATTTTAAGGTACTCAAACAATAATTACAATAGCACATTACATACTAGTATTTATTATGAATTAAAATCATGCTAATACACACAACTGGATGGGAAATGGAACATTTTATTAACGTAACGTGACTCGTACTGCTCTGCTAAACATAAAGAACAAATAAATATCTGTCGAACACAATATATATTTCATACACAGAATATAATATCAGCTACATGTTTCAGCTTTTACTAAGCCATCTTCAGTCTGTAACATGTGGATTCATAGACCCACATTGCACAATGTACATCAGAGCAAAAACACCCCGGGATATCACATCCATGGCTTACATTTCTGACCGCTGACTACAGTTCTAATGGCTTTAGTGTTATATTCTATACAGCATGCAACTACCTTCTGAAAGAGCATACGTCATCATAAGCCACTTCATCTCATTGTTTTAATAATATATTTTATGATAATTGGTTTATGATATTTAGGAATAATAAATGCAACAATTTTGAAATACAAATTTTGAATAATATCATTTGCACTACTGTACATTATGCCTTTTTTGTGAAATCTTTTACAGCTTGATGATGGCTTAATTAAAAGCTGAAAACACACAGTTGTTTTTAGGTTCGCTATATGAATATGTACTTTTAGAGGATAGTGATTGGTTCTTGAAGCATTTTATATTGAGCAGCTTGAGGTAATAATAATATTTGGAAGATGACCAGTTCAAATCTTCGCCATGACACCTGCTAGTATAACTTCTTTTTTTACGACTTTCGTCAGTTGTCATAGAAAAATGTAAGGACAGTACCTCACTCAGGACATGACTGCTTCCTTCCAAAAGATTTCTTATACACTGCTCACCTGTTACCTTACAACAAACATTACACAATTCAGTGGTGAATCCTAATCCAGAGATCAGGTCAGCGAATTGGTGTAGTGCCAAATTGTGTACCCTTCTGGTACACCTGACCTCCGGATCAAGACTCACCACTGAGACAATATACTGTCCTGGCAGCATGCCAACTCCATGGACCAGAGTTCTGCTTAACAAGCTAATATTTCCTCAGCTGGTCTAGCAATTCAAGGCATTTTATGAAACACTTCATCTTGTGTTCACATGAGCCTGACACCTGTCACTATCCTGAGCCAGATAAATCCAATCCACCCCTCCCCAACCGAATTCTTAATTATCCATTTTGAAATTGTCCTCCAATTTATGCCTAGGTCTTCCAAGTGACCTCCTTCCCTTGTGTTTCCCCACCAAAACCCTGTATGCACCTCTCCTCTCCCCATACGTGATACACGCCCAATCCATTTAATTCTTCTAGCTCATAAAATAAACAACAACAACAACAATAATAATAATAAATAATAAACATTTTTCTGCACCATATGATAAGTATTCAGGGTTTGCCTAGGGCAACAGTTTCTAGCAGCATGTCTAGGGCCATCCCTGTATACTGCACTGAATGAAAATGAATTTGAAGAATGTAAACAGAAGCAGTCATGGGCTACTGTAGGCTAGTTATGCAGCATTTGATAGTAAGGACGTAGAGAAAACTTCAAACACAGGACCTCGGAGTACATAACAGGAGAGGTAACAATTCCATTGTAGTGTTCCATGGAAAGATAATTTGCCATGTTGAGAATACATTGTACAAGATGACAGTTCCTAATAATTGCGCACTTTCAGTTCAGAATGGGATTCTATCAAAATATGTACAATTTGACCAATGGTGTATGACTGATATAGTGTACCTAACTTCAAGTGCTTCATCAGAAATAATGAGACAATGCAAGAACTCTTTCCTTCATGTTGTTATATGGTGCTGTTTTACAGTGGGAGACACTGAGGAGTGTATGGACAGAGTTGCCAACATCAGTGGAAGCATGACGTGTCAGCAGTTCCTTACTCGCTACGGCTTCCAGTACTGTTCGTACAAGTACATGCAACGCAACTGTTGTGCATCACAGAGAGCCATCTGTGCCCCCACTCTCATGCAGAATTGAACATCCTTTCTTATGCATGAACTCTTCAATTTGTCACCATTATTAGCAACATAGCCTAAGTTGAAGGATCTTCAAACATCTCGATCCTTATCTCTGGGTGACAACCACACTGTGAAGTGACTCAGTAAGATACAAACCTGTCACAAGAGATTTCACATATGTGGCTGAAATTTAGCTGTAATTCTTAATTTCAAATCATGTGATTTCAGGGATTTACCTGATGAGGGAATAATTATAATAATCTTCATTCAGCAGATTACAAATCATTCATGTCAAGAGTTAAATGTTAACAACATGAGTACAAGATACGACACCCCAGTCACGAATTTTATATAAGACAGACATGTTTAGAGTAATCCCAAAATTATCATGTAAAGTGACCTTGACACATGATTTCCTGTTAAAAATACAAATCTAAGTTTCATGATTAAATTATCATATTTAATGACAGACACTGACAACGAGAGTGTTAATAAAAAATTTCAAAATAGCCAAACAAATCCTCATATGAACATGGGTTCATGCATTTAAGCAATAATGTATATATGAATTGTTTAGTAGCTTGTCAGAAACTACCAGTGAAGGGGAGGGTAGTGGGAGAAAGATATATTAATAATGGCAGATATTGGGACTGAAAGAAATACATTTGAAGACGACAGTGTGTGAAACTGGTAAGAGAGACATGATCTCAATGAATGAGACAACCACCACCAGTTAGCTTCCCTAAAAGTGATCATGTCACTGAATTAATTCAAGTAACTTTCACCTACTGCATTTAATTTACTGTAATATTCAGTATGCAACTGTGATAGTAGACATACTAACTCATCACATGCCCATTGATACCCGATTAATTTCATAGACAAGAAGCAACTGTTACAGAGTATAAACATGTTTATGTGATATTCACATTATCTTTGTAACACCATGAGGAACTTATCAGAAATGAAGTAATTGTCACTACATTTTTTCTGCACAATAGAATGATGTCATATAATGCCATTCCATTACATCAGTAGTTATCTATTTGTACTACATGACATAGCAATGCTGCTTCTGATAAGCAACTTGATGTGGCCTTGTGCTGGTGCATGCAGATAAAAATGTGTGGAGAAGTACTATCATAACAGCAGTTACAAAAAGTGATGAATCTTCATAAGATGTGATACCAACATTATAATGCAAAGTCACAGTTCTCTGAACTTGGTTTTCCTAGGAGTAAGAGAATGAAATGTGGAGCGTGTAGTGTCAAACTGCAAATCTATGAACAGAAATAAGTGGGACAGTACATTTAACATCAAATTATCTTAAACATAAAGATAATGAAATAAATGCAGGCAATAAAAACATCTCTTTGAAATGATTTGTCACTGTTCTTACCTATAGCAAGTCAAGATTTTAATTCCTTTGAAAAGAAATAACAGTTAAGAAAAACATTTATTGTATTAGTGTGTTTTTAAGCAACAAACCTTTAATAAAATCACTATTGTTTTCTTAACACCAAAATGTGACAATGATACATCAAGACTGGCAACAATCATTCAACACAGAAACTCGTTCTTGTAAGGTGTGTAAATCACTCCTTGTAAAATTATGGATATGAAAGGGAGACCTAATGGCAAGTAATACTGAGGGGTTTTACATGGCTTGTGGTGTGTGAGGGTGGGAGTCAGCCACAACAAATTAGTGATGAATTGTATGCACTTTGATTGCATCACCCTGTAAACCACTGACTGTTCAAACAATCAGTCATTTTGTAAAATCAAAGACAGTAATAAAAAATGTTTATTCAGCAAAATCTACAAGTTGAATTCTTATAATAAAACCAACTTGATGCACTAATTTCTCAAACTTATTATTGGAATAAAACTCTACATGTTTCGGACAGTTCCTCTGTCCATCATCAGGAGTTTTTTGCTGTACAAACAGCAATGGTATATGTCATACAGGTTTGCTGACAGCTTGCAAGCAGGATCAGGATGGAACTCTGTCCTGATCCTGCTTGCAAGCTGTCAGCAAACCTGTATGACATATACCATTGCTATGTGTACTGTGAAAAACTCCTGATGATGGACAGAGGAACTGTCCGAAATATGTAGAGTTTTATTCCAATAATAAGTTTGAGAAATTACTGCATCTAATTGGTTTTATTGTGAGAATTTATCATGATGCATGGTCACCTGAACGTCAAATTCTACAAGCTGATTTGTTCAAAGTTTAGTACTAACAATTTCCTACTATATCCCAATCATTATCATGCCTGCAGCCCCATAAATACCATGGAGACGAAAACACTTAATGCATACATATGCTCTTGATAAAAATTATGCACTTGAAAAGTGTGACACCACAGTATGTTTCAAATGCTGAGAACTTTCAAAGAGCTGTTTTTTTTCCCTGGCTGAAGGAACAGAAATTATAGCAATAAAGGAAGTATACATGTTTTAATTTCATTAAATTAAAAGCTATTTCTGTAATTTTTATGTGTATGAGAGTTTATGTGTGAAAGCGCACATGTGTGTAGATGTTTGAAATATTGTTATCAGGTATTTATGGCTCTTAATGTTAGCTTCGGTTTCTATTACTAGATTGTGCTATTAAAACAAAGGATGTTTCAAAATGTTGAAAGAAAAAAACTGGACTGCTGACTGAAAATGGTTACAATTCAGAGACAAAAGCCTTTAAGGTTAGTGAACTGCTCCACCTCTGCTACCTGTTTATAAATAAATCAAGTTATTTCAATCCACTTAAAGAATCCTCTTGCTTTGCACTCCTTGCAAGGAAATTTACTTCTAATTTCAAGCAGGGAAGACTTCTTGAAAATCTGTAAATCTGTTTTCTTTTTTAAGTTCCTATAAACAATACACTACAAAATTTCTGTATAAGTGATCTTTTAGTGCACCATACTGCCATATTACTATGCATAGGACAGGTTTAATTAATCTGTTCTCATGAAATTAAAAAAAGAAACTTAAATATAATTATTGAATTCTTTGAAGTTTGTGTAAATTAATCTACTGCCACAAATGCATCACAGCCAACAGAGACAGCAGTCTGGGCATAAGGCAAATAAGCTGTGGTTTTGGGCACCACAGTATTAGGGGTGGATTTACTGTGAAGCTCATGAAGCTTAAGTTTAAGGGCCCTTCTATGGCCCTGGGAAGGGCCCTAAACAAATATTCACTTTCGTACCTAATTTTGTATTCTTTTTTTCTAAGAGGGGACCCCAAAAATTCTATAAGCTTCTGGCCCCACAAAACCTGCACTACCCCTGCACATTATGCAGGTCCTCTGAAAAACAGAGTGTCTGGGATAGACGTATCCAGAAATGAATGCAGACCATTTCAAAATAAAAAGTAATGTCCTTCAAAAACACATATAACTGATAATGCACAAACTATCCAAGTTTTTAATCCCACCGTGCAAGTATGCCTACGTGCACAGACAAGTTTCATCACCTCAAATGAGATAGTGCTCAAAATAGAAAATTTTAACAACCAAAAAAATATAAAAATCATTTTATAATGCTTGGAGTGCTGTTGCACCACCCAATGCAAATGTAATCTTTTGGTATCAATGAGAATGCTGCAATGGTGAGTTCTGGTCCATTTAAAGCACTGGAATACAAGATCTTACACCCTGCAGTAGGATGTAGATATGGCATTTGGATTTGAGGACCCTCATACTGTGCCACAACATGAAAGGGATGCACCGAAAATGAGCATGTGATGGGGAATTATGAAGGATTTTGTCACTGATACCTACTTCTTCCACAAGGTAAACAGCCAGATATGTGCACATGGACATGACTGAGAATATTGCTGTTGACAAAATCCCTAGTGGATGAAAATTTCAACAAGGGCACTCCCCATTACTACACTGAAGTGTGTGCTTCCTAGAATCAGACATTTCGTAAATGGTGGATCAGATGTTGGGGTCCAAATATTTGGCCATCCAAGTCACCGTAACCTTACCCCACTGGACATACTTTTGTGTGGATTCATGAAGGACATCATATACCGCAAGACAGTTAAACAATTGCGGGAGCAGACAACACATCACAAATGCGGTAGCACAGGGAAAAACTTGGCAAGATAGTGAATGATCTGGGCATCTGCTAAGTGGGAAGGGGTGCACACACCAAGGCATACTGAACAATAGTGTAAACCTTGAGAGCTCTATCACACTTATAAACCTTGTTAGTATCCAAACAATTATTCTTTCCTGATATCTTGAGCCCTGTCACTCTATTCAAGACGCTGGAGATAATTAAGATTAAACCTGAAATTCCCTTGGTGTAAATAACCAATCTTATAAATACCATCATGAAAATTTTCAACCCTTACCAGTACCTCTTCCCCCGCAGTCAAATCTAATAAAAGCTTCCCTTTCCAGGACTGCATGCTGACCAACATCTACAGGTTTCCCCATCTCACCAGACATTAAGAGTGGGAACTACCCTCCCAACACATGACAGGCACTCTCCTAACCCCCCCCCCCCAAATATATACCACCAAACAGCTAAATAGACAAACTAAACATTCTGGGGGAAGGTACAAAAATACAGGGGTCAAAAGGCATACCATATTTCCCCAAATACAGGGTTATTTGAAATGACTGTCTGAGGTTTTTAACAACTTGTCATACACAATACACTTGAGATAAGAGTATATGTATTTTTTTTTATTTAATAGAACAACACTCCTTTTGTTACATACCTTACAGGTGCTCTATATGTGCACCCTTTGTGATTCTACAAACATCAACATGATAATCGAGTTTGTTCCAGACTGTTTGTAGCATGTTGGCAGTGATGGTTTCAAAGGTGGTTCTAATTCGTACCTTCAGTTCTGGGATGCTTGCGGGGAGAGGAGGAACATAAATTTCTAGATCCATTGGTGCAACTACATACTCCTATGTCAAGTGTACTGTGTATGACAAGTTGTTAGAACCCCAACAATCATTTCTAATAACCCTGTATAAGACAAGGACTTTCTTCCGAAGTCATCATCTGAAATATCGGGCTACCTTGTAACTCTAATCAAAGATAAATGTTTTCTGTACAAGTACTGTTCCATAAAGTGAACTGTGAAATATGGTATCTAATCCGAAGACAATATTTTAGAGAACTTCACAGTCATCACCAGCTGAGCAAAAATTATGGGGCAGGACACAGGAAATTTAGAGGGGGACAGGCTCCTTCAACTCCTCAGGCTGCTGGACACCACCACATGCACTTTGGTCCTACCCCTGTTCCTTCTGCAATGTTCTATGCACTTATTATCCAAGTACTGGTTATATTCAAATCTGAATGATCACCCCGAGCTGTGTAAAACTGTAACTGATCAGGTTCCCTAGAAGACACCAAGCCTGCTAGACTTCTTTGTCACATGTGTGCATTGTGCAGTCGTACTATGGCAAGTACTAATTCTTTCTCACCTACTGTAGATTTACATTTCATAATATAAAATGCAATTTGTATACCTGGAAGATAGTTTTGATGCTGTGATTAATAACTGTTTTGCTTCTTTTTCATGTAGGGCAAATAGAAACACCGATTAAATGGCATTTGAAAACTGACAAAATCTTCAAGTCACTTCATTACAGTAAGAGAAAAGGCATTTTATATTAAGGAACAGGCAGCCAGGACACCCCTAGAGATGTCCACATCTACTGGTACAGACTCTGTAAATAAAAATCATAGTGCGAGTAGAAGAGGGGGGAAAAAAAAGCTAAAGTGATCCCATTACAGCCCTGGTGTGACCCAGAGGGTGGGTAGAGGTATAGCTCTACTCTTCCATGACCGCGGCACTAGAAGGGGGTGAGTGGTCAGCAGCATGCCCTGACCGCACTTTACCCCCGGGAAAGACCCAGTACCCATTTTACAGGAGGCTGGGTGGGCCCCAGGACCGGTCTGGACGGGCTGAAAATCTCTTCCCCACCGGGATTCGATCCCGGACTGTCCAGCCCATAGTCAGTCACTATACCTACTGAGCTACCCGGCCCACTGTTACACAGAGTATAATATCAAAATTAAGGGAATACACATAATCCCTCACACAGTTTATACTGTAATAACTCTGGCTCATTTCAGGAACAGGAACAGTCAGTCAAAAACCAAATTATGTACCCGGGTGCTGATAAGTCCTTAGCCCAACCAGGAAGAAAATAAGCTCGGAAGCATGTCAGGGACGCGCGTGATTTCAACAAAATCGAGATAAGAGCTGTCATCAAGTTTCTTTTCCTGCAAGGCAAGGCACTGAGGGAAATTCACACCATTCTGACAGAAACATTAGCTTGTTTCCTTCCTGGTTGGGCTAAGGACTTATCAGCACTCCTGCATTGTTGATTTATTTGTATAAATACCATTTTTGTGGGATATACACTATGGTTTATGATAAGAGGGAATAATGATGTACCATGTACATACACTCGATTATGCTACCAACTAGCTGCACTCTCATACACAAAGGTCAGGGTCAGGTATACTTGCTTGAATATGACAGAGGACAGTGCAAGGAAGGAGCTGAAATTGCATACAGTAGTACAAAAACATGTACAGAAGGAAAAACACGCAAAAAGTATCTGCACATATGGCACTGTTATGTTTGGTATGCCATCTGAAGAATAAATAAGCAAATCAATCCAGTTTTTTTTTAACTAACACAGAACAGAGTTGGGAAGGCAGAGTAGTAGTAATAATGACAGGATAAGCACAAGGAAGTGATGGGAACAGAATGCAGAAAGAAGGATGGAGACACATACACATGCTGTAACATGTCAGGATATATTTTAAGCATGTCTTTTAACACAGCCGTCAGTTACTACGACTGTTTAGCATTGGTGAAATATGAATGAATTATTAATGACTATGGAGCATGGGTCAAAGCATGACATGGGGGAAACTGAAGTAGTTGCAGAAAAACCTGTAGCAGTGCTCCTTTGTCCACCATAAATCTAACACAGGATGGCTTGGGATCAACCCAGATCCTGGTGGCAAGCAACGACTGAATGCTTGAGCCAAGCAACAACCCCAACAAGGACTTAGAATCGTATGTTTATTGGACCGTGCATCATCTTGATAGTTGAATAAAGAGAGATCAACTTGATGTCACTTGCTTTTTTATTTCATTATTTAATGTTTCAGATGTATTAACATCCAAAACATGCTGAGCATTAAATAATGAAATAAAAAAGCAAGTGACATCAAGTTGGTCTCCCTTTATTCAAGGACTTAGTTTAATTTTTCCTTCAGTAATCACTGGAAGAGGAGCAGGGGGATTGTTATTGGGAAAAAAAAAATAAATTTCCATGTGCATGGGCATCTAAAAATCCTTTTATTTAGAAGGAAAGTACATGAAAAAAAATTCTTACAACACATCTGACCTGGAATTAAATATACCCCCACCTTACCAGAGTAAAGGTAAAGCAGTCCCGTTACAGGCCTGGGGGGCCCACAGGGTTCCAGGGAGTTAAGGTTCCCAGATTTCGTGACAACGGTACAGGATGGTGGTAAGGTCAGCCTTACGCACTGGCGGCCTTTACCCCCAGGATATGTTCCTGGTACTCATTTCTGTTAGAGGCTGAGTCGATCACAGGGCCATAATGCGATCGGAAGGAATCTGTCAATGAAAAATCCACTGACACCAGCTGGGATCGAACCAGCGACCTTCCAACTTGTAGCTCAGCACCTTAACAACTGTGCTACCGTGGCCCCTCCTTACCAGAGTAGGAAAGGGATTATATTGGGAAAAATAAATTTCTACACACATGAACATGTACAAATCCTTTTATTTTAAAAGCAAGTATGCAAAAAATAATTATAACACAACAGATTGGAATTAAATATGCCTCCACCTAACAAAACGGACCCCCCAAAAAAAAAAAAAAAAAATTAATCTACAGGTCTTGTCTGCATTAGGCCAGCACTTCTTGCTGCAAACCTCAAAACCATTCCAACACTGAAAA
>Ga0136643_10014897_pt1 | contig 11686 bp, 14 predicted proteins | sample TergutLab28metaG_FD_96883 | JGI IMG/M metagenome (GOLD analysis project Ga0136643, IMG submission 96883) | Labiotermes labralis P1 segment gut microbial communities from Petit-Saut dam, French Guiana - Lab288 P1 (version 3) (version 3) | ecosystem: Host-associated > Arthropoda: Insects >...
CAAAATTCTACACAGGAAGAAATTAAGAGCAGATTGAAGTCAAGGAATGTTTGCTATCAATCAGTGCAGAATTTTTTGTTTTTGTTTAATAAATAAATTTATTGGGAAAAAAGAAAAAAAAAAAAAAAAAAAAAAAAAAAAAACACAGAAGCTTCAGTAGTTGCCAGTAAGGAGATTGGACTAGAAGCAAATGCTGATAAAACTAAGTACATGGTGATGTATTGAGGTCAGAATGTGGGATGAAATCACAATATGAAGATTGATAGTAGTTCCTTTGAAAAGGTGGAAGAGTTCATATATTTGGGAACATTAACAAATCAAAATTCTACACAGGAAGAAATTAAGAGCAGATTGAAGTCAAGGAATGTTTGCTATCAATCAGTGCAGAATTTTTTGTTTTCCAGGTATCTATCTAAAAATTTAAAGATTAAGATACACAGAACTACAGTTTTGCCTGTTGTTTTGTATGGGTGTGAAACTTGGTTGCTTACCTTGAGGGTGTTTGATAATAGGATGTTGAGGGTAATATTTGGGCCTAAGAGGGACAAGGTAAGAAGGAAGTGGAGAAAACTACATCATGAGGAGCTAATTATCTGTACTCCTCACCCAGTATTGTTCGGTTGATAAAATTGAGAAGAATGAGATGGGTGGGCATGTAGTGCGCATATGGGAGAGTAGAGGTGTATCCAGGGTTTTGGTGGGGAAACCTGAAGAATAGAATAGAATAGTGTTTGGGTTTGAGCCCTTCTGGGCCCGCTGCACCTAGGCCTTAATGACAGACCCTTTGTGCCCAATATTCTGTACCAAGTTAAAGGTGCCCCGTTACTTCAGCAAAGTTCCAGATGGCCCCCATACCTAGTTTCCTAACGTCCTCCGGGTCCAAGAAGAATGAACCCAGATGTGTATATCTGAGTGAGGCCAAGGCCTCACACTCACACAAAATGTGGACTGAGGTTTCCTCCCCCGTACCACATTTCCTACAGATGGGATTACTGCTTAGCCCCATTATATATATATATATGTCTTCTCAAGGTGTTACGTCCAGTGAGCAGGCCAATAACAACTCTGGATTATGTCCTATAAAAGGACAGTAATTGGGCCCCTGTAGCCACATTAGGGCCTAAGATCAATTCCCAAGCCTGTCTCTGTGTACTATGTGTACTACAGGGACCACGCCACAACGCCAGATGCTGTTTCTCCATCCAGCGTTTCATCTTTCTTCTTTTATTCTGCCTAGAGACTCCCAAGAAAGGCTTAGATCCCACAAACCGCCGAACAAAACAACTCCTTGCAAACTTGTCAGTGATTTCATTTCCTCTCACTCCGGCATGCCCCGGAACCCAATATAGCCCCCACAGCATGTCAGGTAGAGATATCATTCAATGCCTGCTGGCACTGTCGTACCAAAGGAGACGTTGTAGTAGCAGCCTGAAGTGCTTTCAGTGGCCTGGCTATCAGAGCAAATAATAACATATTTCTCTGGCCAGTCCTGAGTTTCAGTTTCATGAACACAGGCTAATATCACATATACCTCAGCCTGAAAGACTGTGGTATGTCTTCCTAGAGAGATACTGAGCCTTCTGTTTGCAGATTGCCCATAGACCCCAGCCCCAGTCCCGTCTGCAGTCCTGGACCCATCCGTAAACTAGATGAGCCTTTTAACCGCAGGAGTCCTGGAGCCTCTGGTCCATTCCTCTCTAGTTAACATAGCGACCTTGTATTTGGGTTCCAGATTAAAGACTGGCTTCATAAGGTTGACCCCCATATTAAATATGGGATCAGAATTCTGAAATCAAGTCACTGTGTCCTTGTTGGGGGTGAAGGTAAGACCAACTCCCCAAACTCCAGAGGCAATGTGCTGCTGACCTCGCCTCCCCCTGTATCACGAGATCCAGTGGCGGGAGGCAAACGAGAGCCTCATTAGCACCAGTAGGAGCCGTATGAATTGCTTCCGTTATCCCTAAGCATGCCAGTCTTTGTGCTTTGCTTAGCTTCTTTTTGGCATTAGCTGTTTGGCAGCCAGGCCACCATACTAAGGATGCAAAGGAGATGGTCAGCTGAACGATGGCAACATAGAGCCAGTGGACCACCTTGGGTCTCAGACCCCGCCACACCCCACATGGCCTCCTACAGGCCCACAGCAAACTGTGAACCTTCCTCACTTTGACATCCACATGCTCTCTCAAGGTCAACAGAGAATCCAGAATAACCCCCAGATACTTGACCGACCCAGAGAGATATGGAAACCTGAAGGAAGAGACCATTAGGGAGACCCAGCATAGATGGGAGGATAATCTTAAGATGGATCTTGAGGAAGTAGGATGTGGGGGTATGGACTGGATCGAGCTGACTCAGGATAGGGACAGATAGCTGGCACTTGTGAATGCGGTAATGAACCTTCGGGTTCCATAAGAAGTGGGGAATTTCTTGACTAACTGAAAATCCGTTAGCTTCTCAAGGACTCTCCCCCATGGAGTAAGTTAAGTAAGTTAGTATTTGCAGTTCCCACTGCCTCTGGTTTGATGATGACTTGTATATCTACAGTAGTATTCAGATTGCTGTAGACTGGAAACTTTTGTCATACGACATTGAGCTTGCAGAATTGGTTTGTGAATAATGGCATGAAACTCAATGCACATAAATTATGCTTATATCATTTATTCCTAAAACTAACAGTAACAATTTCAGTCACAAGTTAGGTAGTACTCTTTTTGTTCAAGGTGTGTTGAGGATCTTGAAATAAATGTATACTGTAAGAACTATAAGCATTACAAGTTTAGGACTTACAGTATTTGGTATATTACATTTGTTTTTTAAATTCACTTTCACATTATATTCCTAAGTATTTATTTACTAACATTTCAATTACAAACATCACAAATGTATAGTATCAGAGCAAACTTATTATACAGTTACAGACATATTCACAAAAGCAAGTCACAACTGACCACCTACGAATACAGGCCCAAAGTCACATGTGGTTGGCACAGGTGCACTTTCTAAATTTTCCTCACTATCCTCCCCTCAGGGCCCTTATGCAAGCTTCTGTGCTCAGTAATTCACACCGTACTACCATATTCCACATGATCTTCAAAACTGCATCTGGAGGTCAAACATTATTGTAACATGTCTATGATATGCTATAGTTGGTGAAAAACAAACAAAAAACAAAAATCATGGAATGGGAAATTATGTCAGTATGTTACATGCAAGCATTGTGTGTAAGTGAAGTGGACTGCAGTCGATTTTTTAATACAATATACTTCAGCCATAAAGAAACAAGAAGTGATAGTAAGACTTTTAAATGTATTAAGTGGAAAGTTTTTTTTATATAGGCCTGCAAAATTACACTTCCCCAAAGGCAAGAAAAGTTTTTAAAATGAGAATTTTATATACAGAAAAATTGACACTAGTGTTAGGGGAGGTGTGGCAAGAGTTGGAAAATCTAATTTCTTGCATGGGAAAAGCAATACCCATTTCACATCCATTTTTAGTCTGCCATACCTTATTACTCATATGTTGTAACCTCTCTCCCCAATGACATGTTAAGTGTTTCATCAAAATTATAAACATCACATTACACTAAGACCTGTCTGACTTTCTGTTAAACTGTCAACATGGACTTAGGAAGCTGTAGAGATTTACATATTATAGCACAGCATAAAAATCAAGGTACAATGCATAATTATTAATGGCTTTACAAGTACACGTCACTCTAAAAACCTATGTTAGAACCTCATATCTCACACTATGATAATTTTTCCATTCGTTGCATTGTGCCTTCTTTCCAGTTTCCTGTGATCACTTCAGTATAACATAATGCATTTATTTCCACTGTAAATTCTTCCCTTCTGTTTCCCATTAAAAAATAATAATAGTAATAATAAAAAAGAGTCACTTTTTAATCCATCCTGTTCAATTGCTCTGTGCAATGTCTTCCAATTTTTCATGTAGCATTATTCTTCTACCTTGTCATACTATCCGGTTTGTTTTACACTTTTAGATAGCATGTAATAGACTTATTTCTGAGTATAGTTACATCACAACTTTCGGAAGATTCTCAATCTCACTGCAGAAATTAAATAAGTTTTTTGTTTGAGAAAAATGTCTGCAGGCAAATTGTAAATGAGCGTTTCACACACTTGGAAGTGATACCACTTAACACTATCACCGTCAAAATGCCAACCTAAAATGGCAGTATTATCATGATGTAGACAAAATCAGGAGATACACTAACAAATCTTTTGGTAGTAGAGATAGTGGCCTATGCAAATGATACGAAAATTGGTTCGAAAGAACGGATTTGTAGAAAATTCTATTAGTATGAAATGTCATACACTTTTCCAGTTCAAGAATGTCCAACATTTTAAAAATGATGTGAGAAAATACTCTATCCAATTATTGATCAGTATAAACAGCTCAATTTTTTATGTTTCATTACTTTCTTCTCAGTTTACAGAGCATGACGAACAAAAAACCAGAATGATGCTGATTGTAATACCAGATGGCCAACTTCTCAAAACTGAAGACTACGTTCTCAAACTATGCTTACAAATAAGTCCATGTAGCTCTTCACCCATAACTTTTTTTTGGTAAAACACATGGACAAAAAATATTTTTTTTCCATTGGCACCTTTATGTTTAGATGTTGTTATGAATACACTTCTGGAAACTTCTATGGCCAATCCAACAAATTCAGTTTTAAACATTAGGTTTGAAACAAATACTTATGCTCAAGCAAGCATTGTGTTTGGACATGGTTTTCAAGTCATGTAGCTGTTACTTACTTTTGATATTTATACAGCAGTAAGCAAAAATAAATACATACTCTTATTTGTTTTTATTTATCTCCTTCAGATTGGAAGATAAGTTTCTTCTGAATGTAGTTTTCAGGCATTCTAACGTTAATATCTCATCTTCCACCATTCCTTTAATTTTATGGATCAGGGGATTTAACAAACTAAAAACATTTGTTCTGTTCCAATTCTGGCTCACCAACAGAAGACAACATTTTCTCATAAATTTTGTACACAATACATCAAATATTGAAAATTGAACAAAGTATTCATATACCTTGAATATGTACAAAAGGACAAAAATTTTCACATAATTTTGAGCAACCTGCAACTCACTCTGAAAATTCCATGTGGTCATTTTCACTGAACACACAGAAAAATATAAAACCTTCCCCCTGCCAATGGTCTTTCTGAATTGTTGTCTACAAGACACAAAACATAGAATGTCAACAAAACAGACCTACTGACCCTTGGGAATTAACATATATGTAGATTTCTTCATTAAACATAAAAAAAGACACATACTGTTATAAAATTGTTTCAAAGTGCTGACTCAACACAGTGGCTTTAAAGTCCAAAATAAACAACACATTATCTAGCAGATATGTAAATAAAGAGCTTACTTGCCAATTAATCAGCACTAACTTCACAACATTAAAACTTTCATTGTTTCCAGTCATTTCAGCATTTGTTAGTTGTACAAAATATATTCCATGGGTACGGCAGTATATCACTTGGGCAGACATTTATCCAAGCAACAGTATTCCAGCCTCCAAAATTCATAACTTTTGCCATCCTTGCAGATGCTTTGCACACAAGCCACATGGAATTCCATGTAGTAACAAAACAGTTTACTTGTTCCTGTGTTCTATAAGTGCAGCTGCTGTTATGACACCCTTACTCCATGTAGCAGGGTTCAAAACATCAATTTTGTGACATTGCACTTGGAAGCTTCTGGGCACAAACATACTCGTATTTTCAAGTCTTCAATGTAATGACATTTAAACAACACTTACTTCCATTTTCAAATTACATTTGTACCTTCTCTTAATTTGAGACACCAAATCCAGAATGCAGGACAAACTGCCAAATAAATCACATCTTCCAAACAAAGATTTCTCTGAATCCAAGGTAACCCCCCAAATAAGATGTCTTCTGAGAAAAAAGTTTTTATATCAGTTTAATGCAACTAATACATGAAATGTGCCAGATTACATCTACCTTCACCAACCAGTGTTACCGTGTCCACCTTTACTACTTGTATAGTGCCCACCTTCACAATTGGTGCCTTAAAGTACAACACTTGATGCTACCATCACATCCTCTTCACTGTCATTCCACAAAACATTAGTGCCATCAAAAACATTAAATATGCCACACTCTTTAGCCCACTTCCCAGACACTTCTTGTGAGATAAGCTGCCATGCCATAAAGATCCACTGACAAACACGAGTCACAGTTTCTCCATTCTTCCAGCTAGGGCCTAAGTATGTTTCTCTTCCATAAGCCACTCACTATACAATTGTTTAGGCTGCTCTTTGAATGACCTGTTAACTAAATCTTATCACCTGCAACAGTACAGTCATCCCTTCTGGCATTATCACCAGCCCTGTGTTTATTTACTTGATGGTAGTCTATATTCCTGACGTTTACATGCTCCTTAAATGCATCCAACATCAACAAGCACCTCTGGTCATCTGTTTCACACTACTGTCAACCAGTCCTTAGTCCATTCATGAGTCACACAACTTCTACTTTGCTATCAGACAATAATTCCCCTACGCGATAGATCCTTAGGCACTGTTTTATGATTTAGAATCACATCACATATGATAGTAACAAGGTATCATCTGCCAATACTGCATCTTTTCGTTACCTGGTGTCTCATCACCATTTAATTTTCACCGATATAGTTGACAATATAATCTGACAGAATATTGAAGTTAAATGGGTTTCCACTGACACCTCCTATGTGGCTTGCAAAGTAATAATTAAATTTGTGAAGTCCAATCACATGTTGTTGAAAAGCAACAAGTTTCTTCACCGATCAGTAAAGCAGTAGATGTAATTTGACATTTCATGTAATAGCTGTATGAAATTGACATAAAAACATTTTTTTCAGGAAACATCTTATTGGGGAAAGGTGAGGGGAGGGTCATCATGGATTCACAGAAATATCTTTCCTTGGAAGGTGTGATTTATTTGGGAGATTGTTTTGTATTGTGGTAAATATGTTATCTCAGATTAAAAGGTACAAATGTGATTACACGAGCGATGGATGTCAATGTTGTAGAAATGTCATTACAATGCAGAGTTTTTTAAATAAAGAGTAGGTTTGTGCCTAGAATCTTCCAAATAAAATATCAGATAAATCGTCTCTTTAACCATTTTATGTTGGGAAAAGCAGCCATATCATAAAACAAAACATATTTATAGAGCACAGGAATGAGCTCACTTTGCTGCTATTATTGTATAAAATTCCATGTGGCTTTTGTGCAGGCACCTGAAAAGGTGACAAAAAATTATGAATTTTGGAGGCTGCAAAATTCAAAATTGTAGCTCAGATAATGCAAGATCAAATGATGTAGTATGCTACCCACGAATTTGGATTTTAATGGGACGGCTTAGTCAGTTCATACTTCAAGATTAATGTATGATTGTGCACCACAGAGCAGACATAAACTGCTGGTCAGCACCAGACAACCATCTTGTTATGCAGTATTCAATTCCATGTTTATAAAGATTCCTCCAGAAACATTAATTGTGAAGCAAGAACATCTCTAAAAATGCAACAGGAAGAAATCAATAATTTTATAGCTTCCCAGTCTTCAGTTCATTCTTCTGTGAGCCATTTGCAAATCAAATCTCTTGTTAAGCCTTACTCCACGAATTGCTGTCCTGGTCTCTTCACGTATTCTTCTGTAACGGAAAATAAAATAAAACATACAAAATTTGTTCTAATGCAATAAACAAAGTGTTTGACACCATGATATCTCAGCCACTATAGTGATTAGGCTACAGGCTGGGTGAGTGATGTGTTGGGATTCAATTCCTTGCACAGACAGGGGTGTTTCTCTTCACCCTAGCATCCAGACCGGTTATTGGACTCACCCAGCCTATCTAGTGAGCTATGGGGGCTTTTCCCCAAGGTGATTAGGCAGTTGGGTTATTAAACTTATCACTCACCTTAATTCAGTGCAAGAGTTAAGAACAGAAGAGTGGTACACCTATAGCTCCAACCAATCTTCATTATGCAGTACAGTATTAAGCACCCTAATAACATAGGCTGAGCAGATGTTATACAGCATACTTACCTTTTATATGGATTTCTGGTCCTACAGATCAACTAGAGTGAAATCTCATCTTAATGAACACATATTTACTTACTCCATGGAACAGAGTCCTGCTTGAGAAGCTAACCAGTTCTCAGCTAGTCAAGAAATTCCTCACATTTTGTGGAAAATGAAGGCCCATTACCACATTCACAAGTGCCCACCACCTGTTCCTATCCTGAAACAGCTCAATACAGTCCATGGCCCCACATACCATTTCCTGAATATCCATCCTACTATTATACTCCCATCTATACCTAGGTATTCCAAATGGTCTCCTTCCCTCAGGTTTCCCCACCAAAGCCTTGTATAGTATGCCTCTCCTCTACATCATACATGCTACATGCCTAACCCATCTCATTCATCTTGATTTGATCACCCGAAAAATATTGGGTGAGGAGTATAAATCATAAAGCTCCTCAATATGTAATCTCCTCCACTCTGTTACCTCGTCCCTCTTAGGCCCAAATATTCTCTTCAAAACCCTATTCTCAAACACCCACAGCCTATGTTCCTCCCTCAATGTGAGTGACCAAGTATCACACCCATACAGAACAACAGGCAAAATTATAGTTCTGTAAAACTTAATCTTAAAATTTTTTGACAGCAAACTGGAAAACAAAAGATTTTGCACTGAATGATAGCAAGCATTCCCTCACTCAATTCAATCTGCTCTTAATTTCATCCCGAATAGAATTTGATATGTTAAGGTTGTTTCCACATATTTGAACTCTTCCACTCTTTCAAAGGAAATATTTTTCAATCTTTATACTGTGACTTCATCCTACATCATGATCTCAAGACATAACCATGTACTTAGTTTTATCAGCATTTACTTTTAGTCTAATCTCCTTACTAGCAACTACTAAAGCTTCTGTTTTTTTTTTTTTAAATAGTGGGTAAGCTTCTGCCCAATATACTAACATCATCTGTAAAAAGCAGATGCTGATGTGTATCAATTAGTTGCAAGCCATCCTGGTTTACCTGAATCCTCCTAATGGCACACTCTAAAGCAAAGGTAGAAAGCAATGGCAATAAAGCATCTCCTTTTTTCAAACCATTCCTAACAGGAAACATGTCAGGCAAATGCTTGCCTTCCTGGACTCTGCCATAAGTTTCATTCAGACACATTTTTATTAGCCTTGCCAGTTTCATGGAGATACAAAACTCAATGAGAATATTATACAAGACCTCCCACCTAACTGAATCATAAGCTTTCTTGAAGTCTATTAAGAGCTGATGCAATGCTTCATTGTATTCAAACCTGATGACCAAATGAATTCATACAAGAGATGGCAAGCATTATTGCTGTGGGAACATAGACCACTCTCATGCAAAGATACACTGCTCACAAAAAATTAAATCAAATATTGACTTTAAAAAAATGGAAAATTATTTATTTCAAATTCAGTCCACTCTGGTATTTTGTTTCTGTAGAAGCACACAAGTTTTCTATATACAGTAGGGACTTGAAAATTATCATGGCCAAATATATGTTATCAGATCCTTGCTACAGAGAAAGCAAAAAATTACAAAACTTCAAGCTGGAAATTAATTTTGGGATTTCCTAAACCAAACTACAGAAAAATATCATCTTTAAACTTACTGTATCTTTTGCGATGCTACTTTCTTCACAACCGTTTCTTTAATATCATGTCGCTGAAATAGCTGTCTGTTGTAGGCTTTTGTGTGCTGTAAGACATTCCTGTCTCCAGCAAGTCTCTGTGGAACATTCCCAGTTGTCTTGTAGGTAGGATGTACATTATTTTCTGCAACAGGAACATAAATACATTAATATTACTAGTAAGAAGTGGATTACTCAGCAGATTATTCTCAGTAATGCTGCTGATGTGATATTACCAAAGGAGAATTTATTCCGCACAATTATCTTTTTATTATAAACACATGTTTTTACAATAGATGAATACCTTGTTCAACTTAAAGGGTCATCATCAGGTGAAAGCCACATAAGATACATGAAAGGAAAGCAGCAGATGTTTGCTTTCTTCATATAGAATTCTTCTTTACAAAGTTTTCTGTATTTTTGTGTTTAGTAAAGCCATATAAAAATTCATTACTAAGGCCTGAATTTATGCATATTATAAACATCCCTTACTGACATAGTTGGTACAAGAGTTGCAAAGAAATCAGAGTCCCTTATTTTTTTTCAAAACATATTTATTCCTAGATCATGAAAATTATACTTTACAAAGAGTGATTGACCCCATACCCTATTTTTATATAAAGTCTCTGTCCACTTCTACAGCCTTGCACCAATGAGGAATAAATGTGTGTAGGACATGTCAGTTCTATGCTTCATTTTGCTCACATAGCCATGCTTTCACTGTGCAAACCACATCATTAAGAGTCTCACACTTTGTACCATGGAAGGCCTTCTTCTGGGCTCCAAATCAGTTGAAATCTAAGCATACTGGATGGGGCTGTAAGGTGGATGGGGTAACAATGTCCCACCAAATTCTGTTATGGCGTCCTGAGTCTATCGCAATCTTGTGAAGCTGAACTTGTTTGAAAAGCTTCGTGAGTTCTGTCAGAGCCCTGATGTAAGCATCGAAGTTGTCTCTTTCACAGTCCTGGGAGACAGTGACCATGACTGTCGCTATTCCCTGGATTGTGTTTCAGTCTCCGGTTCAAAACAAGAGACCCAGGCTTCATCTGCTGTAACAATCCAGGATAGGACACTATCTCCCTCACCTTCAAAACATGCCTACAACTCTGAAGAAATGGCTTTCTCTTGGTTTTGTGTTCGATTGCGAGACTCCCAGGAATCCATCTTGTGCACACCTTCAAATATCCAAGATATCGAATGATGTGACTAACACTTCCTTTGCTGATCAAAAGAGTGAGTGCCTGTTGTTGGGTTGTGATGCATCAATCCTTGCAAACAATGGCATCACCACACTGCAGCATTTCAGGGCTGACAGCTGTGACAGGATGGCCTGAGCAAGGCAAATCATGGAGCTGTGATTTTCCTGTTACAGAAGCCATCACTCTTTTGACCGAGAAATGAACCATGACTCTGTTGACTGCAGCACTTCCATAAACACTGTAAAGTTTTTATTTATCTCCGTAGTTAACCAACTTGATAAATAAAGTTTTTGTTTTACAATAAGTTTATTTCATGCCTCTACATGTTTCAAGCACATGTGCTCGAAACATGTAGAGGCATGAAATAAACTTATTGTAAAACAAAAATATTGTGCATCAAGTTGATTAACTACTGAGATGCACAGTCAGCAAAACGTCAACACTGTAGATATTTCTGACCGACTCTTTCTCAGCAACAAGGAATTCTATCACAGCATTTGTTTGTACTGCACATCATTGACTGACTTCATTATGAGGCGCAGCTGCAGTGATACTACCAGAAATCTTTACAACTTCATATACAAATGCTGGAAAATTCAAATTTGTTTCATTTAACCTTTAGGCGACGGGATTTAAATTGGCTACAGTCAACCTTCGCGTACGACATTATTTTCGCTTGGCATTTAAATTTTTGTACATGGTTTACAAAAAACTTTATTATTTCAGGAACCA
>Ga0136643_10014898_pt1 | contig 11686 bp, 9 predicted proteins | sample TergutLab28metaG_FD_96883 | JGI IMG/M metagenome (GOLD analysis project Ga0136643, IMG submission 96883) | Labiotermes labralis P1 segment gut microbial communities from Petit-Saut dam, French Guiana - Lab288 P1 (version 3) (version 3) | ecosystem: Host-associated > Arthropoda: Insects >...
CTCCAACACATGACTAATGTGGTGATACAATAGAAAAGTTGCAGGCTCTTGATGATGGCTGTATTAATGTCTGAAACATGTTGAGCATAGGAGAAGTGAAATAAAACTTAATAACTAGTGACATCAAGTTGGTCTCTTACTCTTCAACTATCACAATGATGCACGGTCCAATATACATAAGATAATGTAGATGTGTTTAGTGTGTACTGTGTGTGCATTAGACAAAAATTCCTTCTCAAGGTACTGACATCCTTTCCGCTTAAATTAAAGATGATAATGGTCTCAAAATAAATTATGATAAGCTGCTACACCAACCTGAAAGCTAGGCTGAAGCCCTCATCTACAGTTTTCCCACACAGTAAAACCAACATAGCAAGCTGCATACGTTCTACGTTAGATCCAAATAACGTAGGAACCGAACATGAAGAAAGTTTGGTGCCAAGGATTCCACTTGATTGCAAAGGTTGAAGAAGTTCTGGAATCAAGTCCATGACATGGCGCTGTTCCAGCTCACAGCTGTGTAAGAATTTGGTCACTTCCATCTGCCAGAAGATGGTACTTAAGTGGTGATTCACTTCCCTTGGATCCAGCCTCATTGCAAACTGCAACATACTTTCCCTTCTCCATACTGAAACAGTTCGTGAAAATGTTATAAAACATTTTAGTACGGAATTTAATCCCCACTCCTTTTGTGTTTATTTATCCTTGTATATACAGGGTTATTCGAAATGACTGTCAGGGTTGTAACAACTTAACATACACAATACACTTGAGACAGCAGTATGTAGTTGCACCAATGGATCTAGAGGTTTATGTTCCTCCTCTTCCCGCAAGTATCCCAGAACTGAAGGTACAAATCAGAACAGCCATTGACGCCATCACCGCTGACATACTACAAACAGTTTGGAACAAACTCAATTATTGTGTTGATGTTTGTAGAATCACAAACGGTGCACATATATAGAGCACCTGAAAGGTAGGTAACAAAAACTTCGAGTGTTGTTCTATTAAATAAAAAATACACATAATGCTATCTGAAGTGTATTGTACATGACAAGTTGTTAAAACCCCGACAATCATTTTGAATAGCCCTGTATTCAAACTACAATATTCTCAATTGCAACTGATATCTTGGAGTAAATTTTCTACCTATGAGTAAGAACAGCCAAAAAATAAATTTATTTTGTGGACTATCTTTAGATCATTCATCCTGTTCAGCATGGTGTCAATGGCAGCAACATTATTCTGTCTAGCACAACAACTTTATTTACCAACTATATTAAGAGATAAAATAGTTTTGCTGGACTCAATACTGTTGCCAATTTTGTGGATTACAAAATTATAAGAATATTTTTCTCACACATCATAATTTAATTTCTCTTCTTGTAGGTATAAACACTTAAATTTCTGCACATTTTCTAAGGTATTAATATCCAACGTTGCCTGTGCTGTTGTTTTCCGAATAATCATTCAAACTGATACTGACTTTCGCTCAGCTTTCAAATAAATATCTTCATAAGGTACAATCAATTTTTCTGAATGAAGGCATCACGATGTGCTTGTAATTCAATTAACGTTACACAGTATACATCAGCACAGTCTTTTTTATTCTTAAACAAAGCTACATGTTGCGACTAAAAGTCAGTCATCTTCAGGACCTTACAACATTTTCATTACCAGACGCTTTGCGTCTGGTAATGAAAATGTTTTATGGGCCTGAAGATGACTGACTTTTAGTCGCAACATGTAGCTTTGTTTAAGAATAAAAAAGACTGTGCTGATGTATACTGTGTAACGTTAATTGACAAACAATTTTTATTGCTCTTTATTACATTTCTTTTATTATTTTGCAACTAAAACATGAACAACAATACACGAGTCATTTGGGCACCTCAAGACACTCAAAACTAGTGAAGTCTAGTTCCACAGCATAATTATAAATCAAATTAAAATATGGTTGGGTCTGGAATAAAAAAATGTTCAATTATGTTTCCTGCAGTGTTTTTCATGACACAGACCCTGATGATTAAATACTGATAATTACATAACAAATCGCAGGAATGGGATATTTTATCCAGAATGCTTGGGACTTGTGTTTCCCACAGTTTGGAACAGCACAATGTGACTCTGCTAATACAGATTTAAAACTTACAGAATAAATAAATAAAAGATACATTTATAATACTTTATTTTAATACATGTACCATGCATATTATATTATTTTGTACTCTGACCAACCAACGCACAATTATTTCACAAATTATCACACTGCTACATGTTTCAACCCTATATTGTCATCCTCTGGGAGCTTGTAATCCTTACCTTGCCAAGTTATACAAGTATATCAGCTGCATTTGAATTACTTGTGTAATTTCGCAAGGTATAGATTACGAGCTCTCTGAGGATGACACGATAGTGTCGAAACATGTAGCAGTGTGATAATTTGTGAAATAATGTGCATTTGTTGGTCATAACATGAAATAAAAATAAAAATAAAAAAACATTTATATTTAGAAACATACGCAGGGGCATACGTGAGGATAATATTAGAAGAGATGTTAAAGAACTAGGCTGGGATGGTATGGACTGGATTGATCTGGTTCAAGCTGAGAAGTGCTTAGCTCTTGTGAACATGTTACCCAAACTTCATGTTCCTTCCAATGTGGGGTACCTCTTGTCTACCTGTTGATTAACTCATTTATTTATTTATTCATTCATTCACTCATTCAGTTGGTTACTCATTAAAATGGGAAAGGGATAGATAAATGGACGGATGGACGGAACGACAGGCAGGCAGGGCAAGAAAGATAGACATATACCAGATGAAGCTCTGGAACTGGTTCCCTGATGAGCCGGCAGAAGCTGGGTTTCCAGATGACTCTGGGCTACACGTAGATGCTCTAGATTGGAAGCCAAGTCACTGTAATTTCTAGCTCCCTTCAGGTAGAATCGTATGCAAGTCATTGCTGCTCGAACATAATCATGCATATGGACTTGCAGTTGGTACAACACATTCATCAACCCTTGTTTCTCGAGATAATGGCAGACGTGGCACAGGTACCGCTGTAAATACAACACAGTGTAGCCGATCAACTTTAGTATAGTTGTTTCTTAGGATTGCTGGCGTCAGTTACGGACGGTTCATGGCATGCATTGTGAGTTAATCTGTCAACATATATTCGGGACTGTTGACGATAGGTAGGAGGGGAGAGATTTAAATGAGAAAATGTTAGCAGCAGACAACGGACACTAGCAATCCAGTGTGAATTCAGTCACGTACGAGTTTGGTGTAAGTACAAGTACAGAGAAGTGACTGTTTCAGTTTCCTAGAAATGATCTAGTTGTTTTACTGGATAAGGCACTCCATTATTTTATATCAACAATAAATTGAGTAAATAAAACAACAAGTAAAAGAAGGAATAGTTAAAACTACATGTGTTTTGGTGAACCACACCCATTTCCCGTAAGAGAACCACCTACCACACTGAGCGCGTTGGGACAACAAAGTTACGACGGGTGATCGTGTAGAACAGTATGCAGAAACTGGTTAACTCAAGACACCATCTGTTTTGTTCGTGATTCTCAGTAATGAACAAACACAGAACATAATTTCACCGAAATGATACAACATTTGAGGTTCTCATAGGGTGTTGACGAAAACTGAAATCTGCTTGGGTGTGGCACTGTGTGGTTCCCAACATGTCCAAGGCTCACAGTGCCTTCCCCTCCAAGTTGCTGATCTGAAAGCAAGGCACTGTAATCCTCCAGAATGTCCATATTCAGTCACCCAGTGACAACAGCATCACACCCTTCAAGACCTGAATCCTTCTCTGAAATTAATTTTAACGCCTCAAGACACTGGGGTATTAATTCCAACTACTGTCCAACATAGACAAGTTTTAATTTTAATTCCCATAAAATGCAGTCACTGGGTTCAATACACAGAGGCCAGTAGCACTCCAGGAATTGACGGTCCATACAGTGTACAGAGGTCAGTGTTGAAGGGCTAAATATTTTGTAGTTGTTAACATAGGCCTACCTAATCAGACGGTGCTGGAGTTCTTTCCATGGGGTAAAGCAGCCAGAGCACTCACCTCCACCTAGTGATGCGGTCAAGAATGAGTGCTGTCATACCACTCCTCATTTATGTCTTCATGGTACGAAGAGGGACAGATTTTCATTAATATACGTTAAATGCTGGGTCAAATGCTGTGGGTAAAATGGTAGCTAGTGACAAAAAATTATGCATAGTGCAACATTCACACGTGGTGGTCAGCCATAAGTGACTGTTACTGTTACGATGGTCCAGTATTTAGCAATGCACAATGACCTCCTAAACTCATTTATTTCAATGCTTTGCATGATGGTCCAGTATTTAGCAATGCACAATGACCTCCTAAACTCATTTATTTCAATGCTTTTCATAACTTAACACAAAATAAAACTTCACACAATTCTGACCTCCTGATGATGAGCACAACAGTGCTCAAAACATGTAGAGGCATTTAATAAACTTATTATGAAACAAGATTTTGTGCATCAAGTTGGTTAATTACTAAGATTATACTGAGATGCACGGTCAGCAAAACATCAATCAAAAAATGTCTAGAATGCATTCTTCATTAAATGACCTTTAGACAAAATACCAAGTGTTTTAGCCAAATTTATGTAGAGACATATCAAATTTGAGGAAAAGAATGGGTACAGAGGTTACGAGAGCAAGGAACTCTACACACAAAAGTACAACCACACTTCACACGCACTTTTATGATGTCCAACTTGAGCAGAACTCACATGTAAAACCTACATAACCACAGATTATACTGGGGTGTTGATAAGTCCTTAGCCTGACCAGGAAGGAAACAAGCTCAAAAGCATGTCAGGGCCGCGTGCAATTTCAACAAAATCGAGACGTAAGCTGTCATCAGGTTTCTTTTCCTGCAAGGCGAGGCGCCAAAGGAAATTCACACCATTCTGACAGAAACATTAGGTTGTTTTCTTCCTGGTCGGGCTAAGGACTTATTAGCACCCCTGTATTAACGACTCATATTATACAGGTTTTGTTTTAATGTGGGGCAAATATCACTGCTGCACAGTGGTCAGTCTAGATCAGTCCTGCACTAAAAAGGAAAGTGTGCACCTCTTCAGTGAAGCAGTAACTATAAAAATTAATTAATTAATTAACAAATACAGAATAAGGCATGCTATATGTATCACAGTTTCATACCTTCCATACTTCAAGCGTTGGATCAAAAGCTGACAGTCCCTGAAGTATATTTGAGACAAGACCTTGGCGTAAACAAGGAATGTATATTGTTTCAAGAAATAAGTCCGGATCCACTTTCTGTTCAAGAACATGTTTCAGAGCAGATGACAGATCATCGTGACTGAGGTAGAAGCTGATGATTGCTGCATGACTACCGTATGATGACAGATAGTACTGACATTCTTCATAAAATATGGGATCTAATTTTGGCCCAATCACAACAGTATTCAGTGGTGGCATGGTCTGTGGATAATTTCCATGTGCAATTTCATTCAGTGATGACAAGGTATGAAGTACGGTTACGGCTGGCGATGAAAGGAGTGCAGAAGGTAGAGCTCTTGAAGATCGAGCCTTGTTGGCTTGCTGCAACACCTTGCGGTCTACCGTGTATGCTCCCTCCTCCAGAATCTGTACTATCTCACTAAGAAGGGGGGGGCTCCGTGGGGGGCGTGCTGCATCCAGTCCTGGTGACACTTTCTCCAGGCAGTGGGAGAACTTTTCCCGTGCCTCTTTCCAACAGCCTGCCCTTAAACATGCTTTTCCCCATGCTGCCCACACTCCAGACCGTTCAAGGCCGCTTTTTGTAGACACCTCCATGGCTAGTAGCCAGAGCTCCTCTTCCACCAGACGATCCCGCAAGTGTCGCAAGGCATGGCCATTCAGGGGTTCAGCTGGGATAAGAGCAGAGCAACCACTATTGACCAACATGTTCAGTAGGTCCACCTGACTCAACAGTTCGTCGCAGTGAGCGACTCCAGTGTTCAGACCAGATCTTGCGTGCTTTACCTTAGCAGCCACGACAAGAGACCTTGGAACATCAAAACATACAAATCAGTGGAGCAGTTATGTTAATTTCACAGTGTAAGGTATGGGATTCTTACAGCAGTGTTTCCAAAGTTGTGTGTTTTCTGGGATGTGGCTGGGTCATGCTGTACACAAAGATAGACCTTTAACATACAGGCACTACATTGTTTTGCCCCAAATATGATGGCACTACATTCCTTTACTATAGTCATGCACCGCATAATGACATTTCAGTCAACGATGGACCGCATATACAACGGTGGTCCCATAAGATTATATTATAAAATAATATAATATAACACAATGTTAAGTATTATAGTATTATATTATAATAATATTATAATACATAAGGTAAAGTGATCCCGTTACAAGCCTTGTGTGGCCCAGAGGGTGGGTAGAGGTATCGCTCTACTCTTCCATGACTGCAGCACTAGAAGGGGGTGAGTGGTCAGCAGCACGTCCCAGCCGCACTTTACCCCCGGGAAAGACCCAGTACCCATTTTACAGGAGGCTGGGTGGGCCCCAGGGTCGGTCTGGATGGCAGAAAATCTCGTCCCCACCGGGATTCGATCCCGGACCGTCCAGTCCGTAGTCAGTCAACAATATTATAGTATAATACTACAATACTTAACATTGTGTTACAATTGCCTACAGTGTTCAGTACAGTAACATGCTGTACAGGTTTGTAGCCTAGGAGCAATAGGCTATACCATATAGACTATGTGTGTAGTAGGCACTACTACCTAGTTTTGTGTAAGTATGCTCTATGACTCCGCACAATGATTAAATCGCCTAACAACACGTTTCTCAAAATATATCCCTGTCATTAAATGATGCACGACTGTATGTCACTATACCGAATGAGCTACCCGGCCCACAAGTATATATGGACTAAGACAAATAATTTTGAAACTAGCCCCTTTAAAAGTAAATTACCCAACTCCAGCATGTGCATGAGGAACCAAAAATCAGAAAAATGGAATACATTGTGTTAAGGCTCAAAATATGATAGTCAATTTCCGGTGTTTTTACACCTTGTAATTGAGGTCTGTTCTGACATTAACACATTTAATATATTTACTCCAACGCAAGACAAGGTTTTGTCCTTGAATTTGGTGGTTACAGATGTGAAGTCATCTTAAAATCCATGTATGAAGCACCAAACCACAGTAAACCAGATTGCCATGAACCAGACCACGCAGTCACACAGAGCTCTTCTGAGATATTGCACAGTGTAGAATAGTAATTCCATACCGACGTTTCAAGACAACCTATTGGTCCCTGCTTCAAGTGTCAAGAAATCCAAAAGAGACAACAGAGCACAACGTAAGTTAGCTGAAACAATCTTCTTTCTTTTGGGACTTCCTCTGTCATCTAATTTCTTCAAGAAGCACTTTTCAGAAACCACCCCTGTTTACCTTTTCAGGCAAAGAATGACAATCTGGCTGACCCCTTAGTTTAAGTTATTCTCACTCTCTGGGCACCACAGAAACCGTAACTTTTTAAGACATGAACCTGAGAACAGATCCGGTCCAAGGGTAACAGGAGGAAAATGGCTATTAGAAAATTAAAAATTAACTACAAGACTCAAGTATAAAACAGAACAATCCACAAATTAAAAAAAACCATAAAAAGAGCCATGAACTCAAACTGATAAGACCACAGACATGACACAAAAATTCAGAACACTTGTAATTAAATTCTTAATATCACTATCACCATCTGTGGAGAAAATTGCAAATCTTCATGGGTTCAAGTACGTTCAAAAACCAAGATGTATAAATGTAGTATTTAGTCAACGTGGATCATAACAGCATGGCAGTGCATCTCACCGGAATTGACCGTGAAGGTTGTTAAAGAGGTGCTGTATAGCCAATGTAATGGAAGAGACTGATGATGATATATTGTGGAATGGCAGTGAGGAGGATGGGAATGTGAGGGAGATGAAGGAACTGACTGTGAGGATGGAGACAGTGACACTGATTGGTAAATGCAGACAGAATGTGACATGCTGTGTGTATTCAGTGTATAAAATGAATAGTAAAATATTATTTCTTAGCGGATATTTTTTTTAGGGGGGAAGGGGGTGGTGGGGGGGGGGTGGTGATCTTAGATTTAGATAAATACATTTACCCTCAGGCACCAGACGTGTTTCTCTGGGGGGTCGTCTTAGATTACAGTCATCTTGCATTTGGGTAAATACAGTATGTATGTAGCTTAAGGTCACACATTTTGCTGTGGGGTGACTGGAGACATGAGATACTTTGAATGAATAAATAAAATGCACATGGCATGTGGTGACACCGTTGGTTAAAGCATTGTGCTAAAAGCCAGAAGATTGCAGGTGTGATTCCCAATGGTGTCACTGGAAATTTTTTTTGACATAATCCTTCTGGCCACACTATGGCCCTGGGGTCAACTCAGTCCATAAGAGAATATTTCCTGCAGGGTTAAGGTGGCCAGTGTGTAGGGCTGACAACCTTACCACCTTCTTGTGCCATTTGTCTTGAAACTGTGGGAGTCCCAAACTCCTTGAACACCTCTTTGCCTGAATAAGCCTGAACAGGAAATGCTGTACCTTCACATTTATGTACAAAGCAACACCCTCCATTTTGAAGGCAAAATAAAACCATCTAATGCGTTTGTAGGAAACATTCACATATGATGAGAAGTTCCCGTTCCAGTGCTACATAATACACATAAACTTAGCATAATGAGCCCCAACATACAGTCCAAATTTTATGTTCCTTCAATTTCAACAACGTTTTTGGTTATTCTAGAAAGCTACATCAATTGTTGACAGTATGTAACACTGAATGGCACACCGATGACTATGTGTGGTACCTACAAGGAACAATTTGTATGGATCACAATGAGGCATGCATTCACACATGTAACCAATCACATGAATCACAGTGAGGCATCAATGCACATACCTAACCATTCGTATCACAAGGCTGTAATCCACTTCAGGATTTGCTGTACCTGGACCGACTGGCTGCAAAATCTGTAGCATACGATCGCAAGCATCCAACAGAAACCTGAACAATACAAAATTCCTTCCATTTAATGCATATTGTTAAAAAAAAAAAGCCTTTTTTTGAGTTTTCACACCATGCAGTCAGGGTTTGCTCCAACGTTTCACAGGAATTTACTGCTTCCTTCTTCAGGGTGACTGAATCGGTATCATGTGGATGATAAAGTCTTTCCTCCAAATTACTTCAGCATCCAACCGAACCACATTCAGTCACCCTGAAGCTGGAGGCAGCGTGTACCTCCAAAACATCAAAACAAAACCCTAATATACAATTTCAAAACCCAAAAAATTACGAACATTTAAACAAAACCCACCATAAAACGTCCAAACCTCAATCTAAGTAAGCAGTTATTAAGAAGTGACTGTACATAAAATCAGACAAAATCTGGGTACCTCCACACCACTTTTATATCCAAGTTCAACAGACATATAGAGTACAGCTTCCCTCTGTCACTACATGCCAACTCACAAGAATATGAGAATCTGAACATTCATAAGGTACATACCGTCCTACTGGAAATAGCATCTGATTTGTATTTCGATTTTCTTACTGATTCATAAATTGTGACAAAATCATATGTTTTTAACGAACACAAGTGTTTGGAACGTTCCATTAAATGCAAAAATTTGGCATTCTTGCAGTGGAGAATTCAGTGGTCTGGGATGTGATACTGTAGTGTTCAGTGAACAGTTCTCAGCGTTTTGAAGGATCACGTTATCTTCATCTTCAGGAATACAGTGTAACATCTCAGGACACTAAATTTTCAACTCCTATAAAGAGCCTGTATGCAGTTCACTCTTTTGTCCATGCCTGATCTCATAAATGTATACCTGCGCACACATCGGACACAGCACATGTGCCCATCAGGCACAAGCACGTGTGTACCAAATGCCAAACATGCATACCAGGCATCGCACATTTATGTGTTGGCTCAACTGACCTCCCATTACCTATGTACTGGACAAAGAGATGAACTCTACCTCAAATTCCAAGGAACTGGACAGAGAGGTTAGGTCACTCACTTCACCTCTAAAATAACCACACTTGATGGCTTGTAACTTGTTCATTTTGCTTTAGATCAAAAGGTCTCTCTATATATGTACTGCGTGGGTGGCCAGTTGAGATGAACTCAGCTGAAGTTAATCTTTACTTGAGAACTGCTGCTGTAAAGCAGTCATTATTATTATCATCAACACCATCATCATCTCCTTTATGCAGGGTATTTATACTTATATTCCTAAGACAAACTATATCCCTAGGGAATACAGTGTTGCAGCTATTCTGTTGTGCTTATATAGTTAGTTTCAGTATCGAATCTATCGTACTTTTACATCAGTACTTTCCGCAGTATGTGTGCAGTGCCCAGTATGCCTGTTTTCTGTAGTTCCTTGGCTTCATGTTTTCCTGGTATGTTGCTCACATATTTTCTGAATGACTTTGAAAGAGTCCCAGTTGCCCCTGTTATTACTGGTATCACCTTTGTTTTTACATTCCACATGTGCTGTATTTCTATTGTAAGGTCTTTATATTTCAGAATCTTCTTGGCTTCTTTTTTAATTACTATTATTATTATTAGTATTATTATTACCACCACCATCACCAACACCACCACCAACCTTGGATATGCTACATGTTCTGAATGCAGCTTAAGAATGGCCAAGCACAGCGGAACACTAGGCGCATGTTCAAAGCTAAATTCCTGTCGAAGGGCAGTGTTGTGAGCTTCATCAGAAGTCAACTTCCACGTCAACTTGGAATTCACTGAATCTTCCACGTTCAGTGAGAGTGGAGACTGATTTTCAAGTGGCATGGGGCTAACCACTTGTTCCAAATTTTTCTTCATTTGCTGGTAACAATCATCACACACTCTAACTGCCATACTGCCATATCCCACAACCTACAGACAAACAAAACACACCAGCTTATAGCCAAGAACCACAATAAAATGTCAGCTTCATAAAGACAAACATTCAGTTACAGACATAAGAAAATGCAGGTACTGAAACTTAGAAGTCTTGTATAAACTGTGGAGCTCTGGACAGTTCAGTGTGGAACCATTACTACAGCATCTGGTTGTGTATGTGTGTTTGCACACTCACCCACACGCACACACACATTCATTCATTCATTCATTTTATTCATCTCCATCAATCCATTAAAAGGTCTAAGAGACCTGTCAGATATAGACTTAGTCATAATACACTGTATCTTATGTTAATACATAAATTTAATATATATATATATATGTATATAGAAGAATTACAGTTAAAATGGTAATTAAATTTCATTAATATGTAGATTATAATTGCTATATAGTAGTAGTAGTAGTAGTAGTAGTAGTAGTAGTAGTAGTGGTAGTAGTGGTGGTGGTGGTAGCAGTAGTAGTGGTAGTACTGGTAGTAGCAGTAGCAGTAGTGGTAGTAGTAGTGGTGGTGGCAGTAGTAGTAGTAATATAAGAATACAGTAGTAGTAGTAATAGTAGTAGTGGTAGTAGAAGTGGTGGTGGTGGTAGTAGTAGTAGTAGTAGTGGTGGTGGTGGTGGTGGTGGTGGTAGTAAGATAAGAATACAGTGAAATTA
>Ga0136643_10014903_pt1 | contig 11683 bp, 5 predicted proteins | sample TergutLab28metaG_FD_96883 | JGI IMG/M metagenome (GOLD analysis project Ga0136643, IMG submission 96883) | Labiotermes labralis P1 segment gut microbial communities from Petit-Saut dam, French Guiana - Lab288 P1 (version 3) (version 3) | ecosystem: Host-associated > Arthropoda: Insects >...
AGCATAGCAGAGCAAGTGAACATCGACAGAAGAACAGTTAGGAAAATCTTAACTGAAGATCTTGACATGAGGAAGGTGTGTGCGAAAATGGTCCCAAAGGAACTCACCGAAGAACAAAAGCAAAGAAGAGTCACAATTTGCCAAGACCTTTTGGAGGGGCAAGATGACATTTTGGACCGTGTCTTCATAGGTGATGAAACATGGGTCTACCAATACCACCCCGAAACGAAGCGACAAAGTGCACAATGGAAGACTGCCAATTCCCCACGACCAAAAAAATTCCGTCGGTCCAAATCAGGAGTCAAAACAATGTTGCTGACTTTTTTTATATTAGACGGATTGTTCATTATTAATTTGTGCCAAATGGATAAACAGTCAACCAAGTTTACTATTTGGAAGTACTGGAAAGGCTGCGTGAAAAGTTTGAAGGAAACGACCCGAACTTTTTGCCAACAACTCATGGATCCTGCATCACGACAATGCACCTGCTCACACGGCACTGTTTGTGAGGGAAAGTTTAACTACTAAACAAATAGCTGTGTTGGAATACCCTGCCTATTCACCGGATCTAGCCCCCAGTGGCATTATTTCTGTTCCCGAAGATAAAGGAAATTTTGAAAGGAAGGCATTTTGATGACACTGATGACATCAGGAGTAATACAACTGCAGCTCTGAAGGCCATTCCACAAAACCAGTTCCAAAATTGTTTTTAAGGGTGGACTAGGCGCCGGCATCGGTGCATAGCTTCCCAAGGGGAGTACTTTGAAGGCAACCACGGTGGTATTCAGCAGTGAGGTATGTAGCACTTTTACCGCGATGAGTTCGCGACCTTTATTGTCCGACCACGTAAATGCCATGATTTTCGGGAAAAAATCACAGAATATAAAATATGTCTTTTGATTTTCTCTAAATTTTTCTGTTAAACATTTCTCATTCTAAGAAGAATTCAGCGAGATATTATCATAGGCGTATATATTTCTTCATAAGCACCCTATATCCTCAGATATTAATCAAACCTGAATTTCCTCGACGGACTTTTTTTTAAATTTTCAAATATCAGACGTCATGAAATCCGTCCAGTAGGCTCTGAGTTGTGCCATGCGGGCAGATGGACGGACAGACAGACAGACACGAGTGGAGGAAAATTTCATTTAGAATACTAAAATGTAAAAGACTGTTTACTCTCGTAGTGAAATGTGACCTGATATTTCCTTTACGTTTCATTATAAATAATCGAATAATGCCACTTATTAGTCTAACAGGATAAATAATTTTTCGCAGTTTTAATCCCTTACCTTAAGTCTTACTAGCCATATCACTTGCAGTATGATATTTCATCTCTCATTTCTTATTACAATAGTCCATCTTTCCCTTCACCTGCCATTATGCAACTATCAGCATACGTCAAATCACAGTAAATAGTGACTTCCTTTGCTGTACAAAAGTGCCTAACAAAGAGTGACGCTGATCGGTCGACAGGTGGTGCTGTTCCGACACTCATCGCTTGTGTGACTTGTTTAGCTATCTCATGGTATTATGCATGCCAGCACAACGGAATGCACAGCTACTTAATAATAAGAGTTTCGGGGTTATCGCAGCAGTAATGGTGAAGGCTCAAGTCTCCAGGGATGTTACGGCGTGTCGACTGGTAAACATTTATCGACGTTTCGAAAGAGCGTACGCATCGAAACGTCGATAAAGTTTATCAGCCCTTTCAACGCAGCATCCGAGAAGACATCGATTACTCGCATAAACGTAAATATTTTCGGTAGTTCATTTTGTATGCCTATCATTATTGGCTGCGAACTGGAATACTAAGAATAGATTAAGATCAAGGGCAGTGCATTTTATCTTTGACATGATAGACAGACAGATTTCATGGATCCACTCAGCCTCGTATTCTGGGTACAGGGAGCAAAGCGGGACGAGTGTTGAGACTGCAACAGGCCTTCGTCTAGTAACGAGGTTAAACTGTGAGGATCTGAACTTTCAGCACCCAGCATGTGTTCAAAGCACGGTGAGTAAGCACAGGGAGTATACAACGGCATTTATTATTTCGGAAATCCAAGGATTCAGTTCGAACGCTGACATCCACTAGCAGAACAAGATTTTCTTTGCACGGTGCAACTCTATCATGCAACACTCCGAAACTGTGCTAATTCGACCCACTTCAGAGGCGTTCTTAGCAAAGGTTGCCTATACAGAAGATCAGTACAAAAACACAGGTCTGTCTGTGGCAGACAAACCTCATCAGGATATATACACAGGAACTTGAAATTTTGGTAGTAATTTTTGAATAAATAAATTTGCCATCCTAAATACAAACAAAATTGCCCCAAGGAAAAGGGTCTATCCAAGGTGTGTTTGCTTCATGCAATGGTGAGTCACAGACTAATTTAAGCAAAAGAGGCCTAAAGGTACATCATTTGAGAGGTGTGTGGTTCCAGACAATAAAATAAACCATAAAAGAATAGTGTTTAACCTCAAGGACTAACAGGACAAAAAATATTTGGACTCGTGAAACGATTGGCTAGAATTAAAATAATTCACCTGGCTTGCTTTAAGAAACACTTTAAAGCAAGTGAAAATATCAACAACTATAAAATTCAATAGACTGCGAGACAAAAAATTAAAATTTGAAGAAGGAATAACCCATTCACTGTGGCAAACACATTGCACCACTCGCACGCAAGCATTCATATACAGCCAGACGCGCATGTACGAAAACAGACACACACACACACACACACACAATCACGTTCTAGTATTTTGGCGGAAAATCTAAAGGAAGATTTCATGAGGATGAGCAAGATATACGGAAAATAAGAAAATGCCAAAGTACTGCGAATTTGTTGAGACTTCAAAGTTCTGCACGAATAACTTTTGTTGATCCGAGGAAGAAACATTCATTGTAACAAGTTACAAACGTCGAAGCATATATTTTGTTACATAGTCGCAGATTTGTCACGCACAGCTATATGCTCGCCGTCCCAGCAGATCACCGGCATTAATAGCAGGTACATTGTTGTACAGGCCTGCTGTATCTGGAATCCGAAGGCAATGACATCGCAGTTGTTTCGATATTGTCTGTTATTTTCATGCTGTATCAAAATTCACACACTAGCTGCATTCTCAGTTTAGTCTCTATCGGACGTTATTTTGATTCACATACAAAAGCAAAATAAATGGCAACACATAAATCGAAGAACAAAACCCAGGCTGTTAACGCAATGGGGTTGATCGACATTTATTCATAAGCGATAAATAACTTGGTCAAGTTACACCCACACTCGTAAGTGCAGTATATGTATACATCTATGTAGGTAGGTAGGGAGGTAAAGGTAAAAGGTAAAGTAATCCCGTTACAGGTCTGGTGTGGCCCACAGGATGGGTAGAGTTATAGCTCTACTCTTCCATGACCGCGGTACTAGAAGGAGGCGAGTGGTCAGCAGCACGCCCCGGCCGCACTTTACCCCTAGGAAAGACCCGGTACCCATTTTAGAGGAGGCTGGATGGGCCCCAGGGCCGGTCTGGACGGGCGGAAAATCTCGTCCCCACCGGGATTCGATCCCGGACCGTCCAGCCCGTAGTCAGTCGCTATACCGACTGAGATACCCGGCCCACAGGTAGATAAGCACTATGTATATATGCATATGTATGTATGTGTATATGAATGTACGTAGGTATGTACGCATGTACGTACATATATGCGTATTACATGTGCATGTATTTATAAGCACAGAAAATATATAAAGGCAAATAAATAGTACCAATGCAACAACGCCACAAAGAATGTTTTAACGATCAAGACGGTATAATGTGGAATGCCATGGGGAATTTATCATGCTAGTTCAACTAAACGTAATATTTCGGTTTGTTCCGGTAATACCTGCGAATAATGTCGTCTTTTTGGATATAAAGTCATACAACATGGTAGAACGTTATCGACCTTTCGAAGAATAGAAGTCCTTATACCTTGAAAGTGAAGGCAGAAATTTCCGCCCAAAATATCGACAGATTTCCGAGGCAGCATGGCGTTGCGCCACAGCAGACAGTATGGCTGAAAAATAAATATGCTGAAATTGTGAAGGAACTTGTCTCGCATTCGTCAAGTTGGCCTTACTATCTCAAAAGTAGTCTTTGTAGAAACTAGGGAAAATCACAAGTAACCGCTTTCAATTCATTTCCTAAACCTGTGGGAGTCCAACGGGAATCTCAAAAATAAAAGCACAAATTACTGCTGCTGCACATATTTTTTTCTATATGAGCCCGTTTAAAAGCAAAAACAAACTATCAACGAATAGGAAGGCCAAGGAATGTGCTCCATATGTATTTTCATGAACATGCGCCAGAAAATGTCAGTGACACTGGAATTGGGAACTAAAGCAACAAACTAGTTCAGCATTACTGGTGTGACTGTAATCTATCGTGGCCTATTTTCGGGTTCATCAAAGAATGTTCAGAAAGGATCCAAAGAAAAACACAAGAAACCCCCGTCAAAGTGATGAAGATAACGGCAATCGCGTCTAGCGATGGGAAGTTTATAGGAAATCGCACTAAATGTACTGAATTTAAAGGACAACAATATATTAAAGGAATTCTGGTCACGCGAATTCACAATGATAAATATTAACACACTTTGGCTCTCACGTCTGTGCACAACAAAAACTTCTTGCTGATCCAATCCACTTGGTTCTTGACATTTAAATGAGCCTATTCCGGTGAAACTACTCGAAAAGAACTTCCCTCTTCTAGAAACTGCACTCAGCCACATTCAACCCACACTCGCAGTTCCTTCACCCTCCATTGCTCTTCGCTGAGCCAAAAATCAATTAAGTCCCTTTCTCCGGAGGAAGCATTTCCCTTGGAATGGGTTGTCAGTCGCAGAAAGCCGCGGGTCGGCAGACAGAAGGCAGCAGAAGATGTATGGACCACGGTCCGGTGATAGCCCGTCCAGAGGGCATCCAGGAGGTCACTGTCAGAGCCAACTGAAACCTTGGAAATTCTGATGTTTTTCTTATCTTTCTTCATTTCAACGTTAGGGCAACAACACAGACGGTCATATATACAGCGAAACATGTCACCTATCAAGAACAATTGTAAGCTCGGACATGTGGTGCGAAACGATTTGTGCCACAACCCCACATTCATTTGTCATTCTTGACTTTTACATTTTAACCAACCTCACGTATCTCGGTTTGCGGTTAACTCAACATAATCTCCAGCAAAGATGGTGTCGTACAACTTCCGTGCAGTCCATGTTAGACGCACGTCGCCGCGTTTGATATAAGCAAGGCCGTCCGCTTTTTTAATTTCTTCCTTCCTTTCCTTCCTTCTTTCTTTCCGTATCACTTGGTCCTTCATTTTAATTTCCATCATTTCTTTCGTCCTAAAGACGCTTCTTTTTTCTTGTTCATTTGCGTATCTCCTATGATTTTTCTTGTATTTTTTTAAATTTCAACAAAGAAAATTCGACTCCCAAAGTAAGTAAGTAAGTAAGTAAGTAACAACCCCAAAATCTAACAGATTCTTAGCAAGTCAAGAAATTAACCGAATTTTTCGGACCCGAAGGCTTATTGAAGTATTGAAGTATTGAAGTATTGAAGTATTCACAAGACCCAGCATATTGTCCCGAACTTAAGCCACAGCAATCCAGCACCCCCCCCCGCCCCCACCTTTTAACGGAGATCCATTTTCTCAAAGTATCTGAAAAGGATGAAAGTAAACACTGAATTTTCCATAAAATTTTGTGTTTAATGAGAAGCACAGAGTGACTGCAAATCAAGAAACACAGCAAAAATAAATATAAATAGATTAAATATATTTTAAAAGCGGATCCAGACAAAACTGCATATCCGTTGGGTTGCATCGCTTTTCTGTCTCCTTGTACATGCAAGTCACCTTCTCTGCACTGACTTATCCATCGATGTCAGTCATAGATTCTTTCAGAAATGTTATTTTAATCGCTAATAACGCCCACATATCAGTGAATGCAATTCTTATGACCGATAATACTGACATAAGCGCGTGCACTAACATTAGCAGAAATGTTTGGAATCATGACCTAGAATATGTTGTGAATTGTGACAGACGGTCTCCCAGGGATGAAGTCATTCCAAATGACTGTGAAGTGTACAGGTCTAATATTAAAACAGAATTCTAGAAACGCTATTAAATCATAAACTGTTCTTTAATTTCAGTGAGCAACTTAAATTGTCTATTCTCGACTACATTATACTGAAGACTAATGCAAGTAACACAAGCTAACCCATTACATACATTTCCAATTCTGACGCTTTCTGGTGTGACATCCGGCAACATAATGGAAAAGTAACAAATTTATTAAATTGAGCCGTCTTTACACAACATACAAATAACAGTTGCAAATCTACAAATGGTTAATTAAGAGACATGTTTCGGCCTTGTTCGGCCATCATCAGGCTTACAAAAGATGGTGTTAACACCATCTTTTGTAAGCCTGATGATGGCCGAACAAGGCCGAAACATGTCGCTTAATTAAGACCATCTTTTTAAAGATGGTGTTAATTAACACCATCTTTTGTAAGCCTGTTGATGGCCGAACAAGGCCAAAATATGTTGCTTAATTAACACCATCTTTTGTAAGCCTGATGATGGCCGAACAAGACCTAAACATGTTGCTTAATTAACCAGTTGTAGATTTGCAACTGTTATTTGTACGTTGTGTAAAGACGGTCCAATTTAATACATTTGTTACTTGTACACAACGGGGTGGAAACAGTCAATTCAAATAATGAAAAAGGTTCGTCTCAAACAGTTTACAGTCACTCAGCTAGTCATAAAATTTTATGTTTCAATGCGTTTTAAGTCCATAGAAATATCCTAACATGGACTCAATTCTGTTCACATCTTCACAAATTATTCAAGATTTTTTAATATTATTCTCTCATGTAAGTATTTGCCTCCTACACAATCTCGTCTCTAAAGGTACATAAATGCAAAACACCGTAGATATCTATCGTTTCACGTACCAGTGATTTCCAGCAGAATGGTGTAGAGCTAACCCTCTACTCTTTCAATAGGTGGGAGGGAACATGGGTAGCATATCAATAGCAAAACCAGTCACATTTTGAACATTTTATTGTTACTATTCATTTTCTCATAGCAATCACTGGAGAGTATAAATTCCCCACCCCTACACCTCTCTGATCATTACCTACTCAATATTTAGCATCTACAAATCACACATTTACCTAACACGGAGTTCGAATTATCTTATCCCCAAGCACAAGAAAATAAGAACTCGCCGTGCGTGGGCTTGTTTATCGACACTGTGGCTGTTTCACTGCCGCTCATTAAAAAGTGGCTTGGGTGAGCCATTACATTTTAGTCGCCGTTTATTACAAATGGACTGCAGATGATTTCAGTCCTCTTGCGACCTTCATTCCGTCCCGAGTGTTAACTTGCAATGTTTGAGTAAATTTGCGTCACGTAACAATACCACCAAATCTTCTTTTTTTTTTAATTTCTCGTCGACACTGCCACTGTAAAATAGCAATGTGCAGATTTGAGAGAAGTATCATAATTACTATCATCCCTCGCAGTTACGTCGCAGGTGGTTATGAGACCGGTGACATTAGTCGAAATAACGTCAGTCGATGCAGTTTTCCCTCATGAGAAGTGTTGAGTTTCAAAATAATCTGTTCTGACCAAGAAAATGGTACATTCATATTCACGACAAAATATAAAAAAGTAGGCAATCTGACAAACAAATGACAATTTAAGAAGGAGACAACTCTTCCTGAGCTGCAGGCTGGTCACTTGTATCATTTCCAACGTCCAACAATACAGGCCGTGATGAAGTCACTTCAGATTTTTTTTAAGAAATCGAGCACTAAAATCTGGTGAAACGAAGACTCTTCTTCTTCTCCTCCTCCTCCTCCTTCCCCTCCTCCTCCTTCTTCTTCTTATTATCCTCCTCCTCTTTTTCCTCCTCGTCCTCGTCCATCTTCTTCTTCTCCTCCTCCTTCGTCTCCTCCTCCTCCTTCTTCTCCTCCTCCTCATTCCTCTCCTCCTCATCCTTCTCCTCCTTCTTCTTCTTCTCCTTCTTCTCTTCCTCGTCCTTCTCCTTCTTCTTCATCTTCTTCTTCTCCTCCTCCTTCTCCGCCTCATTCTTCTTCTCCTTCTTCTCCTCTTCTTCCCCTTCCTTCTTCTTCTCCTCCTCCTCCTACTTCTCCTCGTCCTTCTCCTTCATCTTCTTCTCCTCCTCCTTCTCCTCTTTCTCCTCCTCCTCCTTCTCCGCCTCCTTCTTCTCCTCCTCCTCCTTCTTCTCCTTCTTCATCTTCTTCTTCTTCTTCTCCTCCTCATCCTCCTCCTCCTCCTCTTCTTCTTCTTCTTCTCCTTACACTTCTTCTTCTTCTCCTCCTTCTTATTCTTCTTCTTCATATATTCAAAGCAACAGGCATCTTCAAAATTCTATGTGATGTTGTAGCTCGCTGCTCGTTCAATTCATTGTCCTCAAACAGTTTGATCCTAGCTTCACTGCATTTAAGCGTCTCGGACCATTTCGAAACCGTCATGTCCTATCCGTAAGCTCAGGCTCAGGTTCCTCAACATTTTCATGGGGCTTTGCTTTCGAAATTCAACAAAATCGTCGAGCGTATGCTCCTGATCAAGGAAGCTCAGAAAGTTGAAAACATTTTCGGCATGGTCACTACGAATTTGCGCTCTATCCTTAAAATGTAAGGATCTGAGAGCAAACGACGTGAATGTGGAACGGCGTAAATGGGGTATTGCCGTAGCCCTAAAATTTTAGTGCTGTACAAAAACGGAAAACGGAAATTGACGTTAAGAACGAATGTAGTAAACAGAAAGTAATGTGAGCGAGCGTTACGTAGTTAAGTTTCCTTTAAAAGACCCAAACTGCAGTCAGTAACTGCGCGAAGTAACATAGGGTATACGTTTTTCGATGGAACGTATTGCAACAACTACGTTAAGTTAATCCTGACGTCGATATTCGGGGAATTAACGGAACAGGTATAACTGAAGGACAGCTATCAGACGGATATTTTAATAATTCAAGATAAGATCTCCAACGCGTGCCTAGATACATTTTCAGATTACGCAACTTGTTTAGGAGCTGGAGGTCAGGACTTCGAGAGCTGTAATGAAATTAGGTCGGCTGAAATGCAAGGAAAGGAATAAATCTAAATTCCTGCCGCATGTAAGTTCATTATGCAGCAAAGCTAACGAAACAGTTCACAGCTACAAAAATGCAGGTTTTCTCAGTCAAAACACAACTTTACTATCTAATATATCAGCTTCAAGTTTCGGCTACCGTTAGTAGGCAACAAAAGGCAGATCCCAAGAATATAAAAAACCTAATACTGAAATAATGGTCAGAGACCTGCATTTTTATTTCGAAATTGTACATTCCGTGCATTTAATCCAATTTCATGTTTCGTGTATTTGTTGGTTTAATAATACAAAATAAAAATCTGTAGTTTTCGATTGTTTTAAACACAAAGGGACGATTCACACTGATTTTACACTTTCGTTTTACCTCCTATGGCGCTGCACTAAATATTCAATCAAAAATTAAGAATTTCTAAAAAAAAAATTAGCCCGCTACTTTTGGTGCAAATGTGTTACGTAATTAGGCCTACAGTAAATGTGTTACGTAATTAGGCCTACAGTAAATGTGTTACGTAATTAGGCCTACAGTAAATGCACACTAAAGGTGCACTGTTAATGGATATTTTTATTTGAGTAGTAAAAACAAGTCTTTTGTTATTTTTTACGTTTAAACACGCATATAATTTGGCACTTTTCCACAAATTTTTTATTGCTGCTGGAAAACCGTGTTTGAGAACATTTTAACTGTAAGAACACTTTAGCGCTAACGTCACAGTGCAGGACTGTGGCGAGATTCATGTGATATATGAGCCAGAGGCAGCGAGGCACAAGGTCCCTTGTATGGAGATGTTCAGTGTCCAGCATTAATCCTAATTCTGCACATACAGCTTGTGGGAAGTTAAGTTTTGTAAATCCCCGAATAAAAACACAGACATAACTGTTTAAAGAGCCTAACAGTATGAAACTATGAATCTTGTTTGATATCAAACAAACATTTCTCGTAGAAATGGCTGGGTCAATTAAAACTCACGTGGATTACACGATTGAATTTGTATCCTTTAAAAGAATAAATCGTAACGATACAATTACAGATATAAAAGTTGTGAAACAGTAACCATTTGTTTCTTTTCCAACATGTTCATAAGAAATAAATGGTAATATATTCAGCACTTCGTGTGGAGGTTGTTGGTTTCCTTTATGACTTATTCATGTCTACCTTCTTTTTCCAAAACCTTCACAGAACCTGAAGTACATACATTGTATCACTTCATTCTTCTGCTTTAAACTTCTACATTTGCTTTAATTTTCAGCGGACTGCACTAAAATTTACAGATGATATAAATACAGCTTGATTTAATCTCTTCCTTGCTGCGTAGGAAACATTTGGTTTAAAAATGTTTACTTGCAGGATCACAATTTATTAATGTTTTAGAGTGTGTGAAAAAGCGTACAATGTCATCCTTTAAAAGTTTCTAGTAAATATTATGACTTTTCAAGAAAATAAATTACTCGTTACCACGGAAACGTGGAATTCTCGTTAAAGGAAAATGAAAGAAATAAGACACTGTGGGGGGGGGGGGACGAAAACTGCGCTTGCATTTTCGAATTTTAATGATCACTGGGGATGATAAAGGCGACACGTTGCAAACTTTTGTGAGGGACAATAACAAATTAAAACAGCATTCACGCAGAAGTTAAGAGCAGATTAAATTCGGAGAATGCTTTCTGCCACTTGATTCAGATTCTTTTGTCTTTCTGTCCCCTATTCTAGAAACCTAAAGATGAAGATTACAGTTGCAGCTTAAATAAGTTTCAAACTTGGTACCTCGGTATAAGGGTAGAACAAAAAGTAAGTGTGTTTAACTCCTTAAGTTGTCAATTATTATCACATATCAGTTACTACCAGTTTTATAGCGTCATTCGGTTTTTGATTTATGGCTCACTGACTCACTCTGAATTTCCTTAAATTGAATTTGACTAAAAAATCACTCTTAATACCGAAGCCTATGGAATACAAAAAAAGCAATATTCGTGCAAGGAATTCAAAGTTGTCGAGATGGATCCAAACACTTCGGCATAGCTACTGGCATTTTAAAAACATTCGAACCATTTCAGATCTTCGTTATGTGAACACCGTCAGCGTTTTCAGCCTCACGTCTTTTCCAATTTTTGCTCCTCGTACGCTACAAGCATATGTTGGCCCGGCGAGGAGAGAAAGACTCACCGAGCAACGTAGCCTTTCTAACATTAAATGCTTCGTGTTTCATTCACACGCCTGACAGAGCTATTTTGCGTAATTTAAATGTCTATTTAAAATTTTGTACGTACAATTTCTGTAGAACTCATCGCTAAATATATTATAAAATAAAAGGGCCGAAATAGAAACTTCACAACAAGCAAATCATTTTAGATTTTTTACTTCCCCTTGATATCACAATTATTTTCCTATACTTTAAAATAACCAACACGATGTCACTTGTAGACTATCCTTTATTTTCATGGGTAGTCGTCATTCACTCTCTACATGTTTCGAGCTTTCTAGAAGCTCATCATCAGGAGATCATTCTTC
>Ga0136643_10014906_pt1 | contig 11683 bp, 6 predicted proteins | sample TergutLab28metaG_FD_96883 | JGI IMG/M metagenome (GOLD analysis project Ga0136643, IMG submission 96883) | Labiotermes labralis P1 segment gut microbial communities from Petit-Saut dam, French Guiana - Lab288 P1 (version 3) (version 3) | ecosystem: Host-associated > Arthropoda: Insects >...
CACAATGACACCGAACCACTACATTTGCCACTCACACTACTGCAGTACACACACAATGACACCGAACCACTACATTTGCCACTCACACTACTGCAGTACACACACAATGACACCGAACCACTATATTTGCCACTCACACTACTGCAGTACACACACAATGACACCAAACCACTATATTTGCCACTCACACTACTGCAGTACACACACAATGACACCGAACCACTATATTTGCCACTCACACTACTGCAGTACACACACAATGACACCGAACCACTATATTTGCCACTCACACTACTGCTCCACTGCTATTACAGATTTTTTCTTCATAGGTGCTTGCTTCTCATTTTCTTTTCTCGTGGCCTTCAACAGTGACACTGTCTTACAAACTTTATTCTTCCGTCACACGCAATTCTGAATAGACATTTTCCAGTGCTTTTTATCTGTGTTAATTTTTTGTAAATTAATAATTTTCTATGGACTACAGTAATTATTTGTATCTAGAAAGTTTTCTTTGTATAAATTTGAATGTGTGGAACTTAGGATTTAAGTAAAATGTGCCTCTCTAAAAGCTCTATCAAAATATTTTAGCCGTTCTTTCACAATGACGACAGCACCAAGCAATAGTTTGGCTCCTGCTTCCTTACTTTTCAATTTCCGAAATTAATGGATTGATTAAATTTCTTATTTAAGTGTACGTGAAGTTTAACTGATTGTAATTCCCTTCACCTAAAGAATTAAAGCTCAGTGGTTAATTTATATACCACCGGTTTTACATTCAAAAATAATAGCTACTATATTCTGTCCAAATACCAAGTTTCTGTATTTTGCATGGATTTAGCACAAACAACGTATATTGTGTGTAAAAAATTAACATTTGTGTATGTCACAGAGACATTGAAGTAAAACACTGAATCTTTAACAAAATTTGCTTTAATTTCCAGTTCTGAAACAATAAATAAAATCAAAGTTATTTTTGCGCATGTCGGATCAGGAAAATTATTTGCACGAGGAGAAATTATGAAAAGAAAGTAAGATAATTCCCAAGACGCAAGTTGCTTGTGAATATACAGAAGCATTAAGCAGTTTTTAGTATATCACACTATCACTCCGATGTTCACTTGTCGAATCCATGCGACTAACCTAAAGTCCCAATTGGTAAATCGCTGCATATACTAAAGGTGCCGAAGCTCTTTTCGTAATTAGTACGAAAGCAAATAGATTATTAAACTACTCGTCCAGTGCCAGAACGGATTAACGCCCACTCCTTTCTTTTCTCTTGTAACATTATTATATTGTATTATATTATACATTATTCTATTCCATCCTACTTTATTATTCTTTGATAGTGGAATGCCATTTGAAAATTAGACGGGGAAATTCCTATTTGCCTGAGAGTGCGCATGTTAAGGCGGTCGGACGGTTAACGCCTCAGACACCCTATATAAATACACGCAGTTCTCGTTTAACTTCAGAACAACGATGTTTCACTTTAACGTTATTTCTTTAGAATATGTAATTAGCAGGAAAGTAAGCCTAAGGTTAAACGGATATTTACTCTACATTCTATATGAATGATTACCACACATAGTTATGAAGTGTCCATACATTTACAGATTATACCAATTATAACAGCTGCAATTTTTACATTATTCTTATAATAACAGACATCTATAAAAAGACTGCAGAAATATTTCATCTTAAAGCAGTTGAGAAACGTCTGTGATCCTGATGTATTGATTGCAGCTTTGAAGCAAGTAGATAAAAATATTTAATAACAACACTCATTCTCTCAAGCTGTCTTTCAAGAGTTTTTCAAATTAATTTTATGCCTATTCAACAAAAACGCAATTTCTTAATAACCCTCAGTTGCTAGAATGATTAAAAGGCAGATCCATAGAAGAATTATTACAATATATGTCACATTACATTCTGATTAATTAAAATAATTATAAAAACATCGCAGATCAGCCATATTTGTACAAGAAGGTGGTTTATTTCGAGTAATACATTGCGGTACTTGTAACTTAAGATTAGGGCGGACGGCAGGAAGAGGCAGATAAAGTTGCTACTAAGGGTGTAAGGTGGTTTGGCTATAAAACTAGCAGTCGAGTAGTGCAACGGTTGCAATATGCTCTTCCCGCAAATGGTCATGAGTGAATTAACGGCTAGATAGGAGAAGAGTCGGTGGCGCACACTGGAGGCGTGCCAGCCTGACTTCGTGTACTGTCTAATCAATATAACATTCTAGGTGCCTTATTTAACGACCCTCGTAATTGGAAAAATTGTAGTGTTGCATATAGATATATGGATATTTGTGTGGCACTGGTGTAATATTAGCGACAGGGGGGACTCGAGTTACTCGCAGAGCGACCTGCCCCAGTTTGTCACTTTTTTCACCAGACATCCTTATTGGAATGATCTGTAATTAAATCCTTGCAACAACCGTACGACCTCCCTGACTAACGACCTGAGGCGTGGCATGGATACAACAAGATTGAATTTAAAATTAAAATTACTTTCTTCAGGGATGTGATGTCGTGTACTTTGATGGGTAAGTACAAACTTTTCGGAGAAATGTACAGCTTACATTCTTTGAGCAAGACTCTTAAGAAAGCGGGTTATCTACTACAGTATAGGACGTCATAACCTAGCCAACGTTAGATATTAATGTTCATGGCCTGGATAATATGCAATTTTATTTAGAGGAAAAATTTTTCTTCCCCGTGTTTATAAACTTTTACTACAGTTCTTGCTTGTATTGACTTGCATTTTTGACGTCGCGAAACGGAAAGCAATATTAGACCCTATCTTTTTAAGATACTGAGAAGAATGTCTATTGAAGTAAGAAATACGGTAGATCTCATATTTTCTGTACTCTTATGGAACGCGATCATAAAAGCACGGAAGATCGAAGAGAATTTCACATACTCTATATCAGCTTACTAGGAGGACCTACGCAGATCATAATGCTGGATGGCTTAAACATTTTGCAAGAAAATCTGTAGGTTTCAGGAATTTTTTTCAATGAAATGACAAGGACAGAAATTTTCATTATAAAATATAAACCAACAAAATGCACCATTTCTGAACTAATATTTTAATTGTTGATGTCTTCAGCATGTTTCGAACTGGACGGTTCATTTTCAAGAAGACGGTTGCACATACAGATTCTACATGTATCAGCATAAGCAAGTTTTCCTAGCAAGACTGCTTATATTGATGCATTTACAACACACTATATCACACCTGTATATACAACACACTATATCACATTGTATATACAACACACTATACCGCACCTGTATATAAAACACACTATTCCGCACCTGTATGTAAAACACTATACCGCACCTGTATATACAACACACTATACCGCACCTGTATATACAAGACACTATACCGCACCTGTATATACAACACACTATACGGCACCTGTATATAAAACACACTATACCGCACCTGTATATACAACACACTATACCACACCTGTATATACAACACACTATACCGCACCTGTATATACAACACACTATATGGCACCTGTATATACAACACACTATACCGCACCTGTATATACAACACACTATACCGCACCTGTGTATACAACACACTATATGGCACCTGTATATACAACACACTATATGGCACCTGTATATACAACACACTATACCGCACCTGTATATAGAACACACTATACCGCACCTGTATATACAACACACTATACCACACCTGTATATACAAACTTCTTCCTGAAGATGAACCCTCGAGTTCGAAACACGCAGAAGACATCATAAATTAAAATATTAGATTGGAATAGAAAAGGTGCTTGAGGGTTGTGTTGACCGTGCATCTTCCTCATGAAATAAAGTGAAATGCTAACTTGATGCAACTAGGTAATTTTATTAATGTATTCTTAGATCGACATGTTTCGGGTACCGGTGCGAATGGTGCCGTGCGGCTCGCACGACCTACGCAGTGGCTCTCAAGACCACCACCCATCCAAAAACTCGGTGCAGAAAACCATACGCTGCAACTCAACTTCTAACGCTCCTGATGATAGGCGTATGTACCTGAAACACGTCGAGCTAAGAATACATTAATAAAATTACCTTTTTGCATCAAGCTGGCATTTCAAGTTATTTCAGAAAAGGTGCGTTTTGTTGGTTCATATTGTATAAGCATATTACTACGCATGGTACAAAAACATAGAAAAAGAGAAATTCTCGTACTCACCGAAATGGAATATTAGCCTTCCAGCGCTTGACCAGTGTCTCTATTGTTTGCGTTATTGCATAAATAAAATAGTGGACATGCTGTGCTTACAAGCGTGGCACAGTGAGAAACAGTGAAATTTTGCAACTCTTCTGTCATTTATAGGCCACACAATGTGGACTTCTACAACGTTAGGAAAGGTACTACACCATGAAATGCGGCACGCGGTAGCGCAGTTGGTTGAGACACTGCGCTACAAGCCGGAAGGTCCCGGGTTCGATTCCCGATGGTATCATTGAAATTTTTCATTGATATAATCCTTCCGGACACACTATGGCCCTGGGGCTGACTCAGCCTCTAACAGAAATGAGTACCTGGGGGGTAAAGGCGGCCGGTGTGTAGGGCTGACAACCTTACCACCTTCATGTGCCGATTGTCTTGAAATCTAGAAGCCTCAACTTCCTGGAACCCTTAGGGCCTGTCAAGGCCTTTCATGGGATTGTTTTTTACTACACCATGAAGGTGCATTCTGTTCCTCAGAACGTGATGGAAATTGAAAGGTCTGCTTCACGCTCCGATCGTTGCACTTCAGAAGAAGAAGATGTGGTGCCCTTTAGACATAAGGCTGTGTGAATCCAAGAATTAGTATGGACGTTTAGGAGACGAGAGAAGTCTCGTGATTCTGCCAGCCAAATCGCAAACTAATTTTATGATAACACACCCGGTACAGTACCTGATTCTCCCTACCAACTGTACAGTTCCTGCTCTCCTAGAACACAGTGCGAAAAAGAAAGTGTTTCTGAAGTGCACAGGCGCCAGAAATCGTGTAATCGTGCTGGATAATTATACAGCAGTATCGGCATGCGTGAAAACGTGACAAAAATTAAGCTTCAGCAATATCCAAACTTCGAGAGAGGCTTTACATACGGTTCATCAATTGTATTTGTTTAGACATTTTCCATTTCCAAACCATACAACACCACATTACGTTTCGAAAATAAGTTTTCCGAAACGTCGTGTTGTGTTGTGTGTTTTGAACATGGAAGTAGTCCTAAAAATATAACTGATAGAGTCCGAGTTCGATTCTTTGACTATGGTTTTCTTCATATTAACAAATAATACGAGAAAATATTTATGCTACAGGCTAATTTATCATTTTTAACATGCCAGTAGTGAAATATGTAGGCCTAGACGAAGAGTGGAAATTTTTATGCATTTTTCCGTATCACATTTTAGGAACTAACGCAACTGCTTCTGTTATTTTACGGTTCAAATTCCACTTAAGTAATATCAAGAATGTGGGTAACAAAGAAAACTCAAAGATGTAGACGTATGGGGGAATTGAGACTTTTACCTCTGCAAGAGGTCGAGGTAAGTATTCAAGGGTTGTCCCCCCCACCCACCCAAGGGAGGAAAGCCCCCGGTACCACCTGGAGAGGAGGCTAAATGAGCCTTACTCTCGGTCTGGACACTTATGAAAAGAAACTTTGTCCGTGACTTCGGTCCAACAGTCCAGTCCATTAACTTTTTAAGGAAGAAAATCTGTCTGATTTAAAGACCCAGTTCGTACCTCGCAGTAAACTATATCTGCCTCGGTTATAAAAACCGATAAGTTAATGCTGTGTAGAGAAATAATCGCTGTTTGTTTCGAGATCGACACAAAACACATAAATACAGTGTGGGCAGAAGACTGAATTTCTGAATGTTAGACTGGCGGTTGGCACATATAGTAAACATTAGGCTTTAAAAAGTAAACTAGTCACTCTCGTCGCTGAAGATAACGTAAGAATTATATATCCGTGAAAATAATAGTAGTAATTTTGTAGCTCGAAAATCAAAGTGGTCACTTCCTGCTTAATATATGTACATTAGGTTGGTAGAAATAAGTTTTTAAGCAACATGGCGCCTTCGGTTTTAGTCCGTTTTGTTCTCATAAACACATTTACCAGCCTACATGACGTCATATCCCAGAATAATTTAACCTTCAGCACCATCTCTGTGAGAAGCTCTAAAATAGCAACTTAGTGTATTTCTGATGTGTATTACTATGTTTATTTCTTGCAATTGGACATCTGCAATTTATCACGACCTTTTGTATAACTTCTGTGTAGACAAGCTTATTTTAGTTGAAGAATAGAAGACCAACTTGATGTCACTTGCTATTTTATCACACTTCTTATGTGCTCAACATGTTTCGGACATTAATATATCCATCATCAGGAGCTTGGGCACATAAGAAGTTAAATAAAATAGTAAGTGACATCAAGTTGGTCTTTTATTCTTCAGCTATCACAATGATGCACGGCCCAATAAACATAAGCTTATTTTAATCACCGTCACTGAGTTCTGAGACGTCTGCAGGTCTGTCAGAAGTTCTCTCAGTTGCACGTTATATCAATCGTCAATACGTCGGTCCGTCAGTGTCGATTAGTTAAATAGTCACTTAGTAGTCCGTCGTACTCTGACTCAATCAGACTAATAACGTTACAGAGGAAACAACCAGTGCCTGAGGAAATACAGCCGTAGTACAAAGAAAATTTAGACCTATTACTGTGCAAGATAATGAATCTTGTTAAGTTCCTGATAACAAGTAATTTGCTTCCCTTGTTAATACAAATTTCTTTATGTCTCACCTAAATATCTTCTCAACAATGGAAGCAACGCTATTTTATACCCTATTTCTTTTATCCCGAAGCTAGTGACAACCAGTCACAATGACATTATGCAACAACGTGGGGTCAGCCAGCGTTACAAGTCTCTCTCTCTCTCTCTTTCTCTCCCCCCCCCCCAAATTCCGGTCGGAACACGGACCACGTGTTTAGGTAGTTAGGCCTATACAATCCTGGTCAGGCCCTTAGTGCTGCAGGAGGTTGAGGCTCCCAGGATCTCTAGACGATGGGCACATGAAAATGGGAAGATAGTCAGCCCTATGTACCGGCAGCCCATAACCCTCAGAAGAAATCCTTGATAGTCATTTCTATCAGAGGCCGAGTTGACCTCAGGCCAAAGTTCCGCAGGAAGGAAAAATCCAATGAAAAATTTCATTAACTCCAACGGGAATCGAAACCGCGACAGTAGGCATTAACAAGTTTTGCCAAGGGTAAAGTGTCTTACACAACACTAATTTTTGTTGGTCAAACGGGAAAGTACAACTGTGCACTGTCTGAAATGTTCGTGTTCGCATGTTGGTCCGGCGACAAAGAAGGCATGGGAAGAAGGCTTTCCCCACATTCTTATTTTCATTGGTTGGTATATTTTTTTTTATCCAACACAATACGTCATAAGAGACGGAAGTATGTATAAGAGGTTCATACTTAATTCTCAAATTTGTTACAAAAGAAACAAAATCAAATCCATAAATAAAGTCAAATTTGTCAGTAGTATCATTTTATGCTGCTGATCCCAGTGGCCGCACCGTCTAAAGCGTGGGTATATTGCTAATTGCTTTCTGGGATTGCGGGTTCGAAAGAGGCATGGATGTCTGTCTCTTGTATTTTGTGTGTTGTCAGGTAGAGAGCTCTGCGACGGGCCGATCACTCGTCCAGAAGAGACCTACCGAGAGTGGAGCGTCGAATGAGTGTGATCGAGGAACCTCATAGAGGAGGCCTAAGCCCATAGGGCTGCCGAGCCGAGGAAAGAAACATCAATGATACCTTATGCAATTTGCTTGTAACCCATACATTGACGTATGTCAACGTTCGCTGCCAATGAAAGCGAGTAATATTTACTAATATGACAGGAAGTCGTGTTTTCTTGTGAACTTAAAAGAATATATTCAGCACGCAATACTAAATTTATGAAAAGGCTGTTTTACAAATTCAGTTAATTAACGTGCGACAAAATTGATACACCACAATTTTATGTTGCTTGAAAGACCAGTTTTTCTCGCCACTGACAGAAGCAGCTGAAGCTTGGGGCTTAATGCATCCCAGGGAGAAAAAATTTAAATTTAAAAAATTCTTCAATCATACAACATGGTGAAAAGCATAGAATTTAATGGTGCTTATCTCCAGCACTGGTTCCAGAGGGTCGCAATATTCCAGGAACATTTGATGATTGTGTGACCGTGCATCACTGATACAATATTATAAACAACCAACTAGATGCGACGATAACAATTTATTAATAATTTCAATCAGCTCAACATGTTTCGGGCGATAATTTCGCCCATCCTCAGGAGCAGTAGACTGTGTTTACAGCTTGTGGTACAATGCACTGGCGATGCTGTCTGCTGGTGACAAGGTTAAGGTGGAACTGCAGTTCCAACTCAGCAGGCAGCATCCCCGGTGCATTATACCACAAAGCTGTAAACACAGTCTAGTGCTCCTGAGGATGGGCGAAATTATCGCCCGAAACATGTTGAGCTGATTGAAATTATTAATAAATTGTTATTGTTGCATCTAGTTGGTTGTTTATAATATTATTCTAGGAACATCTCATGAAATTTTACCTGCATGGAATTTCAAGTACGTAGATCAGGAATTAAGAAAGTCATCGACACAATAAGAATGCTGTTGGACTTCCAAACTGCAGGTCAGCGGGTGTCAGGAAATTCATGTTCTCCATATCCCAATCTGACTACTGCTACTAAGTCGTTCCAGGTTCTTTCCTTGTTTCTTGAGGCGATTATCGGGACAGACTCTTAAACCGGCCACGACAGTATTTCGAATACGTTTCTGCTCACGATTCACAATTACTCGTTGCCGTTGGGATAGTGTCATCGAAATGTCCAAAAATGTAAGACACTTAAATTATAAAATCTCACTTTGCAATATGTGGATAGTGTTTTATTTTTTAAGGTGTGACAGCCCCCATTGTGCCAGGGCGTCCGCATTGTCGATGCTTAACGATCACGCTCGGACACATTTCATTCGGTAGGACTCCCCTGTACGAGTGATCAGCCCGACGCACAGACCTCAACCTGACAACACACAACAGTCGCAAGGAGACGGACATTTTATCCGGCGGGATTCGAATACACAATCCCAGCAAGCGAGCGACCGCAGACCCATGATTTAGACCATGCAGTTACGGTATTGGCAGTATTTAATTAGGCTGCACTAAGCATTATAGATACTGTTGAAGTATTGGTTTCAGACTCCAGTAGTGGGATTAGAGAGTACCGGGATGAGAATCGTACCAATTAATTATACGCTCCACTCTGGGCTCTGTTGATCCAGAACTATGGTTAAGGTGGAGACCAAGAATTATTGTTAAGACAATGCTTCGCCTGTAACACAAGAAGTTTTGTGAGCCTCTAGATTAGAGCAAATTCTCACTCTTCCCCTGCATAAATTCTTTTTCCTATTGCTTATATTTTCTAATTCTTTAGCCAGAAGTCTCATAAGTTAAACAATTTAGTACCCATTAACTGCCGAATGTCACGGGTTGCTCCCTATACATACCTTTTATAAAAGGACCTTCTACAAATATATTTCCCGTAACGTAACTACAAATTGCCTAAAATTATTAAGTTTTAATACCTTAAAACTTTGGAAAATGTTTTAGTGCTAAACATAAAATTTACTTTGTGACATACTCCTGTCTACAACATCAATGAAATACCTTCTGTATCAGTATTTGTCCCATATCCAGATGAAATAATAGAGAGCCAGCAGTAAGTTTTCAATAGTTGTGTCTATGTTACTTTCCTTGACACATTTATATCTGTTACTGTTTTGTAGAGGAATTTGTAGTTATTGAGTGTCCAAAGTACATCAGTAAGTAAATTAAGAGCTGGCCCTTATGGGTAGGTATTTTCAAAGCTTAAACAACTGTTAACTAAGCGCAATTTTATTCTTCGAAGAAACTAATTTAGTATTATGCTTTACAATTCTCTACATGAAGTGTGTGTGTGTGCATCTGGGGTAGAAATACGTAAGAAAGTACCATGAAGAACAGAGAAAGATTTATTCTTTCCTTGGCAACAAATTAAATATCTGAAGAGCTACGAAAATTTTATCACTCTTCGTAGTTCTTGTGAAACAAACATAAACAAAATAAAAGAATATGATTTAATCTTTAGAAATACCTTAATATTCTCTCGTTGTTGATACCTTCATTTAAAGTTATTATGCTTTGGAAGGCTTTTTCTATCGTCTCAGCAACTTAAAATTTGTCCAGTCCAATTAGATAGCTACTTTTGGTACAATATTAAAACATCATTACAAAATATTTGTTTTGAACCCGCACTTAATTAAGGAAGTGTAATTGGCATTAGAAACGTAAAGCTCATACAGTATCAATTCATTGTTTAATATCTAAAACCCAAGCATGCAGCCGACCAAAAACTGTAGGTTATGGCTTCCTGAGCCTGGGCAGCATCGGAACTGAAACGGTGGCCTTGGTTTTGTTTGGCCGAGTGTCCAATCCCACAACAATTCAATTACAACGTGTGGATAGACCTGGGCTCAAACCCGGGTTTTTGGAGTGAGAGGTCAGCGAGGAAGAAATTGCCTGAACCGTGACAGGTAGTTTAAGAATAGAATGGATTTACATTGTTTTTATAAAGGAAATATGAGAGAAAATAGTGTCGAGCGCTACTTGGTTATATGAAATTCGCAATTTCGTACTGCCCATTGCACATTTCTGCAAAACTGTACTTTATGCAAGGTGTAGCAACTCCACATTTTGCACTACGTGCTCTTGCGTGGCTTGACAAATGTTTTTTATAGTCAGTGGAATGGGCTTTGAGGAAAACAGAACATCATTCATCGAATTTGGTTTCACGAGTTTGTGTCAAAGAGGAAGTGCACTGGTCAGGGCCAACAACACAAGACGAACTAAAAAAAAATGTATTTTTGCCTCCCTTTTCCTTGACTTATTAAGAAAAGTGTCAAGCCTACAGCGTCTTCCAGTTTGTAGAAGTGTTTGCAAAATTGTGAGATCGTTGAAATCTGACACTAAACAATGTTGTATGGGCTGTAAAGTTGTGTAAAAATTGTATGTAGCAATCAATTTATGAGATACATCCATTTGAATGCACGCATTTACAATCCACTCACTCTATTTGTTACATATGCTACACAGATTCAGTTCACACCTCACCACGAATACGCCTACATTTTGTTCCTTTTAGTAAGATCAGTCTGTGAACGTTGTGTAGGGAATTATCGCTATTTGTAAATATGATATCGATTTCTTAAGTAAACTGTGTGGCCAAGAGCCTAATGTAAGTTACAACTTGGACAGGCGCATAGTTGCCACTGAGTTTTAAAGGATTTTGTCCGCAGCCTCTAACACTGATATCTTGCTTGCAAGTTTCTGGTTAATATGTAATATTGTGTATAACTCCAACCAAGTAAGTCTTCCACAGTGTGCTTTACAGAACGGTAACTGTGCTGGGGGAGAAGTGGAGTGTAAGAAGCTGCTAGACATTGCTCAGAGCAGACTAACTTTGTGGAATGTGAATGTAGCTGACAGCAACTATCACAATGTGTGTAAGTCTGTATTCCAGTACAGTAGTTTGCTG
>Ga0136643_10014907_pt1 | contig 11683 bp, 7 predicted proteins | sample TergutLab28metaG_FD_96883 | JGI IMG/M metagenome (GOLD analysis project Ga0136643, IMG submission 96883) | Labiotermes labralis P1 segment gut microbial communities from Petit-Saut dam, French Guiana - Lab288 P1 (version 3) (version 3) | ecosystem: Host-associated > Arthropoda: Insects >...
TGTGCATTTGTTGGTGTGTTACTTGAATAAACTACAAAATGCAAGGTGCAACGGTATATATATATATATATATATATATATACATGCATAGAGTTATATACAGTTTATGTGTAAGTGAGATCTCACAACCTCACAGCTGTTACATAGATACACATAACATGGGACGCACAGGCTATTTACTACCTATTATCTTTTAAAAAGAATGGATCAAGAGCACGTCAATAGTAAAATACATAATAATGATAAAAACTCAAAATTTTAAAAGGCAATGAATTATCTTAAGGCTGTAAACGCCCATCACGGTCAAGTCCTTCAGTAAAAGAATTTCAGAAGAAAATTACGTAGATGTAATTTTGAAAATAAGAGAATGGATTGTTGTGTTGTCACTGGAGCTTATTGTAATTCTAATTGCTTAGAATCACAACGGGGTTGAATTACCTTAAGAACATGAAATTCAATACACCTAATGAAGAATGAACATACATAGGCATAATTTTACTCGCGTATTTTTTTATACATCTTGTGGAATACAAAATACAGACTACTGATAACAGAAAGACCACAAAAATGCAATTCACTACACAGGCGGGTGTCGCTATTTTTAGCACATTTTTTGCAAAATGAATTATCAATGTAATAAAAGAAAAACGCGGTCATAATTTTCCAAAAATTTTAGGCACTGTGCCTCGACTTTGCCAGGGAAACGGTTAGAAGACGTTTACTCATTTCAAATGCCCCCATACAATCAGTCCAAGCTTGACAAGCATAAGGCAAAGAAGTGGTAATGGAAAAATATAGTAATATCACAACCGGTAATGATATGACAGTAAGTCATCCCAGTGGAACTTCTACTCACTAGGGACCTGAACTATACACGCATGAAACGTATTCTGACACCGTGGTTATATTTACATGTAAGTCATGATTTGTAAGAAACCATTTGAATTGTCATCGATGCTCTTCTGACCTTTAACAGAACACAATCCAGGGTTGTCACTGGCCTCCTTACTGGACATAACACCCTGAGCATACATCTTTCCTGAATAGGGATGACTAATGGTCCCTTATGTAGGAGGTGTGGAGCAAAGAAAGAAACCTCAGTCCACATTTTGTGTGAGTGCGAAGATCTACCTTCACTCAGACATGCACATTTGGATTTCTTTTTCTTGGACCCAGAGGATGTTAAGACTCTAAGCCTGGGGAACATTTGGAACTTCAGTAAAGGAACATGGCTCCCATGATTTGACATCAGATTTGGGGGCACAAAGGGACCGTCTAAAGGCCTGGGTGCATCGGGACCGTAATGGCTCGAACCCAATCACTAATCTATTCTAATCTAAACATCGATACTTATATCAAAACTTGAATAAAAAAAGAAAATAATTTGTAGAGTAACTGATGTACCTGACTGACATGTTTCATTGTATTTTACATTTCCTCATTTTTATACTCTTATATTCTTTCAACCCATTCACTCCAAAACTTCGCGACACAGTAACGATTGATTAATTAATTATAGTGTCTTTCTCAATATGTTCTATAGTTGAGGCTGAAGATGACTGCCCAACAAGTGTTGCCACCTGCACGACAAATTCGAGAGACAACAAGAGCAACATTTAATCCCGTACATTACGACACACTTCTGAATACATTACCTTCCCGCGCTGTACAACCTAAGACCCCTTTAAGAAAACTTTTAAATATAAAATTTTACATGTTTCATAGAGGCAGTGCCTCTTCACCTTGGTCTGTGGCTGCGACGAACACAGATATCGGGTACTTGGAAACAGGGTGTCGAGAAATACAATACATGAACGTTTCGTGTTTGATAAGAGTGCGGATAAGATTGGATACTGAAAAAAGCTGCATAACGAGATACTTAGTAATTTTTAAGTCTACCTCCTCTTCGCCCCAATACTTTCTTGATGATTATGGATGAAATGATCAGGGCAAGTAGCACGCATTGTGCTGACATTAACATATTCAATAAAAATTATGGTAACGAAAAAGACTAAGAATACCATATTGTTCTCTGTATCACCGCACAATGTTAAAAAAAGGCCTTAAGGATGAAAATCGTGTTGAGGCGAAACATTATCCAATTCTAACACCCCCCCCCCCCTCTAAAAAAACCGTTTCCTGCGCTTAATTCTGATAGGACGATAAATTAATCGAACGGATTGGTACGTTAAAGCCCTATTCTTGTATTCCAGTGTCGGCAGTCATAGGTTACACAGTTTTTGAGAATTTCCTTCGTCCCTTCGGGTAAATACTGGGCCAGCACCTCAACTGGGCCACAATCGTCTCCTTTCAAATGCCTTCGATACATCATTCACATTCACGAATAACCCTACCATTCGACACTAGGGTATTGGCCAAGTTACTGTGTGCACCGTAAAATAAACCAGCAGATAAGAAACAATTTCTTCACTAGGCAAGTTTAAGACGCGCTTCACGTTCTAGAATTCCGTACAAGCACGACAATAATAAGCACAAAATGCTGTACAGACTGCTCACTCGCTTGGCGACTAATTTTTTTAAAACACGATTCCACGCCGAGAAATTACGTATTACGTACAACACACATCGGTACAGGTTTGTGTTTGCTTATTCAAATAAATGTAACAACTTACCATGAGTGACAACACAAAAACTCTGTAAGAACGTACGGTTCAGTTACAGTTATGACTTAACCATTCTAACCTGCCCAGTCCCTCTACCATTCCAGTGATCGAACGTAAATGTGGGTACACTGCCCCAAAGCAATTATCCTTAGCTTCGGAACCTATCACAGCACTTTTTACTGTTGACTTATTCGTTTTCTTGCTTTATTTAGTCCATGACACCTTGCATTCAATGAACACTGCTTCCGATTTATCTCAATGGTTTAATATGTGTATTACTTAAAGTGTATGGCATACACGAATTTATTGTCAAATATAAACAAGCGCGTCTACTACTGATACTAAAATACTGGAATAATTACGCACCCTGTTACTTTGGAGAGCTTCGGCACTATGCTCCTCTTTCTGTCTAAAGCAGTTGGTGCACTTGCTTTTATTGAAGATGTTGGGGGCGAACTTTCTGCATTCGGACCTCATCGGTGTTGCCGACATGTTGTCACACACTTTGACACAAACTGGAAAAGCCGCATATTTTTTGGACAGTCTTGTACAAGCGTCGTCGGTAACAACTTTGCGTTGTATTCATATTTTGCAAGCTTAATGGCAACATTTAAGATAATTCACTCAACAACTGAAATATTTAGGTGATAGTACAATCGTTTTAAAATGGTGATCAGTACTTTACGTTACGTGGCGACGAAGGCTCTAATAATACACTGTCACGGCACGAAACAGTTCGCCCGCCGGCTAACAGACACATTTCATTCACTCATTACGAATGTACATTTAAGTATTTCTGTTCTACTTACTATATATTCATACATAAATACACATGTTTCACCGGTCTGTCTTGGCCGATATAACACTCCACTCAAGCTCACAAGCCAAACCAACCGTTCCCCTTAACCGCAACGCGCTACCACCTAGACTTCTTCCACAGCCCAACTCATACTGCATAACACAGCTCCTGTCGTTCCATTCATACTGTGCTCTTGCGAGCAAGAAATTAGTTCCCTGTGTTTACACCAATTTCTAAACTTTATCCTAAATTATGCGAATAATACGATGCAGGAAAAACAATGGTCTTAAATAGCTGTACGAGTAACAGATATGAAATAGTTTATTTGCATAAAGAAAAACAGCCCTAAACAAACGATATTCTTGCGCCAACCAGTATGGTGGGACGCAATGTGCAATACGAAATATTGTCGCAAAATAAAACGTGGTAACTAAATTTCGAATAAGAAAATATAAGAATCATAAAAAATAAACATACTTTGATTCTGTACAATAATCTAATAACATAATCTGTCAATTAATTTTTAATTGTTTCCTGACCGTGGAATACTTTGTTTTTCGCGCGAAAATTGCCGCCGTGCAGGTGTCAAATGTTTACTTTTTGTCATTTGTTACCATGTGGAGTATTGTGGTATACATCCGGATCCGTATCATGCAAATATGGCGGAAGGAGGGTCTGACAGGTCTGTTACAAATAATTTACTTAAAAAACGTTACGCTCTTTACCCATAAAATGTTTAGAAATTGAAATAATTTTGTAAACAAAGAATTGTATTGATGTGAAGCAATGGAAGTTAAACTACTTTAATGGAAACGAGAGATTCATATGCCGCTTGAGAATATAGCTGGCGAATGAGTACAGAACCTGGAGAGATTATAACCACGCATTAAGGTTTATTAACTGATTCTGATGAATATCCGTGATAATAAAATTTTCGAGATATTTAGCCAGTACTTGAACTTACCTTCACTGTAAAACTGTAGATTTTGTTATCACACTCAGCCACAGCAGTGTATCTTTGGGGAAAACCTTTCAGTACTGTTTTTCAGCCCCATTGCAGGTTGTTTTTAATTTAACTTTCGCCAGTGCCAATTAGTATCATGCCAGACCCAGTTAAGACTGGGTCTGGCATGATACTCATTTGGAATCTATATTATAGTTCTTGTTATGGTTGCTGTGATGTGTTTTATTTTGTTCAGTATCAGAGACAGATTTTCCTCTACTGCGGTAAGGAATATACTGGAACAAAACAGCATAGAATAACTGCCATAGAAGTAATTTGGAGACAGAATATCCAGAATTTTCATATCTGTATATATTTGCTAAGTGTGAATAAGGAAATTGGTACATTGCATTGATACAATTGTTCTGTTATATTGGGAACTTGTAAGCACTCAAACTTAAATTACATTCACTATATCGAAATGAAGAACATAGAATTGTTGATTTTGTGTTATGTTATTTCTGCAGTATCAAGTAGCACTTTGTTTAATGAAAACAAGCAAGCAATATGGACAATAAATTTCTCTTCCACAGAGAATTGCATCCCTCTAAGGTTGCCATCATACGTGAAGTGTATGATAATGAAAATTCGCATGAAACATTTGAATTGGAACTGGAGCGTGCCTTGGAGGCAGGCTGCAGCATAATTTTTGTTGAGCCATCAAGGCTAGGGGATGAAACAGCACGTTGGATTGCTGTTGGAAATTGTCTACATAAAACAGCAGTTCTCTCAGGAATAGGTGCCATTGCAACAGGTAGATATTGCTTGAACACTTTATTTGCAAGTTGCAAGGTTTGAATGTATCTGTAGGTACCAGTGGATGTAACTAATGTAAACTGAGTTCTGTTTTAACATGTGATCCTTGTGTACCACACAATATGTAAGAGAAGACAACAGTAGCACTAAATGAATGAAAAGATGATGTTGGGATAATTGTATCTTCCATTTAAGACACAAAATTTCTTTGCGCTGCTGTATGGTTACGTTACTGTGCTCTGGAATTTGAATGTTTGGTGTTTTAGGGCTGGTATGGACAGATCGCCTGTATGTATGCACCCCACTTGGAGCACTCTCATTGCTGTGCACTGGAGTATATACTATTTCATGGCAGTTTGATCCCTGCTGTCAATACCAGGTTGAGCGGGATCAAAGGAGGCTGTCAAAGTTTCCACTTCTTAGTACTCTTAGACCAGCATCACCAGTTGTTGTTCTAGTTCGGCGAGATAACTCAAGAAGAAAGATACTTCATACAAGTGTGTCTCTGATTGCAGCTGCTTTCTGTGCATGGAGGCTTTATGATGCCTACAAATGAGAGTAATTTGTTTTACAGACCATTAAAATAGATATGTAGAATCCAGTTACTTTACATTATGTGTAACTTGACAGATCCCATGTTTGACCCAGCATATTACACTTATACATAAACATGAAGAGTTCTATTTAAAGTAACTGGGTTCAACTTCACATTTTTATAGGGGACATGAATTAACATAGGGATCACATTAGGCAGGGTAGCAGATTATCTGCTTTCAGCATTGCTGACACATCTGCAACATTTACCTGCAAACTCCACCAACTTTTGACCTGCGTCAGAAATGGAGTGTGTGCTTGTAACTTGCCACATGGCTCAGTTTTATGGCCCTAAAGCTGAAAGGCACAACACCTTGGATTGTTATCACGTTGGTTTGCCCCCACTTTCAAATCACAGGCACTGAGGACTGTAGTAAATAGGAATTAGTTACTGTTTCACTGGTGGAACTGAAAGTTGAAACATGGAAGTTCTGCTCAGCAATCTGTACAGATGTCAAGAGATGTTTATTAAGGGCACATTTATTGTTTTTTATGGACTTGATAATACACACTACATTGGATTCCAAACAGTGTATATTTAAAGTTATTGTACCACATATAAAGTTCTTATGGAGATGTCTAGTGATAGCAGTACTCTGGTAACTATAAAGGGTAGCACTGTGTAGTCCACGTGCAAGAACAAATATTTTTCATACTATACAATTTCTTTCATTGTAGAAATGGGTATATAGGCCTTGTCTACATAAGAAAAAAGAAGTTCTTTAGTAGTTCTTCAGTAAATCAAATTAAAAATAAACAGTGTTTGGAGTGACAGAAGCAGCCTAATTTGGTCTGTATTAATTTCATAGCTTGTTAAAATATATCTCTGCAATAATGAAAATATTTCCTCTTTGACAAATTGGTTTATACTGTTGTTGCTAAATGTAAACATTGTTACAATTTATCTTTTATTATATCTGTATCTGTAGGCATCCTCCAGTCTAAATTTCAAACTTCACTGAAGGAATTGTAGTCTAATTAAATACTTGGACTATGTGAATTGTCTAAGCATCCTGAGAAAGTTTTTGGGATGGCCACTTATCGTACATTTTAAAATTTTGGTGAAAGTTATATTAAGACTGTCACATTGTATCTACTTTTAAATTAAACTCCAGATTCCTACACCTAACATAAGTAATATTTAAATTATATCAATGATATACACAACATGGAGGCATAAATTTCACAGATTAACATTATGCATTAATTTTATAGTTCTCATTGATTCCAGATTATGTGTTTGGTTTCTGTCTGCAGTTGAATATATTGAAGGGATTCATGTAAAGTGGTAAAACTGATGTTCTGTTGGCATGAAAAGACAAATAAAAATACCCATATTATACAAAAAGATTTGTATGAGGAATCTGCCATTAGATAAGAAATGTCCACATTGAATGGAAGGGTGGTACACAGGACTCTCGTGGCATTGCTGCTTGCATGTGGTAATAGGCTGCCTATGGTAGACTGGGCTACGTTTGGATACCATGTACTGTCTCACAGGTGGTTACCAGCAGTTTGTAGGAACCTGCCGCCTCCATTTTCATACCTACCATAAAGATGAAGGCAGCAGGTTCCTCTCTCTGAAGAACTGGTAACCTATGAAATGCTACTGTGTCAGGACACAGAGGAACACAACCTGAATTTTCAGATACATGAAAATCTCATTTGTAAATAAGGCATGTTCTTCATATTGCACATATAGTACACGAAATGAAGAAACACATTATGTTTGCACGTGTAAGTACTAATTGTTGTAGCGTAAAAGTTACCATTGAAATTTTGTATCTGAGCAGTTCCAAGTTTGAATCCTGACTAAAGTCTGCCAACTAGACTAAATTTTTATGTTCACATCTACACCATTATCCATCCATGCCAACTTAACATTCATGTTTGTGACTACTTCCACATCAAAGCACATCACATACAATTAAATAAAATTAGAGATTCATTTTGAACATTAAGTGCCTCAGAATTTTGTGCCCTAAATATGGATAACTTGTGCTGCTAAATATTGGTGCCAAGGTATGTAAGGACAATTATAAACCATTTGAGTTTTCACAAGACTTGCTGAGTTATTTTTCTAGCACCTACTGGAGAAAGACAACATTAAAACCGAAGCACTTTCATATTAGTGTTTTATTCAAATGTCAGTGCAATGTTTGGAAGAATCTGAATGAATATGTGAATGTACGTACAGAATTGTGTATGTCAGGGCAGAAACGGTGAATATGAAATAAACTTAATTTCTTTCTGCATTATATATAGCAACTTGCTAGCTATAGAATTAAAACATTTAATGAAACTCTTATACTTAGTCAATCCAAATCAGTAGTTCAATTTTATTGAACTTGACTGTAAACAAACACTGAGAGTCCACAGCTGCTAAATGAGTTTTGTAACAGAAAAAAAAAAAAAAAAAAACAAAATTAATTTTAAAAAAAGAAATAAAAAAAAAAATTTTTGGAGAAGGAAAAAAAAAAACAAAAAAAAAAAAAATGAAAAATAATTTTTTAAAAAAAAAAAAAAAAAAAAAAAACTCATGCTTATTGTTAGAAAGTGAATGAGAGAACAGATTTTTTGGGAAAGGAGATAAAATGACCAAATATCCATTGCAGTGTGAGAGGTTTTAAATCACTCTTTAGAGCTCATCCCAATTTGAAATTAAAAGTGAAATGCAATTGTAGACTAATTACTGAAGATAAATCATGGAGTAAAGTAAAGGAGTGTCATTCCACACCCTCTCTCTTTGTTATGAATTAATGGCACAACAGGAGTATTCATAAGGGATTTGTCTCTTAAAGAACAGCATCTGGACCAAATATTTTAAGTTCAAACAGGATAAGTCATAAAGGTCATATGAGTAATTTAGTATTTCGGTGTCACTTAAATGTTCCTCTTTCAAGAACACAAATTTTATTATACCATGGCTGTTGCACACAGATCAGGTTACCTAGTACCAACCTGTTACTTTCATTTATCTGACATGTCCATGCATACAAGATGACTCATTGTGCACTCTTCAAGTTTCAGGAATATATGTGTGCAGAATGTGTTGATGTTCTGTGCATTTATAAGGTGACCCCATGTTTTTCAGATGAACTGAGAAGTAATTCTGTCTTATTTGGGTAACACTGTATTATTGCAATGGTGTATGTGCTTTATGACACTTATACTGGACCATTTCACTAAAATTGTAGAGCCATTGCATTTTTCATTAAGATGAAAACATTTTAATGACCACTTGACAAGATGACTTACATGCATTTCGTAGGTGTGTCTGCAGTCACATCCCAGCCTGGCATAGGCACAGAAAGAGAAAACAAAATTAGACTGTATAATTTGTCTTCCAGAAATGGATGTCTGATTCTCTAGTTGGTCTGTCTACCTTGTATCCAAGTAACAGCACTAAATTGTGCATGACAGAACAGCAGATTGATTTAAGTACAGTAGCTGGTTAAACAACAAATCTAGAACACCAGACTTGTCAAGGAACAAATATGCCATAACGGGTATGCTATGCAGGAATTTTACAACTCACTTTTATACCAATACCATTACCATGAAGTTAAAATGAGGCTGGCTGTCCCAGAGAACCAGCAGACTTACATAACCCTACTACTAAACAATAAACTGTTACCTCCCAGTCAAAATACAGCCACCAACCCTACAGTGCTAGGAGCTTCAAAATCTTGTTCCTAGCCACAGAGGTTTTTCACGTGTCCATAATTTGGATTCAACACACACAGCAAGAATTTGCTCTCCAATTCTGAATTTTTACCAAAAACGGCAAGTATACTGGAGGTCTCCACTGCAATTTCTATCATTCAATTCTATAATGAAGACAAGATTCAGTAACTTTTTCTTGGGTAATTTATGGGACAACCATAATTTCAAAATTTCTAATCGAAGAGCCGACAATATATACAGCTTTACTTCCATGTTCCCAAAGTTCTGAAATATGATGGCTGGGTGAAGGCAGCTATAATCACAAATGATAGCTGTTCCAAATTTACTTCTGTAGGTCCTAGAAAATTATAAGGCTTAGGTACATTACTTAAAATCAGTAAAGAGTGAGAAAGAGTTAATACTGTAGCCCATGCTTAAAGAGTGCTCCTACTTCACACTTATACTTTAATTAGAAGCAAACTGTTTCAAAATGTTTGTGTGTCGGTTAATTGTGCTCAACAAGAATGAATAAGTCATAAAAATGAATAAAATGTGCGACTCTATCCAAATTCCTGAAACCCCTTCATCATGTTATGTGCTTCTGTATATTCACTTACTGTTTCTGCCACCTGTAGTGGTTTGGTGGTTTTTACTTGTCCTAGTATTTACCTAAGTTATGAGGGAACCCATGCAAAATGCAAATTGTGTACTCCATGACAGAGTAAACAGCCTTTACCATGGTGTTCTTTACCTTGAAAATGTCTTAAGAGTATGATACATGCATAAATATAATTACATTTAAGCCCGTAAGATAAGTACAACCTTTGCTTCACAGATTTTCACAAAACTCATGTGCAGGTCTCTTATACTTGACTTCATCCAAATCAGAAACGGAATGTGGAAAGTAAACACAACTTGACATATGCCCCAAAGTAAAGTATGGTGTTAACTTCACCAATTTTCATGTGGATATCTTCTGTACCACATTTCACCCTCATCAGTCAGGAAATATGAAAGCTTCAGGCACAATATCATATACAGTTTTCCCAGAGTCAAAGCTGATTTTCACAAAGGTCATACTCGCTCAATAACTTTTGGCAAAGACCTCATACCCTGATTTTTATTATGTTCTGATAAACAGTTTAGTCACTGATATTAAATCACAGATGGATGTGATCATGTTAGACATTCTTTTCTTAATTTGTAGAGAATGCCTTCAAAATTCAACTTCATGTTCAGCCTAATGACCTATCAGTTGCAAATGACACCATCATCAGGTTAATTATAAGCTTCTCAATTTGGAAAAGAGACAAAAAACATACCCTCTTCAGATCACAGACATTCACTGGCCAGAACCATTTCACATTTCAAAGAAAGACGGTGGTGTAATCCTTCTTTTTGTCAACAGTTATATAAAATAATGTAGTTAAATCAGAGTCTGTGCATTTCAGTCCTCACATCAATGTAACAATAGTTAATTTTGTATACATAACTGTCAAACAAAATACAGACCACAAATAATACAAGTTGTATTTTGACAGTTTTGTATATAGCATTAAATGTTTCTCGCTCTTTCACACACACACACACACACAGTTTTTTTGGGGGGTGGGGGCAGCTTGAAATAAATATTTGTTAAAGGAGTAAATCAAGTCAGCTGGCTGATTAATTTTGGTTTTATTCTTCAACCTGCCACTGTCAACCCAACTCTTATGAGATGTCAAAGTTGAAATATTTTCATTCCATAATGAAAGTTGAAAAAAAGATAAATTTTGCCCTGAAGACCCCAGGGGGAGTAGAGGTATAGTACCAGAAGGGGGTTGGTGGTCAATGCCATACCCCAGCCACCCCAAGAAAGAAACTAAGTACCCATTGTACAGGAGGCTGGGTGGGCCCCAGGGCAAACCAGGATGGATGCGGAAAATTTCGCCTCCACCAGTATTTGAACCCTGAACCATCCATCCCTTAGCAAGTCGCTATACAGACTACACTTACCCAGCCCACTTTCATTCCATACAGGAATCTTTAATTATTTAATTAATGTAAAAGCAAATACACCTCAAAATGATAAACAATCAACACATTTATACATGAATTTCCAAGCTGCTAGTATCATTTTTCAAAGCATCTAACTATGCACATCAGATTAGTTGGGTAGGGGGGGGGGGGGGGGTTATTAAAACCCTTCAATATTTTATTCCTTTTTTGGTCCCTTCCAAAAGGTATTAAAAAAAACACAAA
>Ga0136643_10014908_pt1 | contig 11683 bp, 9 predicted proteins | sample TergutLab28metaG_FD_96883 | JGI IMG/M metagenome (GOLD analysis project Ga0136643, IMG submission 96883) | Labiotermes labralis P1 segment gut microbial communities from Petit-Saut dam, French Guiana - Lab288 P1 (version 3) (version 3) | ecosystem: Host-associated > Arthropoda: Insects >...
CATTGCTAAGCGTTAGTGTCTTGGAAGTTAGAATTGAGGTTATAACAAGCGGCAAAGCTGAATTTTTAGCACCGGTAATTTTAATGCTGCCATGGAGCTTTCTACCGCCAACAATTTTAATTTTATCTATATCTTTCATATTTTAGTTTTATCTTCCTTGATTACGGTATTTTCTTTCCGCTTATTCTGCTGAGCTTTTCTTTTCCGCAAGTTCTCCCTTAAGGCTTTTGCAATAGCTATTTCCTTAGGGTTTGAACATAATTTTAAATCTTTCATTTTTTATAAACGCTGTAAACTCATAATGTTAATTCTAGTTTAAAAAAAATATTTTGCAATTATTACTTTTATCTAATATATTTATAGATGTTGTGCCATCATAGCTCAGGGGTAGAGCACTTCATTGGTAATGAAGGGGTCGCATGTTCGATTCATGCTGGTGGCACCAGTTCTTAGCTTGGGTTTGGCAAGTTTCTTAAAATTTTCAAAAATAACAATATGGCATAAACTAGACGCAACTATCCTATGAGGCAGATTTTTTTAGACGAAAAGATTATTGATTTTAGGACTTAAAAACAAAGAGTCCTTTTGAAAAGTAATAGATATTCTGTATTGATTGTTTATAGTAAAACTTTTTAAGAATTTTTGAAATTTGTAAATATGAGATATAGCCCCTTTAATAGCAAAATCTACGACATTAAGTGTTTCATCACTAAATGATGTGTGAATCTTAAATATTGCTGATATTACAATAAAAACTTGCCTTAATTTAGCTTTAAAAACTGCTTTGTCTTTAATACCTGTGCCAAATTGATTCATTAACTCTTCATACTTTAGATTAATGAATTTTCTAAGAGTGTATCTTCTATAAATTAACCAAAAATATACATCTATGGCAAGATTACCATACTTACCGTATTGGAGCTTTTTAATGTCATTATCTTCAATATAGATTTTATTTTTTAATAAATGGTTATAGAAAGTATCATCAACTTCTATATAGCCGTCAAATTCATCCGTAGCTTGAATAAAACGGAATATTATTTCCCTACCATCTAAATCTACTATTTTGAATGTTGAAGATAAAATTCTTTTCCACTGTTCTTTAAATCTTTTAATATTACCATTGTTGCTACCGGATGGAAGTTATTCTTAGCAAAAGCTATAACTGAAAGCAGAAAAGAGCTTCCAACTATAGCTATTGATTTATCAAGGCTACAAGCATTTTGTCCGACAAAATGCTTATCCTGCACTCTGATTTTGTATGTTGCAACACTAGGAATTACCTTGCTTTCTAAATTTAAAATAAAAACCATTTTTAATCCACTATTTAGAGCCACTTAATTAGGTTGTAGGATAGAATATACAAGGCTTACACTACATAGAACTATATAAAAATAAAGCCATTTTAAGTATAAATACTAAAAATGAGAACCAGTATATGCTATTGTAGTAATTAATATTCCTAGACTCCAGCGAAAATAATAAAACCATCGTTATTAAAATAATAACCATAGTTATTAATATTATCTTTATGATTTTTAATTTTTATATTATATTAGTATATAATAGGGGAATATTAATGGCTACTTCTGCACAAATTAAGGCTTTGTTAAATAGTGTAAAAGATCAAGATAAAGAGCAGTTTTATACGGTAGCTCTACAAATTGCTTTCAAGGAAGAGAGTAAAGGTAATACAAAGTATGCCGCAGAATTAAAAAAAATAATATCTTCTATTAGAGAAGAATCTCCTAATCAAGATAAGAAAGTAATAAATTTTGTTGAACCTACTGGCGACTTAAAAGGATTACTTGAAGCCGAATATCCATCAAAAAAATTAAATGATTTAATTTTAAATGATCAATTAAAAAATCGTCTAAATAGAATTATAACTGAGCAAAATTCTATTAATAAATTAAAAGAACATAATTTGCTGCCAAGAAGTAAGATTTTATTGGCAGGTCTTCCCGGCACTGGAAAAACACTAACAGCAAAAGCAATTGCCGGAACTTTAAAACTCCCAATTTTTACAATTCAATTAGATAAACTTATAACTAAATATATGGGTGAAACTTCTACAAAACTTCGCCTAATTTTTGATTATATAAGAAAACATAGGGGTGTATATTTTTTTGATGAATTTGATGCTATTGGCAGTAGCCGTAGTTTAGATAACGATGTTGGTGAAATAAGAAGAGTTCTAAATACTTTATTACAATTTATAGAGCAAGCTCCGTCTGAAAGTTTAATAATAGCGGCAACAAACCATATTAACCTGTTAGATAAAGCCTTATTTAGAAGATTTGATGATATATTAGAGTATGATCTTCCTGAAGATTCCTTAATAGAAAAGGCTTTTAAAATTAATTTACATCCTTTAGATATTTCAAAAATAAATTGGGAAAAAATATGTAAAGAGGCGAAAGGGTTAAGTTTTGATGATATTGTAAAGATTTGTAGTGATATAAATAAACAATATGTTTTATATAATGCAAGTATCACTACAGAATTAATACTAACTATTACTAATGAAAAAAAGTGTAATATAGATGGTAAAAAAATATAAGCATTTAAATTTTAATAGATATAAAGAATTAGAATTTAAGCCAGGCTCAACACCAGTTGAAAAACCCAAAATTTCTCGTCCTGATGATTGGCATCTTCATAAAAAGAATGAACTTGAAGATATAATAAAATATAGAAATAAGCCTATAAAAGCCTCTATAACATTTCATTTATCTGATACAGATATGATAGATAAGTTAAGCACTGGTGACATTAGATTACTATCAGTAAAAGAAGATGAAAATTCTAAATTAATTGCTAATGTTCAATTTAAAAATGAAAAATCATATACTAATTTCTATAAAAATAAATTATATGATTATAGCAGCAATAAACCTAGACCTTTTTCTTACAAAATAGACAAAATTGAAGATGGTGTAATAGATACACTAATTACAGATATATATCCAAAAAATTTTAATGATGATAATTTATATTGGTTTGAATTTTGGTTAGTTAATGAGGATAATGAGAACTATGTAGATATTTTTTTGGAATATCTAACTGCTTTAAAAAAGCAGTTACCTAACTTGTTATTTAATAAAGATCCATTAGACTTAATTGATAGAAGATTAGTCTATGCAAAGACTAGTAAAAAAATCATAGAAGATATGATAATAAATAATTGTAATTATATAGCCGAAATTAAATTTGCTAAACGTCTCAAAACTAATTATGTAGATGTAGATATTGAAGAAAAACAGCAAATGGATTTATCTGTAAATTATAATTTAAAATCCGAAACAAGAACTTGTGCTGTAATATTAGATACAGGAGTTAATTTAAGTAATCACTTTTTGAAAGATATAATTAGTAATGAGTTTGCCTTAAGTATAAAAAAAGAATGGGGAACTTATGATAATGATTTTCATGGAACAGCTGTAGCGGGTTTAGTTTTATTTGGTGATTTCCATGATTTAATTGATAAATCTAATCCTATAAATGTATCTCATAAAGTTTGTTCTGTAAAGGTATATAACCCCAATAACAATGATGATGAATATACTATACCTTCAGTTCTTGTAAGAGAATCTATGCAGATGGTAGAACATACTGATTGTTTAGTAAATTATAATAAATGCTATGTCTCATCTAATACAACACAAGAAACCTTAGGAGATCCAAGTTCTTATTCAATAGATTTAGATTTTAATATTTTTGATAATAAAATACTTTTTCTTATTTCTGTTGGTAATTATAATGAATCATTTATAGATAAAAATATTTATAAACTTAATCATAGCAAGGCATATATTGAAGACCCTTCTCAAAGTTGGAATAGTTTAAGTATAGGAGCATATACAGAAAAATATACTAAGCTTGAAGATGATTATACTCCGCTTTATGAACATGGTGATATTTCTCCTAACACTAGGTTTAAAAATAAAAACTATAAATATAGTAATTTACCATTGAAACCAGAAATATTATTTGAAGGTGGAAATAAAGCATATGACTCAAAAAATACAGTTTTGACTCATGATGCTCTTGATTTATTGACAGCTAATGCCTCTTTTGCAGAAGATAACCATTCACTAAGAAACTTTAATGGAACAAGTGCCTCTGTAGCTTTAGCTGGAAGATTTGCCTCTATTCTAATGGAAGAATATCCGGATTTTTGGCCTGAAACTATTAGGGCATTAATGATTCATTCTGCAGAGTATACAGATTTTATAAAAAATCGAGAACCTAAAGCTAAAATAAAGTATCTAGAGTTTTTACATAGATATTCTTATGGAATTCCTAATTTAGATAAAGCTAGAGAAAGTGCTAATAATTTAGTTACCTTAGTTTCTCAAAGAGAGTTTGAGATTTTTAAAAAAGTAAAAGAAAATAATAGTGAAAAAACATTAAATAAAAGTATATTATTTGATTTACCTTGGCCTCAAGAAGTTTTAAGAGAATTAGGAAATTTACCAATTATTCTAAAAGTTACTCTTAGTTATTTTATAAAGCCAAAGGCTGGATCTACTACAAAGTTAAATATCAATAAGTTTAAATATCAGTCTCATGGTTTTAGATTTGATTTAAAAAATCATGAAGAAACATATGATCAATTTATTAAGAGAGTAACTCATATTTCAGAAAAAGAAGGTATTGAAAAATCTCAAGGTATTGATAATTGGAAAATAGGTATTAGAGGTAGGAGCAAAATATCTGGCAGTGTTTCTAAAGATATATGGGAAGGAAAAGCTATAGAATTAGCGGATATGGATAAACTAATAGTATATCCTGTATATGGTTGGTGGAAAGAAGATAAAAAAACAAAAGAGGTTTCAACAAGATTTAGTCTAATTATGAGTATAGAAACTGATAATGAAGATATTGATTTATACAACGAAGTTAGAACCATAATTGAGACTACTACACCTATAACAATTAAGTAAATTGAAATAATCCTGCTAAGAACAGCTATTGTTATTATTAAACTAAAAACAATAGCTTAATAAAGAGTTATAAATGGTTGAATTAATCAATATTATTAATATATCTTTTTTATCGTTATTGTCATTGATAATAGGGTATGTAGGATATTGGCATGCTTATCACGAGGATACTTTATCAAAAGATGATAAGTATGTAAGAATATTAATATTCGCATTACCGCCATTTGGATTATTCAGCTTCATATCTAAATTTACTAATATACATATTACCTATTATATTATTGTTTTTTCTGCATGTTTAATCATTAGCATAATATTTGGTAATTATTGGAGAACAAAAGGAAGAGAGACTTATTTTAAAAATAACAATATAAATGGGGTATCTAATTATAAAAATCACTTACCTATTATCAACGAATTAATTAAGGATAACAGAATATCTATTATACAGATTTTTATCTATTTAAACGATGGCACTATTTTAAAATGTAATAATATATTTAACTATAAAGATTTACCTGTTGGTTATTTAATGACTGATCCTCAAAAAAATTTAGCGATTTATGTGGATGAAATAGTTTCTTCATTAGGAGAAATTGAATATATTAAAGAAGAATACAATAAAAATAATGAATGGGAAAACCTTATAACATATATTCCTTATGAACAAATAAAATATATTCAATTTAGAACCATATAAGTTAAATGATTGTTTTAATAATTTTTTCATTTTTTAATCTCTTGTTGCACAGATTGTGGTAATGTGGATAACTCGTTAGAGTTATCCAAGCCATGTGGGGAATATGCAAAATTTCAATTGGAGTATTATCCATAAGGTAATACGACTAAACTCATATCTAGCGAGCAAAGTGAGATAAAATTTATTTTCCACAGCTTGTGGGTAGCTTGCTGTCCACAAGTTTAGGTGTCATTTCCACATTCTTCTTGCTTCCATAATCTATCCACAAAAATCACCATCTATAATAATGTAATATTATGTAAATAAAGAATCTATTATATATAATGTTTATGTATTATTATGGAAATTTCTATAGCCTTTATCCTCTCTAGGCCAGAGATACCTTAATATTCCATCTATGCTTAGAATTCTTACCACTTACCCGTAATTGATTAAAATCAAAAATCATCTTAACCCATCTAAAACATTATAAATTTCCATTCATTCGTAAATTAACTTATAATTATCTGTTAATAACTACCATTTTTTACAAATTTATCCACAGATAAAATAGCCAATACCACATATATATTTTAGTGGCGAAATTATGGCGTAGTATTAATAAAAATAGCTAAAAATATATAAAAACTAATAAAACAGAAATATAATAAACCTTGCAATTACCTGCCATTCATGATAAAAGTATATAGGTATAACACATTGGTAATGAAGGGGTCGCATGTTCGATTCATGCTGGTGGCACCAGTGCTGAGAATGGGAAAGAAGCTAAAAACGGATTCTAAGCTGATTCATGCAAAACAGAGTCAGTGCTTGGAATTCCTTATTAGCTTCTTTTTTTAAATATAAATTTATTCAATCTTACCTTTTTCCCAGCGGCCATTATTTAAATCTTGGGCAATTCTGGCAAATTTTCTTTCTGATAAACTATAGAAACCAAACATTACAAGAGCGGCACAAGCTAAGGCAATACCTGGATACAAAGTCATAGCAGCTTTAATGCCAAGCAAAGTTGCAGTGTTTTGAATGCCGTTAGCAATATAGCCTGTGATGCCTAAAATTCCAGCACTAACAATTGCCGCTAGGGCTTGCGAAATTTTTCGGGAGAAGTTGAAAGCGGCATAGGTAATACCTTCTTTACGCATACCGTTTTTCCATTCGCCAAAATCAATGGCATCACTTACCATAGCCCATGTAATGCCATTAGAAATTGCCAAAGCTGTATAGCCAATAGATACAAGCACTATAAAAGAATAAAGATTAGTAGGAATAACAAAATTCAAAAGATTAGCAACCGCACCAACAAGCAGCCCGCCAATTGCCGTATTTTTCTTACCAAATTTGCCTACTAATTTAGGGATAAACATAATGCCCACAACTGCCGCACCCATCATAATACCGTTAATAACCGGCTGATAGCCTATTTGACCCAAATTATACTGGGCAAAAAAAATCATCATCATCATGTTGGTATTCATGGCAGAAATGGTAAATAGGGTCATGATAATAATCGCCAGCAAAGGTTTATTGGTAAATACAATTTTAAAATAAGCCTTTGCTCCTGCTTTTTTTTCTTTTTTGGTATTACGGATAACCGGAACATGTTCTTTACAAGTAAAATATGTAACAGCAAATCCTAATACGCCAACAATAGACATAATTGCCGCTGCCCATATAAATCCTCTTTCGGCTTGATGCGGATTGGTAATATCTTCACAGAACATCAAAACCACCGGTATAAAACAAATCCCTGTAATAAGCTGGGCGCCGATAGAGCCAGCCTGACGGGAGGTTGCCAGTATGCTTCTTTCTTTACTATCGCGGGTCATTACACTGGCTAACGTGGCATATGGAATGTTGGTGAATGAATATACCAAACCCCACGCCATATAAGCAGCATAGGCAAAGAGAATTTTTTGCGTTAAGGTTAAATCTACAGGCATTGTAAAAGTAATAATAGTTAAAATTGCCAGTAAAATGCTAGAAACCATCATTACGGGACGAAATTTGCCTCGCGGTCCTGCCCTTCTTTTATCAATAACTGCTCCTGCAACCGGATCCATAAAAGCATCGAAAATTTTTGTAAAAGCAAAAATTCCAGCTACGGCTTGAGCTGGAATTAAACAAATATCAATCCAAAATTTAGTTAAATATGCTTGTCCTAAGTCAAACATAAAACCGTTGCCTAAATCACCGAAACCATAGCCAACTTTCTCAGATGTTTTTAATTTAACGGGGGAAACTGAAGGCACCGCTGTAGATTCTATCTGTTCTGCATTTATTTCAACATCACTCATAATTACTCCTTCTTCTTATAATAATTAATAATATAAAAATACTAAAATTACTTCTGCCGTCTGCCTAATATCTGCTAAGCTATAAAGTAACTCCATCTTTAAAAATAACCAATTCCGTCTTATCTAGCCGCTCTGATTTTGCCTTAACTTTCCCAGAAGCTACCGCTAAAATATAATCAAAAAGCTCATCTGCAACTTCATTAATATTTCTTCCATCTAGCAATACTCCGGCATTAAAATCAATCCAAGCATTTTTTACATTTGCCAGACTTGAATTACTGGAAATTTTAATAGTAGGAGCCGGCGCCGAAAAAGGTGTTCCGCGTCCTGTTGTAAACAGCACCATCTGTGCTCCTGCTGCCACTAAAGCATTGGTAGATACTAAATCATTACCTGGAGACTGCACTAATATCAAACCCTTCTGCTGCACTATTTCACCATAGTGCAAAACATTTTCTATAATGGCGTCTCCTGCCTTTTGAATGCAGCCCAGCGATTTATCTTCTAATGTGGTAATACCTCCTGCTTTATTGCCTGGTGAAGGGTTTTCGTCAATGGTTTCGCCATAGCTTATAAAATATTTTTTAAAATCATTGATAAGCGCTACGACCTTTTCAAAAACTTCATTATTGCGGCAGCGGTTCATTAGGATAGTTTCTGCCCCAAACATTTCTGGCACTTCTGTTAAAAGAGATGTTCCTCCTTCTGCCACAATTCTATTAGAAACTGCCCCCACTAGCGGATTAGCAGTAATTCCAGAAAACCCATCAGATCCCCCGCATTTTAACCCGATAGTTAAATTTGCCGCACTGCAGGGTTCTCTGTAAAACTGCGAAGCATAGGAGCATAGCTCTTTCATTAAGGCAATGCCTGCCAATACTTCATCTTCCACTTCTTGACTAACCAAAAATTTAACTCTATCGGGATTATAACTGCCAATAGCTTTCTTCATTTCATCTATTTGGTTGTTTTCACAGCCCAATCCTAACACTAAAACTGCCCCCGCATTAGAATGATTCACCAAAGCGCTTAAATATTTCTGTGTCCGCAGATGGTCGCCTCCTAATTGCGAGCAGCCATGCGGATGGGCATAGGCTTGAATGCTGTCAATATTAGCTGTTTTAAATTGCGCTGATTCCTGTTCAATTAATTTAGCAATACCATTTACACAGCCTACAGTAGGAATAATCCATACCTCATTACGAATGCCTACATATCCGTTTGGCCTTTTATAGCCTAAGAAAGTTTTTCCGCTAGGTTTTGGCAAATCAGCCTGCCCTTTTTTAGCAGAGTTAGTAGGTTTATAAGTGTAATCAAGAATTTTACCAAGTTTTGTTGCTACATTATGCGTATGCACCCAGCTGCCGGCAGCAATATCTTCTTTTGCCACTCCTATAGGATTGCCATACTTGATAATTTCTTCTCCTTTAGCAATAGAAGCAACTGCTATTTTATGACCTACTGGAATATCTGCAATTACTGTTATGCTAAAACCATCAACAGCAACAACTTCCCCTTTTTTAAGAGCACTAACTGCTACCGCCACATTATCTTTAGGATTAATTTTTAAAACCTCTATCATGCAAGCTCCTTATTATTTTTTAATTTTTCCCTAACTCATGGATATGGTTTTTAATGCCTATCGCCTCAATGCTTTCTAAATTAGCAATAACAGCTTTTTCTAACCCTGAAATTTTTGTAAGATCTTCACCCCAAAAATCTTCTCTGTGCAATATTCCTGCAGCATAAACCCTTGTAGATTCTCCAGCTAAGCCTTTAACAACCGTTAATTTATCGGCATCATCATGAATTTCATAGGGATTGCCGTCTCTATAACCAATTAGGCAGCCATTGCCCTGTTCTGTTGTGCGCTAGAACGCCAGCAAAGCGGCTAAAGAATATGTTAGCCATTTCGGCAGTTTGCCTGTAGCTTGCAAACTATCTTTTAATGCCGGCAGCACACGGGCACGCCACTTAGAAATAGAATTTAAGGAAATAGAAAGCAAGGCATGCAAAACATACGGATTTTCAAAACGCCCAAAAACAGCGTCGGCAAATTCTGTTGCCTTTGCAATAGGCATGTGGATTGTCGGCACAATTTCTTCATACACCGATTGATTTAACTGGGTGCGTATATCGTTATCAGCCATACATTGGCTAACATAATCTAATCCGCTTAAATAAGCTCCCAAAACCATAGAAGTGTGAGCGCCATTTAGAATACGAACTTTGCGTTCTTTATATAACTCTAATTCGTTTGTAAATTCAACTGCTAATTTGTGAGAGCTAATTGGGAGCTTAGCTTCAATTCTTTTATCACCTATAACCCATAAGCCAAAGGGCTCTGCCACATTTAACAGATTATCTTCATAGCCAAGATTCTGCCAATATTCCTGTTCACTGCCACGAGGAAAGCCGGTTACAATACGGTCAACAAGGGTGCCGATAAAATTACAGTTTTTATCAACCCAAGTTTTAAAATCAGCAGGCAATTGCCAAAGATTAATATATTTAAGCACACATTCTTTTAAAACTTCACCGTTTTTCTCAATTAATTCTACCGGCAGCATAGTAAGCGCCTTGCTTTCATGTCCTTTAAAGAAATTAAACCGCTCATATAAAAATTTTGTTAATTTACCAGGAAAAGTATTTGGCGGCACTGCTTCAAATTTATCAGCTTCATCAAAAACAATGCCGGCTTCGGTGGTATTAGAAACTACAAACTCTAGGCTATCTAAATGAGATAACTCCATAAAGCTATCATAATCATCATATGCGCTTACCACTTTTTCTATACAGGTAATTACGCGGTTTTCTTCATAAACTGCACCATTTTTTTTACCCCTTAAACACACTGTATATAAATTATTTTGTTTATCAAAAAATGGACGAATCCCTGCTGCTTTAATAGGAATAACTATCGCCACATTACCGTTAAATTTCCCCTGCTCATTGGCAACATCAATACCGTAATCAACAAATGCCCGCAGAAAATTACCCTCACCGAACTGCACTACTTTAATAGGATTGCTAGACTTTTTATAAAGAGTAGTTATTTCTTTCATTATTAACCCCTATGATGCAAAGTTAAAATAGTTAGCCACATTGTTGTAGCAAATATCTTCAACCAGCTGACCTAAATATTCTATATCATTAGGATACTCACCCCGCTCAACCTGTGTGCCAATCCAATTACATAAAATACGGCGGTAGTATTCGTGCCTAGCGTAAGATAAGAAAGATCGGGAATCTGTAAGCATTCCTAAAATATTACCCACAACCGATAAGTTAGCGATACTTTCAATCTGCTCAATCATGCCAGTTTTAGTATCATTAAACCACCATGCTGCTCCTTGCTGAATTCTGCCTTTTGTATCATGACTTTGAAAACAGCCGATAACTGTGCCAATAATGGCATTATCTGCAGGATTTAAGGAAAATATAATTGTTTTTGGTAAAATTCCCAGTTTATGCAAGCCGTTAAGGAAATTAGCCAACCCTTCAGCATTCATACTTCTGCCTACTGCGTCAAAACCAGTATCTGGTCCCATTTTTTCAAACATGCTTGAATTAAGATTACGAATAGCGGCAAAATGCAGTTCCATGCCCCAATTATATTTAGTATATTCTGTTGCCAAAGTAATAAATAAGCTGGTTTTGTAGGCTTCATCTTCCATTTGTGAAATGCTTTCACCCCGCAGGGCTTTTTGGAAGATAACTTCCACTTCCTTTTCACTAAC
>Ga0136643_10014909_pt1 | contig 11682 bp, 3 predicted proteins | sample TergutLab28metaG_FD_96883 | JGI IMG/M metagenome (GOLD analysis project Ga0136643, IMG submission 96883) | Labiotermes labralis P1 segment gut microbial communities from Petit-Saut dam, French Guiana - Lab288 P1 (version 3) (version 3) | ecosystem: Host-associated > Arthropoda: Insects >...
AGACTCAGAAAAAAGATTCGTGATTTAATCAACATTTCCTGAGCCAAATGTTATAATCTGCACAACGAACCGCAACGAAATGCTGCTAGTTTCCATATGATATCTCCTGTCAGAAACACTCATATAGAGTGTATCTAAAATGCTTGGATAAACTTTCAGCAGTGAGTTTCTCACACCAAAACAAGGAAAAACGTTCATATCAGTACACATCCGCAAACAACTTTCCCTGAATTCATTTATTTAGATTGTTATCTGGGTGTACATTTAAAAATCCTAATATATTAAGCTTCAGTTGAAAAGGAAGAGACACTTCATCGACGCATTTGTGATGGCTGTCAAAACATTTCGCAACCGCGCCGGGAACTTTGAAAGATTGCGACAGTTCATGATCAGACGCGTTCCTGCACACGCTGATTGAGGTGAAGACATCTGGAGCAAATCTTGTGAACTATGACTTCATAAACAACAAGAACTCAAAACGTATTAATTTGGCAACGTGTACTGTAAATGTACTGTGTCAGCTGTGAGGAAAATATTGCATAGTTAAGTTATTTATGAATGTATAATAAAATTAATTATATACGTTAACACTATCTATTTATTTATACATAAGGCTACATGTTTCGACCTATCAGTCGGTCATCTCCAGCCCTACATGGCAGGCTAAGTCATTGGTGCTGTGTGCACATTGGGATCCCAATATGTTTACAGTAATAAAATACGTAAAATCTGGTAAGTTTCTTTGCTGAGGACGAATAAAATATGTAATAGTACTTATTTGGTTAAAATGTTTAAAACATCATAGGTTGACATTTAATAATTAAAAAAGTTCATATATGAACTGTTTTAATTGTTAAATGTATATGAACTGTTTTAATTGTTAAATATATATGAACAGTTAATATATGAACTGTTTTAATCGTTAAATGTATATGAACTGTTTTAATTGTTAAATGTATATGAACTGTTTTAATTGTTAAATATATATGAACAGTTCATATATGAACTGTTTTAATTGTTAAATGTATATGAACTGTTTTAATTGTTAAATATGTATGAATTATTGTTAAATGTATATGAACTGTTTTAATTGTTAAATGTCAATCTATGATGTTTTAAACATTTTAACCAGATAAGTACATATTACATATTTCATTCGTCCTCAGCAAAGAAACTTACCAGATTTTACGTATTTTATTACTGTAAACATATTGGGATCCCAATGTGCACACAACACCAATGACTTAGCCTGCCATGTAGGGCTGGAGATGACCGACTGATAGGACGAAACATGTAGCCTTATGTAAAAATAAATATATAGTGCTGACGTATATAATTCATTTTATAATACATTCGTTGTAGCACTTCGTGATGCCTTCTTTCAAGTTTTAAGTTCTTTACTGTTGAATGTAATTTTAGTTTCAATTAAACTAACAAACCACTCACTTTCGGACATACGATTATATGAAATTTTGTTTCGTTTTGGTGTGAAAATCTAACTCTTTAAGTCTGTCCGAGCTTGTGCACGTTACACCATGAATATAGCTGTGCTTCATGTGCCTTCAAGTTTAATCAATGTAATATATACGATCCTTCAACAGCAAAGTATCGTACGGTTAAAATGTGTTCCTGCATCCAAGAAATATTGCCCTGTATCAGATCTACGAAGAGGACCAAAGACATACCTGTATGTCTTGCATAAAACACATAAAAGCTTGTCTGATTTCACGGACACTGCAAATTCAAATATATCTTCAAACTTCCTTTCTGAAATATAAAGGAACATTTCCGTGTATTGTTAATCTCGACACTAATGGTCAGTTTGAAACCCTGGGTTATTGGTCTCAGGAAAAGGAGTGGCTGGTAAGCACACAGGATGACGAGTGGTCCTAATAACCAGTAAGATGGGGCAGTGGCGTACCCAGGAATTTTGTTCGGGGGGGTTCAACAAATTTAGTTGAGGACAGAGGACAGAGAGAACGGGGATCTGGGGGCGATAGCTCCATAGTCAGGGGTTCTGGAGGCAGCCGTAATTTGGTACAAGAAATTCCATTTCATATAGTAAGATTTTATCAATTTTTGGTACTTTAAGACTATTTATGATGACAACCAATTTATTTGTCATTGCTAATGTAAAACAATTGCGAACCTAAGTAGTTTTAGAATTTTACTGCCTTTTTTCCCGAACATCTTGGGGTGTTGGCGTACTAAATTCAGCAATTTTTAACAGTTTTCAAATCGGGTTGAGTATGGCAAGATTTTTGGAGGGCCTTCGGAATTTCGAGGGCGGGGGGGAGGTTTGAACCTCCCAAACAACCCCCCCTCGGTAGACCACTGAGACGGGGAGAACAGGTTCAAAAATTTCTTGTCTCAGTTGATCATCGAGACACGGTCTTGCAGGACGTAACCATTTAATCAGTGAGGTGTATAGTTAATGAAAGTGGGTAATGTAAAGCATATTTCATGTTACATACAACGAAGAACTACTCACATCAATTTATTTGGTGTATATACCGAATTTCTAGCGGTTATCCGTCTGGACTGATATATCATGAAATTCTCGCACAACGTCATAATTCTGGCGAGTTCAATTGATAATTGAAAACCCCGTAAAACTTAAAAGAAAAGTGTACTGAATATTAGGATTGCATCTTGGTTTTCTCTGTAACTTTCTTCTGAAATATTTGGCAAGTTGGACTGCCGGAGGCCTGTATAAACTCATGGTCTTCCCGACAGTGTCTACATAATTTCCGTCTGCTTCTAGCCAAAACTAGAAAGTACTAAACCATTTTAATAAAACTCCCCAGCAGGAAACAGTACAAATATTCGTTCAGCAGTACAACAGTTGCTACATGCAGACAAACCGACTAAGCACGTCGACGCGTATAGGCCCAAGAGCGCAAGTACTTGTTGCGAAACATGCCAAAAATGATTGCTAAGTACATTTAAGGGGTACACAGTTCCCGGTATCGCATACGAATGAGTACCAGCAGGGATTTCGGATACAACTATTACTTTGGTCTCCGAAGAGTAACCTGCATCTGCCTTACAGTTGGTAAAGGTAAAGCAGTCCCGTTACAGGCCTGGAGTAGCCCAGAGGGTTCCAGGAATTTAAGGTTCCCAGATTACATGACAACGGCACAGGATGGTGGTAAAGTTGTCAGCCTTATGCAACGGCCGCCTTTACCCCCAGGAAATGCTCCTGGTACTCATTTCTGTTAGACGCTGAGTCGACCCCAGGGCATAGTGCGATCGGAGGGATGTCAATAAAAAATTCCAATGACACCTTCTGGAGTCGAATCAGAGACCTTTCGCCTTACAATTGGTACAGGGGGCAAGTTAGAATCATCGAACTGAAAGTGACTGTGCTGGATTTTTGGTCGGATTGTTCGGCGGGAGACAGACAATACTCCAGTAATCTTGCTGCATTTACTAGATTGAAAGCACCAATATAGGTTTTATTATTTTGGTATCTGGGTACATTTCGTCACAATTTATACAGGGGATGTATTAGAATAGATTACGTTAAACGTAATAGTGCTGAATTTGTGGCGAGGATGTTCGGCGGGAGGCAATCAATACTCCAGTAACCTGGATTGAAAACACCAATCGCAGCGCCCAGTAATAAAATTACGCGAAAATAGGAATACTGAAAAGGGAAGTGGGTGTAGACAATTGTTACGTACTGCTTACAGGATGATAAGAAAATTCATCGGAAATTTACATAACTTCATACTGATCACCTACTTTCCTACTGTACAGTTTTATGTCAAACATTTATTTCGGGTTTAAGAACGTATCAGCCCATTAAACAAACTCGAACAGCAGGACTGGGAGGAAATATATGGGAAAATATGGAAGAAAACGTCCCGATCTACTTCAGAGTACTGCCCCTGCACTTATCTAAAAGAGTGGAGGAAAATCACCAGGCGTCTTAACTAGGATGTGATCTCTCCAGGGACAGACAAAGCCCCGTGATCTCCCTACCATGACACCACCTTGGTTAATTAGTTCCTTTCTACAAAATACGAAGAGATTTAGTTCTGTTCATCCATTTACCAGAACGTTAATTTTGATTCGTAAAATACTTTAATTTGCCGGTCCCCGTGGCCGCGCGGTCTAAAGTGTGGGTCTGCGGCCGTTAGCTTACTGGGATTGTGGGTTCGAATCCCGCCGGGGGCATTGTTGTTTTTCAGCTGTGCTGTGTGTTATCAGGTAGAGGTTCTACGTCGTGCTGATCACTCGTCCAGTGGCGTCCTACCGAGTGTGGTGTGTCTGAGTGCCATCGTGAAGCCTCGATAATGAGGAGGCCCTGGCCCACTGGGGGCTGTTGACCCATGGAAATAAAATATACTTTGAATAAAATGTTATCAATAGATCACTCTATATAGCATCAGGTACTGATAAGATTAATAAACATGCCGGTACGGTTGTAGCAAAAATTGTTCTTGTCTGATGTCAGGTAATATGTATTTGCATGATGGAATGAAGAACATAACAAGACCTCTGTCGGAAGGAACGTTCTCCCAAATATGAAGAGGTGAAAATGGGCTCTCGATTTAAGACTTGTCAAGAGTAAAAAAGAAAACAAAATACGTCTTACGACATAAAGTCATTCACATCACAGCGTAGGAAAAAGCTTCCGAGATTTCGGAGAAAAAAAATAGGGTAGTAGGTTCCTACCAATAAGCTCCATAACACTACATTTTAAACTATAAACGATAGCGGAACCATACAATTTCTTGACTTGTAACACATCACTAGCAAGTAAAAGGAATTTTTCCATCTGCTGAAAAAACACAACACCACTCTACATACAACACAGCACCACACTACATAAAACACAACACCACGCTACATAAAACACAACACCACACTACATAAAACAAAACATCACACCACATAAAACACATCACACTACATAAAACACAACACAACACCACACTACATAAAACACAACATCACTCCACATAAAACACAACATCACACTACATAAAACACAACACCACACTACATAAAACACAACACCACACTACATAATCACGACGTCTTTTAGATTATGGAAAAAGTCCTTTTATTTAGTAATGATGTGTTTTAAACAATAAAGTAACGATCCCTCAAACTAACAGAATCGAAGAATTAATGTCTGTTTTTCGGAACACATAACGGGTCTTTGTTACGGTATTATGAATGTCCTCCTAGGTCGTATAGCGAATTATAACAATTTTTGAGTCCCGCCCATTGATATCCGCTCTTCTTTTATTTGCTCTCTTCCTCTTTCGTCACAAAAGTAGCTTTACCATACACAGTCATTCAGAAGACAATAATCACTCAGCTGGTCAAGAAATTCATTTTGCAGGACTGGAATGTTTGTTACGACAGTGAGTTACTGACGCCCAGGTTTACTGTCGTGTAGGCCTACAAAACACTGAGTTACTGAACGTCATGTACACGTTTACTAGCACGTTCAAAATAATCAGTTACTCAAATCAGTGTTTATTACTGTGTTCAAAATTGAACACCATGCATATTAGGCCTACTGTGTTCATAACAATGAGTTACCGAACTCTATTATTGTATGAACAACCATGAGTTACCGAACTCTATGTTTATTACGGTATTCACAACACGGAGTTATTGAACTCTATTACCGTTTTGACAACAATGAGATATTGACCACTATATTTAAAGCCATGTTAACAACAGCGAGTTACTGAATTCTGTGCCTGTTACCGTGTTTCACAACACCGAGTTGAGGCACATTATGTTCATGGCCGTGTTCGCAACAGGGAGCTAATGAACTGTACTGAGGCAAACGAAACAAAACCAAATCGTCATAAACTATTTCTTCGAAATAATTTCTTTATCGTCCTAACAACCAAAACACGGTCTCCACTCAAGTTACTCAATTATTACACCAACCACTGTACATGTATAAAAATTATAAAATTTTATATATGTGCAGTGGTTGGTGTAATAATTGAGTAACTCGACAACATGCACGGTGTAACAACGAAAATTAAAAAAAAAAAACGGTCTCCACATTGCTCTCATCTCTTCATCACCTTTCACCCCGAGTATCACCGACAAGTGGCTCATGTACGGCAGGTCTCAGCTTCAAATCTCGGCCAGATGCCTCGCTGTGCTGAAGTATTTAGGTTTCTGATCGTTTTCCCCAGTTCCTTCAGGCAAGTGGGGGTTCGCGTTAGTGCGGGGGTTGAGGACAGTTTATCATTTAGGATAAAACCTCTTCTTCCATATCTTTTCTATCCCATCAGTCATTAATCAGACAGTACATTCTTTTCCATAGCGCAACAGCCTACCAGTGGGCCAGGGCGTCCTCATCATCCAGGGTTCACGATCACACACTCACTACACTCGGAAGGATTCATCTGGTTGAATGATCAGCCCTACACAAAGACCTCTACCTGACAACACACAACTCTCATAAGAGACACACATCCATGCTGCCGGCGGGATTCGAACCCGTTGTCCCAGCAAGCTAGTGGAAGCAGACCCATGCCTCAGTCTATGCAGCCACTAGTACTGGGAATTAGACAGAGCATACTCGTCTATTATTGACAGCGGTATTAAGGATACCACATATAAATGATGTTGCCTCCTCTAGGAAACAAATTCTACCGGAGATTACGTAATTTTGAATGGTCTCACGCAGTCTGAATGTGGTGATTAATTTCGAAATTAACATAACGTGCTGTTTGCAATACTCTTCTGACACAAATTTCCATGAAATATTCATTAGTAAAGGGATGATGAGAACAACATTTCCAAGTATCATACCAGGGAATATATCCCGGTCAACCAAATAGGCCTACGTTCGCAGTCCATTCAATTACACCGATCTCATGGCTTACATAATCTGCCTACAACGAGGTAAGCCTACATAATACTAACAGAAAAGCATTTAGTGAAAAACGTAATTATAAATTAGAGGCATCATAGTACATAAAACGCTTGGTTTGTGAGTGAAGTCACAAACGGGTTATGGTCGATTATCGCGACGTAAGGCATCGACATTCATCTCTAATACCTAATTTCATCTCATTAAATGCTGATAATCAAGACTGCAATTTCATTCCAGAAACAGCAAATTAACGAAATATTTTACTGAGTGTTTTCGAAATCCACTGTTACAAGTGCGTGTGTGGAAATAAGCTGCACCGAAATACTGAGAACAAGTTGTAAGCTTTTTGAACAAGCGATCACTATCGACAAATCTTGAAACAGTCGTAAATAGCATTTTAAAATTCTTTTGGTACGCGATTGGCAAACGGTGTCTTTTTATAATGAACACAGTGCCAATTCTGCTTTAGTGAAACGCAGCGGAGTGTCCATAACCAACCACCATGAATCAAGAAATTCTGGACGAAAGGCGGGGTGGATGAGTGTACGTATATTGTAAACTGAATTGTTTCCAACACGTTGTGTATATATACCAAGTTTTTCATTACGTCCACCGTCTTTACACAGCATATATTGTTGGCTAATGTTTAGTTAAAAAAGCTACATGTTTCGGCCTTACTTGGCCATCGTCAGGTTTACAGGAGATTAATATCAATTAAGGTACAAATGTTCGCTGTACCTATGGGATCCCATTGGTTTACATTGTCTTTGCATCTACTTAAAATTAGTTATTTGGATTAAGTGACAATCACAAACAACTTTTTACATAAACATTTTTAATCTGTGATTGTCATTTCTTTAACTAAACATTAGCCAACAATATATGTTGTGTAAAGACGGTGGACGTAATGAAAAACGTACGTATATTGCATTAAATCCGTCATAATATGGATCCAATCATCGTATTTTAGTAACATAGGCAGCAATAGTTTCATGTCACAAACACCAGCTTCCGCGTATTTGTTACAACAGTGGCGTCTATGGAATTTTAATTAACACAATGTATTTTATAAACAGACGAGGTAATGTAGTCATACTCATCTCCACGATGAGTATGAAGAAGCAGCAAACGTACGGGACATACGTAACTTATTAACTATATACACGTCACGAAAGACTCGCTCTTGTACCACATCCACTTCTTATCTGGATCGCAGTTAAATATATTTCCAGAGCTGCTCTCATGGCAGGGGCTTCAGTGCGTCTTTATTTACTGCTGTAGGGTTTCGCGATCAGCCATATTGACTTCCACCTATGTAAGATACACAAACAATCGCAGTGCCGTAGTTCTCAATGCCGTATCACATATTCATACGGCATACTTCCTCTAATAATTAAATTACCTCCACTTACGACTTATTTGTGAACAGCATACAAGTAAATCAATACTGAGAAAGCTGCCGGTTTTAAGCAATTCGAATGTTTCACCGTACGTACTGCTTGACTGATTTCGACTGAATTAGCGATACGAGGAATACGCTGACAAGTATTGCCATAATTCAATCTGCTGACTGAGAGGAGATGTTAGAAGAATCCAAAAGTGTAAGACAACAACAAAGCACGTCACAGAACATGAATATGGCCCAGATGTCTCCACCTCCAAACCCTCATAATGTGCGTCCTGAAGTGGTAAGATACAGCTTAATGTCGTACTTCAAACTTCTTCTTAGTTTTTGAAGTTCATATTTTACGAAACCAGCCCACAATAATTACCTACGCATTTCTGGTCTTCCTTCCCTTGGCACGCTAATTTTAATTACACTAACAACATCTGGAGGTACAACAACCATGTTACCCACTTTTTATAAGAATCTAAAACCATTATTTAAAACTTTTATCAAGAAAGCCTTACAGTAAATTGACACATGATACGGAGTGACAGGAATGTAGAATGTTACAACTTTTATGACATTATGACACATTTTTGGGTTTGGTACGAATATAACTAAACAAACATTTACGTCTCCGCTCACTGTGGCAACTTTAGTATGATTAGAGATGTAACAAAGCATTTGTAACTGTAATAACAGTTCGTAGTACAGTAATACAACTATAATAGTGCAAAGTTTTCGAATATTTATGTACTCCATTTAGAAACATGCGTTGTAATCTACTGCCATCCAAGGCTTTGTTAATGTGAATCGGGTTAGGAAACAGTACAGGGGATCCTGTCCTGAGATTACCTCGGCCTGAACATTTTGTCCGGCAGAATGGCTGAGGAATGGCATATGGAAAACCCCCTAAATAAGGAAGAAGGATGGAGAGGTGAGCATGGGAAGGATCACAAGTGGTGGAGAAAAACGAATACAATATTCACGCTTCACTGAAGACATGCACATACTCGATTATGATCAAAGTCCCAAGATGCCAATTTTAATTCTCATACTTTAAGGCAAACACACGTCTTATTCACACTATGAGCCACTTGATGTTATTCTCAGCAGTGCAAAGTGCTAACTCTCTCGTGGCTATTCAGACACCCATTATTTTCCGCTAACATCCAATTTAATCCATACTGAGTGTAGCTGATGTAATTATAGTTTAACACTAAGTGGGAACAAAACACCTATCCTTAAAACAACTGTAACATAGTCATTAGAAAATTACGCAATAAAATCCGCAATTAACTCATGGAGCCGAGTCCAAGAGAAGCTAACAGTTCCTCAGCCAGCCAAGAAATTCCCCACATGTCATAGAATCCGTAGGTTCATCACCGTATTGACAACAGATCTTCAATCCCTAGGCTGAGACAGATGAAGCCATTTCAAAGTCCCCCTCATCCCAGAGTTCCAAAACCCTTATGAGCATCATACTCCCATCTACACTTTGTGTACCAAGTGGCCTCTTTCCTTTAGGTTTCCCACCCAAAACACTGCATGTACTTTTATTCTCTCAGGACGGACCATATTTCTCTCCCACCTCGATCATACTGATCTGATATGAGAGGTATGAATCATGGAGATTCTCATTATGCAACTGTCTCCCGTCTCCTGTTATTTCCTCCCTCTTACGCCCAAATATCATCCCCAGCACTTTGTTTTCGAACTCTGCCTTTATGTTACAGACCATCTCCTGCTCTCAAAACTGTTCTCTAACCGGAAATTTATCACATAAATATTTGCCTATCCAGAATTTTCTACAGGTTTCAGATAAAAACATTTTACTTAACCTATATGTTCCATGGCTATACCACACTCAATAATTCGTAGGCTTTCTGTAAGTCTATAAACAGCTATTCGATACAAATAACTGTAACTTCGAGAAGGCTATATGTGAGATAAATATGCTGATGAACAAATGGCGGGGGTTAGGAAACGTAAGCATCGAGTAACAATTCTTACGAGTTCAATCATCTAAACCACTGTAAGATTTACGGAACTGGTGTATTTGATGTAAGGTTGTGTACTATTTTATTCTATAACGTTTGTTTCGAACAGGTTTAGATCCGATAAATATTTAGGAAGTTAACCTACAGATGGGGGGACCGCGGTAGCACAGTGGTTAAGGTGCTGTGCTACAAATCGGAAGGTCCCTGGTACGATCCCAGCTGGTGTCAGTGGATTTTTCATTGACATAAAATCCTTCCGATCGCACTATGGCCCTGGGATCGACTCAGCCTCTAACAGAAATGAGTACCAGGATCATCTCCTGGGGGTAAAGGCGGCCGGTGCGTAAGGCTGACAACCCACCACCATCCTGTGCCGTTGTCACGAAATCTGGGAACCTTAACTTCCTGGAACCCTCTGTGCCTGTCCAGGCCTGTAACCGGACCGCTTTACCTTTTTAAACTAGAGATGTTTGCAGAGACACATGCAGCGTTTCCGCCAGGGCCGGCCCGAGACACGTGAACGCCACTGGGCCGGGTAATAATTTGACGTCCCTTCAAACCTATATCCCTTAACTTTTTTAATCTAGACAGGGCTGCGAAACTTCTTAAGAGTAAAATGCCGTAACTGCGGATAATTCTCGGAGGAATTCTTCCGCGTTTGGGAACAAAGTTTACTGGTACCATATATCAGATTATTCCAGTGACATTTTAGCGTCCCATATATTTTGGCACCACGGTTGACCCACCCCTGTCGTCTGGTATTGTTGTTCTGCTTCAAAAATACTGGTTGACAAGTCGACATATTTGTGTTACTCATCAATAGAAAATTTCATAAAAATCAGGTCAGCGGCTGTCCACTTCTTTCATACAAGACGAAGAGCCAGAGCTATTTCTACGAGCAAGATGTAGGCTACTATATTGGACAGTAGCGCACATTACTCACATAAAGTGATTTACTGCTATGTGATGATAGATGCATGCCACATGCCCGTCAAACTAAATGCTCTTGGCTTCACAATCGTGACTAAAGTGAATGACACGACTACAAAATAAGAATCCCACTTATATTAAAACACTGTCAACATTTCTTATTCACCACCATTTCAGAAAAAGAAACATTAATCTCTCTTTGTGTCCTCACGTTACGTATACACCGAATAATCAATGGGCCGGGGGTTTGATTCCCAGCAGGGGGTAAGAGATGTCGTCTCGTCTCCAAAACGCCCTGATCGGCTCTGTTGCCCACCCTATCTCCTATTCAATGGGAAACGTGGGTATCTTTTTTCGGAGGTAAAGCGGTCGGGGTGTGAATTTGACTATTCACTTTCATCTAACACAGAAGTTAAGAATGATTACAGCTATAACACTGCTCCCATTACCGGGGTGCTGATAAGTCCTTAGCCCGACCAGGAAGGAAACAAGCTCGAAAA
>Ga0136643_10014912_pt1 | contig 11681 bp, 8 predicted proteins | sample TergutLab28metaG_FD_96883 | JGI IMG/M metagenome (GOLD analysis project Ga0136643, IMG submission 96883) | Labiotermes labralis P1 segment gut microbial communities from Petit-Saut dam, French Guiana - Lab288 P1 (version 3) (version 3) | ecosystem: Host-associated > Arthropoda: Insects >...
GACTTTAGCAAGGAATATATAGCTCCCTGATGATGGTCTTAGGACCGAAATATGTCGGAGCGTTTTTAATGTTTTAATGTGTAAATTTTATATATGTGCAGTGGTTGGTGTAATAATTGAGTAGTCTGAGTCTTAATTTAACCAGCATATATCCCATGCCATTTTTAAGTATAAATATATAAATTTTGCTCTCACATGTTATCATTTAACATAATTATAAAACTGCGGTTTTACTCTTAAATATTTTTGCATTCTTCTGTCGTCATTTACCATACAATGGTTCAAAGGAGAATATGCCTAATACCCCTTCTACTGAATAAATTGCTATAGACATGGATTCTAGTAATATGATAATTTCTGAAATTTTTAATGCACACCCATACATTAAACAAGATACTTTTACTGGTATATTTTGTGGTGTCTTCTTAATGGACCGACTTTGGAGTCTGAGTGGTGAATGCTTTTAGTATCCAATAATCCCTTGACACTTCTACTACGAGAATTTCTCTCAAAAAGGAACATACAACTTTTACATGATAGGGTGTGCCAAGGGCATTCAGTGTTACTAGTGCATTTGTACAGTGCGCATGCGTTAAAGATGTACGTGGACCGAATCTGCATAGAACAAGTAAAATGACGTGGCAAACTAATCGATTCTAATTTTACGCAATTATGATATTTTAATTGTAGACTGCGCGGATTTCTGCTTGTAAGGATGCGTAACCTACATTCGGTCTCATTAGATTTGTGAATATTTCAAATTTTATGTTTATTCATACTGAGCATTTTCCTAAAAGTAGTATATCATACAACATTTGCACTCTGTGATGTACCATTATGAATATGTCCTCTGTTATGCACGAAAAATCTGTCTGTCTTTTGAGTCACCTGAACACCTGTTGGGTGGTAGATTTATGGCCTGGAGTCGGAGTTTGTAAAATTTATTATTTTTATTCAAAATATATGTTTTAAACTTTTGGCGCCGGAATTATTTCTTTTTTAATTTTAGCACATCCTGTATATAAAATGTGAATAATACAGGAACCAAATACGTTATAATTATGAAACAAACTGCATTTTGAAGAGAAAAAACGGAGAGTATATACCATGTTTAAAATATTCAGTACCTATATTTGTTGAATAAATACATAAAATGCAACTTTAGAGGTTAGCGGTGTGTTACGACCACTATAGTTGACATTAGGCGTCAAAAGGTTAATACTCATACACGAGTAGGGCTACTTAATGAGAGTAATATTTTGTCCTGGAAGAATTTATGTCAGATCCTTGCCGAAAGTTCGTTATATGCTAGTACATCGTCACCCACGTAAGTCCTCCACAACTAACGCAAATACTTCGCTAAATATTAGGCTGATCAAGTTGAATGGTATAAGATGAGACACGGATCCATATAGCAGGGGCAAATGCACACAAATCTGAGAGAGAAACCTGAACGAAGGAGACAACTTGCGAGACTTAGACTTTGATGGAATAATACTATTAAAATGGAACTTGAAGTAAGATGATATGAGGGTGTGGACTGGATTCGTGTGGCTCATGATGGGAACCTCTGGAGTTATGATGTGAAAACTGTAATAAAACGTCCGTGCTGTACCAAGACTGCTGACGCTGTTACTCCGTTTCAGAAAATCACCAATACGTTGTCACAGCTGGTGTTACGTTAAATTATGCAGCAGACAGTGGCGATAGCGTAACACTTAATGTCTGGTGGGATAATTGAAGTGACAGAGCATGACTAACTGGATTTCTGCAGCTTTTGTCTTTAATTTGACGTTCAGGTAACCCGGCATCCTGATAAATTCATATAATAAAATCAACTAGATACACTAATTCCTCAAATTTATTTTTGGAATAAAATTCTACATGTTTCGGACAGTTCGTCTGTCCATCATCAGGAGATTTTCACTGTACACACGGCAATGGTATATGTCATGCTGGTCAGTTCCGTCCTGATCCTGCTAGCAAGCTGTCAACAAACCTGTATGACATATACCATTGCTGTGTGTACAGTGAAAAATTCCTGATGATGGACAGAAGAACTGTCCGAAACATGTAGAGTTTTATTCCAAAAATAAATTTTGAGAAATTAGTGCATCTAGTTGGTTTTATTATATGAAATTTGTCTTTATTTTTAATCGATTTTTTTGTCTCCATTGCTTTCACACCTTCTTACAATGAAATTCCAATTAGAAAGGTCACTTTTCCGTGTTCACAGTATTTGGTTATAGCAATGAATTTTGCAATTCTTGAAAAATTAACTACATCGGAAATGTCAGAATTTATATTGAAGCGAGATATATATTTATTGGAAAATTTTCGGTATGGACACTTCTTGAAATATAAAGGAAGTATACCGAAAAACATAACATTTTAATTCCATATAAAAATGTGCTAAATGTTTCGGTCCATCAGAACCATAATCGGACACCTTTATTACAAATGTCTGAAACAACACCAGTCCAGATGCAACAAGCAATTTCTTCGTCGGTGGGAATTCACTAATATATTATAATAATGAATATTCGTTACGTTTATAGCCTAAGACAACTTCATTTCTTTCTTTGTTGAATGTCAAATCTCTTCATGTTACTATTCAAACGAATATGCTGACTAAAGTAAAATCAATATTCAGCGTTCCTTTTTGTTTTTTGTCCCCCCCCCCCCCAGCTCCTGCTCGTATTTGCGAACGAAGTTTCATAACGTATACTTTTTTAAAAAATAAATTGCATGTTTTACAACGTAGATTTGTTACGTTTTGCTTTGGTGTTTTGGAGGAGTATGTACTACTTTTTTCTTTCGTTTCTATGTGCTTTATTCACAGCTGTCGATTTATATTTACAGCTGCTCTTGTGTGTTGCTGTTAGTACGTGAGGTGGCTGAATGTCTGCTTGAAGCAAGTTCCCCCTTTTCAAGAACAATTTTATATTCCATTAGTCAATCTTCATAGGTCTTCAATATAGATGCTCTTTGCCATCTGAGTCCTTCTGCTACTTTTAGATATCAATGTTCCTTGTCATTCAACACTGTGGAATTTCCTCGTGAAGTATTTTTCACATTTACGTGCAGTTCGTCCACACTCATACTCTCATAATACTGCCATACACTAATTCCTACACGAAAGAAAAGAAGGTGCCTTATCGTATGAGAGAAGCATGCAGATATTCGTGAATTCTTTCGTGGTGAAATTTCTTACGAGGAATACATTTCGAGGAACAGACTCCACGTGACACTGCCAACCCCCTTTTAATTTTTAATTTTTTGTTTATTCTCTGGAGGAGATGAGCCATACCATCCGCTTGTCATCAGTACACCTTGTTAAAGCAGTGATGATGTATCGGAAGATAACCTGGCGGAAACTGCAGTATAGAGTCTTCAGTTGCTGGCAATCAGTTGTTTATTGCAGGCTTTTGAAACCCTCTGAATTCAGACGGTACTTCCTTTCCCATAAGTTTTCACAAATGAGTGATCGTAGATATCTGTGCTGTTCTGTGATATCATGCAGCATGTAGTGGTAATTTATTACCGACGTTTCGGGACAACCTCTTGGTCCCATCTTCAAGGGCAAAAATCGGACCGATAGGTTATCCCGAAACGTAGGCAAGGAATTGTTACTATATGCTGTGTAATATTGCAGAAGAGCACAGATCTTATCTGCTTTTCGGCGGAAAACTGAAATCGCGCAGTAGGAGCCTGGGATTAAAATGTGTTTGTTACCACATATCAAGTTTAATGATAAAATCAAGAAGACTAATAAGCGGAAGACGTATCACGAGAAGATCGATGAAAAATGCGTACAAAAGTTTAGAATGGAGAACTGACTGGGCATGTCACTTGGGAAATCTAATTTTATGTTGTAATATAGTTGTAAAATAGATATTATCGAAATTTGATGTTTGGGTAGAAGTTATACGTTTCAATCAAGATGGGATCTAGTGGTGGACTTTTGTGAAAAAGGTACTGAACCTTAAGGCTTTTACAAATTCCGGCAATTTCGTGACTGGATGAAAGACCATCAGCTTTAAGAGGAGGATTAAATTCTGTGGAATTAGTTACAGGTGTTTTTTTAAGAGATAAAAGCAAGAATTGAAATGAAATGTGGGCTTTGTTTGTTCACATATCATATGCTAATTCTTACGTCTATAAACGAGTCAGACAAAAGGAAGTTGTTACCATTTACCGGACTTTGAACAATGTCTATGGAAATTAGGCATGGAAAAAGGGATAGAAGTTGTGGACTTAAGTTCTTGGTGGAGGCTGGAACAGACTGTCGCACTTTTCATTTGTTTCAACTTCTACTAATTTTTAAAGGACCGGGATACCCTAGTTGGTATAGCGTCTCGTTGCAAGATTGACGGTTCTGAGGTCGGACACCGATGGGCGTGAGATTTTCCGCACCCTTCCAGATCGGCCCAGACTCCCGTACATGGGTACAGGGTTTCTTTTCTGGGAGTAAAGCGGCCTGGACCTGGCGTTGACCACCCACTCCTTCTAGTGCCGAGGTAAAGGAAAGAGTTTAGCAATCCCTCCACTCACCATCTTTGCCATCGCTGTATGTTACAGGGACAAATTTATCTTTTAATCTAGCAATGTAACAATATCTGAAACATTACAGTCAAATTCAAGGAAACAAAAAAGTCACGGACGATGGAAAGTAAGAAATAAGAAAAATGAAAGACAGAATGTAAAAATAATCATGAAAATCAGAGCACAGAAATTACTTAAGGAGCATTAAGTTACATCTTCTACGTTTCAAATAGTATAATGTGGTGTCTAAAATGCAGGAGAAGTAATTGATATTTATTTTCATCATGTTTCCTTCACCACTGCTTGTTTAGACTTTGAGAAAGAAGTCTGGACATGAAACATAAAGGGCCAGACACAAAGCTATGGCAGGAGTCACATATGTCGCCTCGCCGAATCTGCGGTGCAGCTCATTCTGCCTAGCCACCACAAGTGCCATTTACCCGTAACTCCACCTTACAGCATGGAACGTATCGGAGATAATAACACCCTCCTTCAGCCTGCGGCATAAATCATGAAAACAACAACGCAACCCAAAGCGCTCGACTTGAAAAAACATAGAGGGAATCTGCTAGCGACGAGATTTACTATCACTATTCCGGAGCCCACAAGATGTTCCGGTCAGTTGGCTGGAAAATGGCTACCATCGGTCCAGTCCCTTGGGAGACCAGTGGTGCTGGACATAGGTACATTACTTATATTTTATGATTATTATTTATGTGACCCTCCCTATCTGTGCTACTGGCCAAGTGAATCATCGCACACATTGTGACTTATCTGCTGCCCACCAACGTGTACCATTCCCTTTCCTGTGTTGGTGACTTGTGGCTTTCTAGTGAACGGCCCCCCCCCCACTTTCTTTTTGTCTTGTGGGTTTATACTGGAGGACTTAGTTCCTGGAATCTCCTGTTATTTATGTGTTTATGTAACCACAGACATTTCAAAATCATCTCCCTGCAGTTTCATGAAATGTTCCCATTTTTGGCAACTGGAACACTAATATTATTGTGAGTTATTGCCATAAAGCTTTTTATTTGCTTGATCAAAATAGAGGATGTGGGGTTTGAGCTGTATAGCACCACAGTATTGTGGTTCGAAATTCATTGATTAAAAATTAGTTCTGTATCACCAGCAACGACGAGTTATGAGAATAGAAGCGTGAGCAGGTTTAACCGTTGCAAAAGCTGTTACGGTTTTGCTAATCAAACAGTAAGTTAAGACGGAGAAGAGCTATTGTTGAAGTTCCCCATTACGCCCAGTAACTAGTTCGTTAAGACTGTACCTTTTAAATCATTGAACAGACAACAAATCAAAACAAACTCAAAGGAAAATATTTTCATTTTTGTTGCCGTGCAATATTATCAATTTAACCTCAAAATACCTACTAATTGCACACTATTTTAATTCACTTTGTAAAACACTCGCAAAAATACGTAGGTCTAATCCATTAAAATATATATCACTCCTACATGTTTCAATCCTAAAGGATCATCATCAGGGAGTAAATGTTCCTATTTATGAAGTTATTGAATATTTCTTAATATCAACAAAAATCAGAAATATTCAATAACTTCATAAATAGGAACATTTACTTCCTGATGATGATCCTTTAGTATTGAAACATGTAGGAGTGATATATATTTTAATGGATTAGACCTACGTATTTTTGCGAGTGTTTTACAAAGTGTATTAAAATAGTGTGCAATTAGTTAGTATTTTAAGGTTAAATCAAAGGAAAATAATTTATTAGAATAAAAATAGGAACAGATCAATACGCACTAGAAACAATGTCATATTGTAATAACGAGCGAATACATCATAACAGTTAAACACCTTGATTTTGCGAAAGAGTGTAGCAGGTTGCTGGATTTATGTGGTATCTTGGTCAGGATGCTAAAATAAAAAGCAAGGAAGGAAAGTGCTTGAATCGGTTTGAAGTGATGGAAGTGTCTAACTGTGTTACGGAAATGGACGTTAAAGAAACCGTATCTAAACTGAGTATAAGCAGTAGAAACCAAATATAAGAACAGTTACACGATTTGACGCAAAAAAACCCGTGAAAATATCAGGAAATGATAAATCTACAGATTTTTTAAAATAAACTGTTATATTACAGGAAAAAGTCGATTTTAACACAGCGATGGAACGTAAAATGAAAGGCTTCTGACCAAGCATTTCATTTTACAGAGAAAGGGGGGAAAAGACCTCTTGGAAGACCAAGAAAAAATGACATCCTGGAAATGGAAGACACAGTTAGGTAATCCACCATTTGAACAAAATAGATTAAGAAGTATTGCACAGTGCTTGGTTAACTTGATAATCTCTAAAGGATAGTGTGAAGCCATCAGTTTTAATTTAATAAGCTCTTTTCTGTGTATTTAATTATAGATGTTTCTTATCATTCCTTTCTGTTTTCTGGTAACAATTTATCTCAAATTATCTCATCCTTCAAAATAATTCCTGTGCTGTCTTCTTTGTCTCTAACGAGCTGATGACGCCACAACTCGGTGATTTATCACAGACAAAGTTTCCTTGACAAGGATGTGCACTTTTCGACCACCCCATTTCCCTCCTACTGCCCCTATACTTATAAGATCCCGCCGTGAACATTACGTTCACAACTAAAACCACTTCTACTCCCTCTGCTCTCCCAGTAGAAACTTCGCAACTCGCACCATTGTTCAATAATCAATTGGATTCAGAATCTAAATTTTCTTAAGAGGGATGTAGAGAGTTCTGTAGAATAACTTGAATTCTTATGTTGCATAAACGAAATTGGGTTTTTAACAGAAGAGAAGTGATTAAAAAAATTATGAAATAAATAAAAAATAGTTTCCACCGAAATTCAAAACCTCGTTTCTGCTGCATATATTTATGGCCTTTCCTATCTGTCAGTATAATTATGACTTCTTATTCTAACCTTATGCAAATATGGTTACTAAAGTACAGATTATGTTTATTGGTTGTAAGTTCAAGTTTTGCATGGTCGCAATGTTTGTGATTGTCACCCTGCATTGTCGTTAAAGGATATTTGTTTTAAAGTTCGGTACCAAATTTCACACATCTGTCTCCAGAACATTATTTAACGCCGTAAAATCAAAACAAAAATATGTTCGCATGTTGACCAGCTTGTCATTTTACATTCTGGTGACAAAAAAAGAAACCTAACACAAGTTGCGTGTTTTTATGAAGGTCTTTTTACTTGACATGGTTTTAGAGTTTTTTTCATTGTTACACCGTGCATGTTGTTGAGTTACTCAATTATTATACCAACCACTGCACATATATACAATTTATAAAATTTACACATTAAAACATTAAAAACGCTCCGACATGCTTCGGTCCTAAGACCATCATCAGGGAGCTATATATTCCTTGCTAAAGTCACACTAGAAATAGTCACAGATTAATTTCGCTGTACCAGTTGGGTGTTGTGGCAGCATTATAAATTGTATATATGTGCAGTGGTTGGTGTGATAATTGAGTAATGGTTTTGAAGCTCTAAAACAGCTGGCCCAGTGTTCCGGCATCACGAGTTTGCGCTACCGCCGTTTTGTAATTAGTGATTTAGGAAGTTCATATTTATGGTTTTGGGGTGTCCTCCAGTAGGATTTTGTGCGTTCGAAGTTTACTGAAAATTCTAAGGTTGTTGAAAACTGTAATTTAGACATACGCATGCATACTCACCCAGACATCACGATTATCCGAAAACCCTCATTTTTCCTCATTTGGTAAATAAGTAGGATAACAGCTAGAACATTACTTTGAGACTTTTGTTTTGCTCGCTAGATTTTATGAGTTGTATTTGTGATATTGTGTATATTAACTGGAAACAAAATATCAAGCACGAATGTGTTTCGTATGATCACTGTAAGAAACATCATACTACTCATTATTATGCAAAAAATTGACTGTTTTTATTTGGAAAACTTTGCTTATAATTTTTAGAATAGAGTTTATTCCTTGTTTAATTATTGGAAAATGTTGTATTTTGTGAGGGGAAGGAAATAGATATTTGTATGTGTGTGTGTGTGTATTGGTTCATGGCTCGACAGTCCTAATGGGCCTAGACCTCATCGCCGAGGTTTGGCGATTACACCCAGTTCAACGCACCATATTCGGTAGGGCTCCTCTGGATGAGTGATCGGTCCGTCACATAGAACTCTACCTGACAACACCAAACACTAATAAGAGACAGATATCCATGACCCCGGCTGGATTCGAACAGGTAATCCCAGCAAGCGTGCGATCGCAATCCCACGCCCCAGACCGCGCGGCCAACGGGTTCAGTAGTATTTCAGTATAAGGTAATTTAATTCTAGTTTTCCGGCCGCACCATTTTTCGGGCGGTTAGCCGCCGTCCTCACTGCCGAGGGTCGTGGCCAGTCCATGTGCGATTTGTCGTGGAGGACAAAGTGGCACTGTTTGAATTTGTTGCGTACGTTTCCACTTGTCAATAACATTCCTACCATGTCCCTTACTCGTTTCTTATACTGCTCTCATCAGAAGGACAAGCCAACGAATCCTGGGGACGTTCAAACAAAACATGGCTGTTTCGAGTATCGGACAGCATTGTACACGAAAGTCCTTTCACATTATGGTCGTGCCATGTCCGAGACCGTTAGTTGCCGGCCTTTCGTCGCAACTATCCGGTTACGAACCCGTGCTTGTTCGTGTGGGATTTGTGCTGGAAGAAAGTTACACTGGGACAGGATTTTCTCCGAGTACCTCTAATTTCTTCTGTCATTATCATTCAGCTAGAGTTTCATATTCATCTTCATTTTCAAAGCTACCCGTTACGGAAGACAAACGGGCAAACTTCAGACCTTGCTTAGGAAGTTGAGGATCATAAAGAACGAAAGTTACTTTCATTTTTTTATCCTTATAATTGTTAAGAATGTTTAATGAAACAAGTTATTTTCTGTGCCACTCTTCGTGAAGGACATATGCAAAACAATATTGTTTTTGTTTGTCCCGCTTTTATCAGCATGTTTTTAAAACAAATTTCAAGACACTACCCTGCGACTATCAGGCTGGAATTTTGAAAACCACGGACGATCCGTCGCAAAAAGACACCCTCCGAAGCGCAATACGTACAATCCGTGCCTTCTACAACAAAGCGGTTTTGATAAAGTTCGAACTGAAACGCTGGGATATGGTCACTACGTAACTACACCTTGTTTGTGGTTTAGCCAGGTTGCAAACCAGTCACAACAAAGTATAAACCTGGATAGGTGTTTGGTGTGGACCGGCAGCATTCACATGCTTTTCGAAATGTTCCGGTCGGGTCACATAGTCGAATTACATAGTCGAATTAGCCTTCTTCGAAATACTAATTTTTTCTTGGGTAAACTGAAATACGTAACAAAGATATACGGCTGTCTTTATTCTTAACAGAAATTTTAGGGCTACCAAGTGACAATTGAAGATTCAGGAAGCAAGGTAAATTAAACCCGCTATTGTGATTGGCTCTTATATATATCCTATCCATAGTCATGCTTCGTGGGGAAAGGAAATAGGATATTAGAAAATACAGTAATAACGAATATAATTTAAGGCCGGTAAAATGTAGTAGGCCGTGATGAATCTGATAAGGATTTGGCATGCGTACAGAATTTTGTGGGATAACCTGTCCGAAAATGGGTACTTGGATACCCAGAAGGGGGACGGTAGTATAAGACTGACCTGGTTTTTGAAGTGTAGTGATGGACACGACTTCCATTTCTTCTGGTATATGACGTCACTGCATAAAGGTTTCTCAGCCTTGCGAAGGAACATAGGACCGAGAAGACTACTAGGCTTTGTAGATGAAGACTCTGTCTTTCTTCGAAAATTCAGGATCCGTTTACCAGTGGTGCGGCTTCATGACCCAGAAGAACGCTGTCCTCAACTACAACGTGAAAACTTCAAGCCTCGCTGGCTGTGGCGATTGGAGATTAATGGAATAGTTTCACTGTCGTATCCCTTGTTGAGCTTCGATGTGGGGTTATGCAACCAGCGTTAGTGTTATCAGATGAGGTCGGGGCTTTTATTCTGGTAATATGATTTTGTTTTCTACAATGCTGATTTTTCTGTTGTAAATTGCAAGAATAAACGTCCTGTTCAGTTTCTGATAGGGTCAAGTTTTTACTCTTGTAATTTGTTTTTTGTGCCCACAAAGATGAATCTTAAGTTGTGATCTGTAAGGATAAACATCCCTGTTACTTTAAAGGGTTTCATTTCCCAGGAGAAATTTTTGTTTTCTGTTCTGTTATCTGTTGTTAAGAACTTTGGTATTGTGAACTGCGCTCTGCTGTCACATTCCATTGTTCTAGCAGATATAAGGTTCAAGCCACATTGCGCCATGCATCCCATTGCTGCAGCACTAACTGCACGTGCACTCCGACTGGTTCCATGCACGATACATACGAGTGATTTTATACTACATACACGCAAGTTTTATTTTAGTAACATAAGCAGACGATTGCCTGCCAACCAGACGGCAGAGCAGTGCACACAGTTTGTCGGGACAACAGAGACGTAGAGGTTCGATCTCTCTTGGTAATTATTTTGATAATATTGTAGTACGTAATATTCTTTCAGATCGACAGGATGTCCATAATTCTTAATCCTACAAATGATTTCTTTCGTACGTAATGAACTGATCCTGTTTTAACCTTTAGAGTTTTTGTCGTCTGTGCTTTGTAAGATGGGTTTAAGTCTAATAAGTTGAGAAAGTGTGCTAATAGATTTTGCCTTTTTGATGTATTACAGTTAATCTAAATTATATTTCAGAATTCAGTTTCTGCTCCATAGAGAACAGAATTTTTCTCAACTATAATGACTAATACTTGAATGTTGTTCAGGTAGATGATTGTTGTTTATTGACATCTAAAATACTAAATACACCCTACGGGTAAAATTCAAATTACGTTGTTGTGATACGTGATGGTACGTAATTGATCACTGGGGTTTAAAGAGTTAAGCTTTTTTTACCGCGCATAGAAAATAAAACATCGAATGAGATGAAAAAGTAGTCGTGAATGAAGTACAGATAAGGAATTTACTGGATTATAGATAGGCAGAGACACACTTTTAGAATTTTCATATCAAGACTGAAGGAGAAAGTCTTCAGATACAGTGTTAGGTCTTCGGGCCCA
>Ga0136643_10014914_pt1 | contig 11680 bp, 7 predicted proteins | sample TergutLab28metaG_FD_96883 | JGI IMG/M metagenome (GOLD analysis project Ga0136643, IMG submission 96883) | Labiotermes labralis P1 segment gut microbial communities from Petit-Saut dam, French Guiana - Lab288 P1 (version 3) (version 3) | ecosystem: Host-associated > Arthropoda: Insects >...
GCAGACTCTCCTGTCTTCAGGTTAAGAACTGTTGACAGTATACATCGTACTATGTTAACATTAACACAAACAGGATGTCTTCAATTTACTCACATTTCCTTATTACAGAATCGAGTTTCGGAGTTAAGTTGAATGTGCTGAAGAACAGCAACATTGCCTACGTTAATTCCTTAGACAAGTGAGTACCAAAAGCCACAAAGTCATTTCTTAAATAAAATACAGTAAGTGTCCTCCCCCGTTTTCGCCAGGTTTACCTTCTTGCAGAACATCGTGAATTCTGAATTCGCGAGTACTAAACTCGGTAACCTACAGGAATAAGATGGGTTGGCTCCTCGGCACCAGGATTGTAACTTTTTCTGACAGTTTTGAGTTAAAATGATAAAAGTTGCTCATATTTTTTAATATTCATGTGTGACATAGATCTGAAAAGCAAATTAATAAATTACGAGCCTAAATCTTTTCATTCGAAAAACTGAATTTCCCAATAAGCATTAAAACCTCTTGTTTAGTTTAGAAACAATAGCACATTCACTTCCTTCTCGCTTAGATTCTACTACGATAACAACAGGAATTACACATTAAATATCAGTAGTGAGCTGCATTACAGGTAAAGCTGAACTACAGGGTCTTTCAAGAAGTGTGTTGCAAACTTGCGGGAAGAAGAAGAGCAAGCACTATTATAGCCAAACTCTATCACCAAAATTGCGTAAAAATAAGTTTACATATCAGGGTACAAAATAGTGAAGGGGGCTGTTTGCAATATCTTTGTAGCCACATTAAAATGTTTATGTATTTCAAAGAGGTTACTATTGAAAATGAAATGTTTAAACGCACACATTATTCACGAATAGACCAATATTTCTTAATATTTCCACTTTTTAAATACATCCCTTCTAGACTTCCTTCTAAACTAGATGCGAATTTTTACAACTACTTAAAATATCAGTTTTACCCATGGCGTGTAATACGCCTATATCAAAACAAAGCATTTCATTATGTCGCCTCTAACATTTCGACCTTCTATTTGAATTATATTAAAGACTTTTGAAAAATAGACTATTGCTGAGGGGTGCTAGTGGGGACATTAAAATCGATAAACTTAGAAACTCCCGCGCGATAATACCCGCACTGTAGAATTATAATACTGGGATCTTAAAGAAATAGAATGGAGGGAATTGGAACCAGTTTAATTGGTTTATGAAGACAAGTGGCAGATTCACAAGAAAAACATGAACTTTCGGACTTGACAAATGTGGGGAATTTCTTGGTAATTTAGCAGGGAGTATTTCTTACTCAGCTATATGTTTGTGTTGTCTGAAATTTTGGTCAACATACAGACTCTGATGAATGTAATATATTAATCGAAAATTACGCGTAGAAGTAGCCTACATATTACAGCTTAACAGTTTCTTCTTCACAGTAAGTTTATTCGAGCTTTACTACAATACAATTCCCAGTGGGACAATTCATTACACAGTATTATTAAAAAAACTAGCCTCTTAATATGAGAGTTTATTATTAAACAATGAATGCCCAAGTGATTGTCTTAAAAACAATATGAAAATTTGCATTAAAATAGCTCCAACATGTTTCGGTGCAGTCAAATCATCTTCACGGAGCACATTACCGTGCTTGCTAAAGTTGCACTGTGTTAGAACAGTCAGCTATGGTTCATCAATTTATGATTAAATCAGTGGTGATTTTGCTGCATATACTGGTCGTGTTTGTAATGAATAACAGTGTATCAGGTACCGTATGGCTTGACTTACCCAATTTCGATACGATTTAATTTGAAAATTATATTAATACGGTACCTGATACACTGTTATTCATTACAAACACGACCAATATATGCAGCCACATCACCACTGATTTAATCATAAACTGATGAACCATAGTTGACTATTTTAACAAAATGTAACTTCAGCAAGCTGGATAATGAGCTCCCTGAAGATGGTATGATTACACCGAAACATGTAGGAGATATTTTAATGCAAATTTTCAATTGTTTTTAAGAAAATTACTTGTGTTTTCGTTGGCGAATAATAAACTTTGATAGTATCAAGATGCACGGTACAAATGTAAAAAAAAAAGCCTCTTAACCCTTATCCTGCTAACGTGGAGAATATGGTGAGCTCCTAATAATGCCAGCAGATGGCATATGGGATTTAACTTGGCGTTTAAATAGTTAATGATCTCGTAGCACACAAAGAAAATATTTTAGAGTCGCTTTCGAGCTCCATTCATTTGAAAATAGGGAGAGATAAAGGGTGAATATATCTGCACGCGATTTTATAAGCCGTTATTCATGGATTCTCACTATTTCAGTGTTGGTAAAACGGTGGCTGAACTGATACATCATCCGTGGTTACTCTGTAAATACATCTTTGATCCATCAGGATTAAGGAAGAAGTATGACGAAAGTCTTGCTTATTGTCATCAGTTTGTCGACAACGTAAGTTGGTCAGATTTCACCTCAACCGTGCACATTTGTTTAGGATGAAATGTTCCTATTTTCAGACCCACTTGACACTGGCTGTGTATATCCATCTTAATGGATTCAAGCCCCATGGAAATTAAATTTACGACTTGCAGTAATAATAAAAACGAAGCGTTCGGTTATATATGTGCTTCGTACAGTTCTCAGAAGAAGCAGAAATTACTTCCGTATACAGGATTCAAACACTGCCATTTGTAATAGCTAGAGACAGTGTTACGTGTGAAGTAAAAACTTACCAGACGCTATACGTAAGACTGTAACACAGCATCAAATTTATATATTTCACTCAGTGTCTTACAAGTTCACTACATGTTTCGACCTGCGACCATCAAGTGTACTAATATAAAAAATTCACATGATGAAGATATGTGTCTGGAAATGGGGCCCCCTTTTTTTAAATCTTTCCATGTACAAAAGTTCAATGCAATAGTATAAGATGTGTGAAAATAGTCAAAATTTTGGAAAAAAATATTATTCCTATGGTTTGCGATTTCTTTAGGGAAGCTGATGTGTCGAACATGAGAAATTATTTTCTCTTGCTACATAACCTCTAAGTGGAATGCTTATTATGCACCGTATACGGGATTTCTCGTCGTGGACTGAGACTATAACATCTGCAACATAAGCGGCAAGCCATAGGTGACTGGTGTGTTACTATAATTGTAGTTACAAAGAAGCTGGTGCTCAATTATTTGTCCACGGACGGTTCACATGGCATTGCTATGGTAGAGGTAATGAAAGCTTCGGTTTACATAATTGTCAATAACTCTTTTTTGAATAATATGGTTTGTAAAGCATTGCAAGCTTGTGGGACTTTATCTGTGTCTGTGGAAGTCTTATTATAGACGATTAGAACGTCATCTACATAATGGCAGTAGTATCCTAATATCCTTTTTTACGTCAGGATTTCTGCAAAGGTAGTGGCATTGCGTTTGGCAAACCTGAAAGCAAAGGGGCTCATTTTGCAAGGAAAGGATAGTTTATTTTTGTACCACTGGAGAATTTCTTTTATGGATGATAATATTTATTTAATTTATAAAAAATATATTAATGTAATTATATCATGTGATTGTTTTAGTTGTTTGGAGTTAGAGTCGGTGATATTGATGGAGAAAGAAAAAACAGCGTCGATTTATCAACGAATGATATTCACATCTCGGAAGGTACGTGTGTCTTAATTTTTATTTCGACTGCTATTACCCTAGGAACAACATGATGCTGAGCTTTTCACAGCTTTGATTGAACTAGTGCCTTGTGACGTAATGGATTCTGGTAGGTTTTTGTCATGCAACAATTTTCATATAAATAAGCATGTTTCTCCGAAACGTGGCTGTCAAAGTTCTTGACTAAACAGCTTCCCGCACTGGAAGTCAATATCGATGAGAACCATACTCACACCAGCAGCCTATACCGTGATGATGGCAATGTAATGCTTTACGCCACGAATGAGTAGATTTTCTATTGCCGGATGCCATAAAGAATGCGCCATAGAAACTTAAAGTTTATCCACAATAATAATCTAAGTTAGCCGGTTAACGACTGGGGTGACGTAGTAGAACGGCCTGACAAAGAGGATTTCCGTTCATGATATACATTCTGCAAAGAGAAAATAATAGCTTCAAAGTTCACCTTGACTCCTTTGGTGAAAGCAGTAACATTCCATCTGGCAACACAGAGGCAAGTAGAATACAAACAAAATCAAATGTTCAACTAAAGATCTTAGTTTGTGGGATAAAAGTGCACCCTTGTACACGTACTGAGGCTCTGTACAGGCCATATGGCCCATAAGGGAAATAAAGGTATAGATCTACCCTTTCTTGACCACGGCACTACAAGGGGGTTAGGGGTCAGCATCACGCCCCGGCCGCTCCTTACCCCCGGGAAAGACACGGTACCCATTGTACAGGAGGCTGGGTTGGCCCTAGGGCCGGTCTGGAGAGGTGCGAAAAATCTCGCCCCACCGGGATTCGATCCCCGGACCGTCCAGCCCGTAGCCAGTCGCTCTACCCGGTCCACTTAAGACTGGGATGCTGCTGTATAAATGCAGTCATACTTGCAGTTGCATGTCAGTGAGTGCAGTAAGAGAATTAAATTAAGCCGTCATATTTTGGCATGTATTGTTGTATTATTTCACACATTATTTTGAAAAATAAATCAACTGCTATAATGTTTAATTATAAAATGTAACTAAATTATTTGTGTTTCCATTTCAGTACAAAAGAAGAATAAAGACACGATTGGACTACTGATAAACACAGTAGGCAGAGACGTTCTAAAGAACAACATGCAAACCTTTATAGTAGCGGTAATGTAAAAAATTATCCATGTGTGTGTGTGTGTTTGTGTGTGTGTATATATATATATATGTGTGTGTGTGTGTGTGCGTTTGTGTGTGTGTGTATATATGTGTGTGTGTGTGTGTATGTGCAATGAATCCATCCCTCCAAGTTATATGGCATCAAAGTAGAAGATAGAACCGACTGATGCACCCGGATATAATTAAAGTTAACATTGCCTGAGATTCTATAAAAGTATGTAATTAATGATCTGGAAAAACCATACAACAATCACAAAACCCAAAGTCAGGTCCATAAATTTAAAATGGGACTTTACATTACAAAGTACAACTGCAGTCAGAGAATGTCTGCGTGTGAATATGTGTTCCAATACAGCGAAGGAATTATTGGTATGTACTGAATTAGATATTTCCAGAAGTTGTCTGAGAGGCAATCAGACAGCGACTGAGCTACAGTATCTTTGTAAGAGTGATAAATAGTTTATCTGGGAGTTTGCAGCCATAACCTTAAATCGCCACTCTAATTTACGTGTAAACTTTTCGACGATCCCGCAGTTTATTCGGCATTTTACGGAAAAAATGAACAGTTTTTACTCAAGGAACAACAGGCACAACGGAAATGTATGGGAAATGCACACACAGATTTCTTGGGCAAGCCTGGCCGTAGGTGGGAGGAAATTTCGTATTGATCACAAAGAGATAATAAGTTAGGCAGTGACAGGGATCCATCTAACTCAAGGCAGTGGCTTGTAGGTAATATCAAGAAACTTCTATTTACTCAACACGTAAAGAAATGAGAAACTTCATGGTACTCTCCAGAAAGCTCTACTTTGAGAGTTAGACGATGAAAAAGGACAGATTTAGGCAATTGACTAAAGAAGTAAGTACATGTTCTTGGAAACTAGTTTCTTCATTATTAACACGAAATCCAATAATCGTAGTTTAATTGAAAGTTCCTCAAATAATTTAGAATTGCTTAAACATCCTTAATTAAAAAAACAACAAGTCTAGAATAAGTGTGCAGGCAGAATTTCAACAAAATTGATTAAATTAGTGACTAGCTGGCAGGCTGTTAGGTCGCCTAATGCGCTGACTCGTTGAGTGTACCTAAAGGCACATGCCGGGTTATTACTTCGAGACAGGCCATGGCCACTTCGTTTTACTCCCTTCAAAATTCAGTATTCACTAATAATCCTAGGACTGCTGAAAACGGGACGAATCTGAAACAAAATAAAGGATGGAAGATAGTAGCTACGCTTAAGCAATGAGTATGTCAAATACAGTGTTGTATGTCAGAACCTGGAAAATAGAGAACGTGACTTCTGGGAAAAATGACTAAATTTGAAAGTGGAGGCACCTTAAAACAGTTAAAATGTGATAAAAATCTTTTGTCAAAATCAATTCAGATGCTTAATCGAAGTTAAACATGAGCGTTTTTATATTGTTAAAGATATGCAAACGTGGTACGTGTGTCATGGAAATTGGGTTACCACAGTGACAACCAGGAGTTAATGGGAAGCTATTGTCAAGACAACCAGTAAAATCCCAACAACAATAATAATTATAATGACAATAATATCAGTCTTATATATCAGCCTGAGCTCCTGACACCGTCATAAATAGGACATACAATTAAATATATCTCCTACTAACACTTCCAACTATATACTTTCCAAGCTGTAATTTCGCAGTAGAAAACGAGCATGGATTTTATGGCTGTTATTTATAAAAACGCATGTCTGCATTAATTCGTCAAAATAAAATCAAAATTTGGATGTAATTAGATCAACATTATTCGCTGTTCGGTCGGAATGGGATCAATAAAGGCAGCAGTAATAAAATAAGATGTTCAGACACTACTGATATGACAGACTAAAGTAATACGCAGCACTACTACAAACCTGGCTGCTGTAACTTCAACACCATAGAACATTAAAAAAAAAAGACCAACTTGATGTCACTGGCTATTTTATTTCACTTCTTATGTGCTCAACATGTTTCGGACATTAATATATCCATGATCAGCAGCTTACGACTATGCTGTTGAATTGCCACATTGGTCTTGTGTTCTTGGTTCGATGTGTGTTGGTTAAGCGCATAAGAAGTGAAATGAAAATAGCAAGTGACATCAAGTTGGTCTTTTGTTTTCAACTATTACAATGATGCACGGTCCAATAAATATAAGATTCACCATAGAATATTTTTCCGAAAATAACACTTTCAGATATCGGTCGCGCTAGCAGCTATACTGATCAAGGCTTTCGTGCTATTTCTCCGTTCCTTACAGCCAGTGTCAGGACAATATCTTGGATTGGTCGACACAACAAATAGCTGAACCCTTAACCATTTTGTGTACATGATTTGTCCTATCTTCCCATTCTCTCTGACGCAAGATGTACATAACTGAAAAGTACAACATTAAGATCCGAACAATTGCAATTAATTTAATAAGTAAAGAATACTCGCATTTATTACAGGGTCATGACACGACATCTTCAGCACTCAGCTGGGCCATCCAGTTGCTAGGTGATCACACAGACGTGCAGGTAACGTTACCGATCACCGTACTTATTAGACTAATGTTATCTCGTTTCTGTAGAACCTGGCTATAGTTCGGTGGAATGTAATGGGCAGGACAGGATGTACCGTATACGTAACAGGGGGAGGAGTTACAGCTCCACTAATTCTTAACCTTTGGGCTAGATGCCGTTTTACCCTGGGAAAGGGACACGGAACTCGTTTTGCAGGATTGGGCCCAAAGGCTGGTCTAGAAGGGCACGGAGAAGATAAGTCTCTTCTTCTAAACGATGTATGCACCCAGGCCGTCCAACCTGCATGGGGTCGCTATACCGACGACGCTATCCCGGCCCCCAGTCTATAGTCACACTGGCGCTAATTTGTTTTCGCTAATATTTCTTACCTAATGGACAGGATCTTTTTACGTCAGATTATTGGTGAGCGCGTTTATATGTTTGTCCATGTCTGTTACATAATAACTGCAGTGTGAAACGGCCACATTCTGTTGCCATATCATTACAGCCCCTTTATCATCTTCCCACCGTGTGGTCGAGTGTCAACACGTCTCTACTTTCAAAGCAAAAGTCGGCGTGCAATACATCTGATACATTCGCTGTGGTTCTGCCAATCAAGAAATTGCCGGCGTTTTGTGGAAACAGAAGGCAGAAGGTTCACCAGCGATTTCACAACAGCCCGCAAAATGTCCTTAACTTAAGCAACCCTCTACTCTCTCCCTGCCCACCTTCTTTACTTCCTTTTTTCTTCTTTCCTTTTATTTTTTATTCTTTCTTCTGTTTTATGCGTATTCTCACAAGCCAAAAATCTTTATTTCCGCAATGATACATGTAACATTATTTATTGTGATTATACATTAAACTTCCAGTCAAGTTAAACTTCTTATTATCCTTCTTCACCTTCAGAGAACATTTGGTCGGCTAGGCTTCGTGTATTTGTGATGTGTGTTTGTATGCGTGTGTGCATATATATATATTCCATACAATTAAATTTAGTATTATACACTATACATATATTTACAGTACACATCCTGCTTTGTAAACCTTAATATTTTTGTGTTAGTATCTACATATCGAGCGACATGTGTGAGTGTATTCATTCATGCACGTGTATTGCAGGAAAAAGTCTACGAAGAGATGTCGAGAATATTCGAAGGTTCTGATCGACGACCTACCAAAGAAGACCTTCAGCAAATGAAATACCTGGACACAGTTATTAAGGAAACCCTAAGATTGTATCCTATTACTGCTGCCATTGGCAGGCTAACTAAAACAGACGTCCAGATAGGTGAGTTAAGAAAGGTAGTTTCTGAGTCAAAATGATTCATTCTTCTAGTGTTTTCGAGTAAGACAAAAGCGCTGTGATATTTAATTGTAGTTATGATTCTCAAAATTTCTGGAAATCGATTGATGTGATTTCAATACAAACAATTATGATATTTATTGTGATTTGAAATACCAAAAATGCAGAAATAATTAATTACTTGCGAGCTTTTATGTTCTGATGCTGGTGACTATAAGGCATGCCATATTGTATGAGGTGACACAGTGTAATCTGGTAGAAATGTACCGACTTGTCTTAGCGAACTGCTGCAATCATCTACTAACTATAAATAACTCGTAATGAATTAATATCATTCTTTATACGATTATCTAATCCGTAATTGACAAAAATCAGTGACAACAACGCAACAACATGACAAAACACAGTCAACACTTTACTATGCATTATCTATATCTAAAACGTGCTGCAACATCGCAAAGCGCTCTGTTTCACCACATCGTGTAATAACGTGTTCAATATGATTTTAACAGTAAACAGCGATGGTTTCCGTAAATAGCATTAGCCGGTTGGTCTTTGCAATCGGCCAGGAATGTGTTCTCTCTGAGGTAGGAACTGGATTTTTATATTATTCCGATGAATTCGAAACTTCGAACTGGTCGTGACATGGCACGGGCTGTTAGTCTCCTTTCACCCGGAGGACAGATTCGACCCTAGTCAGTCCATATGAGATCCGTTGTTTGAGAAACCGGAATTAGGACAGGTTTGCACCAAGTACTTCGGTTTTCCTCTCTCGATATCATTCCACCACATGCTCCATACTCATCTTCATCTATGTGTTGCTCTCACAAGAAGGACAAAACGAACAAGCCTAGAAAACTTAAAAAATGTATTTTGGAAATAGGGAGCCTTGGAGAGAAAGTATCTTTTCTGAGCTTCGAAGTGTTTAACGTCTATCACTCTTTTAATTAACTTCATTTTCCCACATAATACATTTATGAACAGATGACATTTTGTAGGGGTGTGAAACTTCGTTTCTCAGACTGGGAGAGGAACATAGGCCGAGAGTTTTCGAGAATAGGGTACTGAGGCATTTTCTGGGCCTAAGAGGGACGAAGTAACATCGGAGTGGAGAAGACTTCAAAACGAGGAGGTTTTTGTTTTGTACTTCTCATCAGAAGTTATTCGGATCATCAGATCATGAATAATGAGCAGGGTGGACCACGTGCCAAGTGGGGGGGGGGGGGGGGAGGGAAGGGGAGAGGTGCATACGGCGTTTGGTTGGGAGACCTGAAGGAAATAGACCAATGAGAAGACCTAGGCGTCGATGTTAATAACATACTTAAAGTCGATCTTCAAGAAGTGGGGTGGGAGGGTACGGACTGGAATGATCTGGCTCATTAAAGGGACAGGTGGCGGGCACTTACGAATACCGTAATGAACTTTCCGTTTCCATAAAATGCGAGGAATTTCTAGACTAGCTGACAAACTGTCAGCTTCTCAGGAAGAACTCTGCTCCATAGATTCATATGGTTATAAAGAGCTGACAACACGTCAGAATGTTAAAAGAATATGAGTATGTGAAACAAGCTTTACTGGGCCTCCCACATGAACGGTAAATAATACACACCGCTTGAAATATAGTTGAGTAGCATCATTTTTTTAAGTACACTTTATGGAATTCTTTCGCTTGGCAGAAGAAATGCCGACTGTGTCCACACAGACGAACCGCTTGAGGAAGTTGTAAATTTTCGTCTGTAACTGATCATGTTCAGCTACAAAACTGTACACCCAGGCACACGATAACATTGTTACCGAATGACCATGTTCAAGAAGTCCAAGTTTTCGTGTTGGCAGAACTCGGCATGTTTATTATACACCAGCAGTCACATCTACTTATGTGTTGATCAGGGTGTACTGCACGTGCTGTACTGGAATCAGGCAGATTATTTGCACAAACTGCGGCTACAACTAGCTGCTGTGCTGCAAGTCCCAGCTTAATTATTTATCAGGCCTATAGAAATAATTTTTCTGTCAATGTTCATACACACAGACACTCAGTTTTAATATGACTATATTTTGAAATTTTCTATTATCGTACCATTCAAACTGTAAATTATAGAATAATCTTTAGTACGTAAATTTTCACAAATCTAAATTCTTCCGAGCTCTCTATTGCTTGACGTAAAGGTATGCGCTGCATAACGACGTTTCGTCCAACGATGGAGCGCATATAAGACGGTGGTCTCATAAGATTCTAATATAATAATTAACATTGTGTTACAATTACCTAGAGTATTCAGTACAGTAACATGTTGTACAGGTCTGTAGCCTAACAGCAATAGGCTATACCATATAGCCTAGGTGTGTAGTAGGCTATACTGTGCTATCTAGGTTTGTGTAGGTACACGTTCGCACAACGACGAAATCGCCTAACGACGCGTTTCTCATAACGTATCCCTGTCGTTAAGTGACGCATATCTGTTTTTCTGAGGAGGACGTATGAATGAAGATTATAAAATGTAATTATTTTCAACGTGTACAAGTTTCAGTTATATGTGAGTTCCGTAGGTTATACACATTAATGTTCAAAACAAAATTCTTATACATTACAATGACACGCTATTTGGATATAATGCAAACATGAAGGGTGACACTAATTTTCTGTCCACTGCGTGCGGTACGTATTGACATGTAATGTTACTAGTCTAAATAGCACTTCTGTCGGGAAACATAAATAGAACAATTAAATTCATTATTTACACATACGGTACGTATTTTGAAGTATACATATTTTTTTAACTACATGCCAAGTATACAAGAAAAAAAGGGGGCTATTTTTTTTTTTAAGTTTAGTGGGTGCGGTAAATCATGGTCAATGCACCTAATGTAAGGTCTCAACATTTTACAGGACAATACACGATACCAGCTGGAGTTACCATATACGTCCAAATGTACTGCCTTCACCGCAATCCCGATTGCTACCCCAATCCAGAAGAATTCAACCCAGACAACTTTCTGCCAGAGAGAGCTCGTGAGAGACATCCTTATGCTTACATTCCTTTCAGCGC
>Ga0136643_10014917_pt1 | contig 11677 bp, 7 predicted proteins | sample TergutLab28metaG_FD_96883 | JGI IMG/M metagenome (GOLD analysis project Ga0136643, IMG submission 96883) | Labiotermes labralis P1 segment gut microbial communities from Petit-Saut dam, French Guiana - Lab288 P1 (version 3) (version 3) | ecosystem: Host-associated > Arthropoda: Insects >...
GTGACCGGGACTGCTGGTCAGCTTACAGGGTGTGACCGGGACTGCTGATCAGCTTACAGTGTGTGACCGGGACTGCTGATCAGGTTACAGGGTGTGACCTGGACTGCTGATTAGCGTTCAGGGTGTGACCAGGACTGCTGATCAGCGTGCGGGGTGTGATCGGGACTGCTGATCAGCTTACAAGGTGTTACCGGGACTGCTGATCAGCTAACAGCATGTGACCTGGACTGCTGATAGCGTTCAGGGTGTGACCGGGACTGCTGATCAGCGTACAATGTGTGACTGGGATTACTGATCAGCATAAAGGATGTGACCGGGATTACTGCTCAACGTACGGAGTGTGATCGGGACTACTGCTCAGCGTGCAGGGTGTGACCGGGACTACTGATCAGCGTAAAGGATGTGACCAGGATTACTGCTCAACGTACGGAGTGTGATCGGGGCTACTGCTCAGCGTGCGGAGTGTGACCGGGACTACTGATTAGCGTAAAGGATGTGACCGGGATTACTGCTCAACGTGCGGAGTGTGACCGGGACTACTGCTCAGCGTTAAAGGTGTGACCGGGACTACTGATCAGCGTACAGCATGTGACTGGGACTGTTGTTCAGCGTACAGGGTTTGTGTGATTCACACTGCTGCTCAGCTTACAGTGTGTAGCCGGAACTACTGGATTGCTGGTCAGCGTAGAGAGTGTGACAGGGACTTGTGCTCGGCGCACAGATCGTGACTTGTACAGCTGCTAAGCGGATAGTGTGTGAGCGAGACTGCTGCCCGAAAGGCGGTGTACTGTTGAATATTTTAGTCTTTAATTTGCTAGTTAGAAGACGGAATGACGAAAAAATCCGAACTGAATGGTAGCAAGCATTCAAATTATTTAACCCGTTCTCAGTGTCTTACCTGCAGACTACGCAGTGTCATAATTGAATGTTAATGTCTGGACAGTGACGTTGCCGTCAGCACCGAACAGTCCGTCATTAACGAAAGGCATTATTTTTGTCGCCGAACGACGTATAGGCTGCGTCGCAGGGCACAGGTCTGGATTGCCGAAAGACGCAGCATATGCGTCAGCCAACTAGGGCCATTTCTGTGCAAACCTGTTGGGGTTTTCCTTAGGCTTTTGTGTTTTTGTGGTAAGAGATTGCGTTAAAAAATCGTAATTTATATTCTGGCCTTCCTCAAACTACACGCGGAATTAATTTCGGCTCCAAAGGATTATGAACTATAACATTTTTAAACATATTCATTATAGTGACTGGGCTACGGATTGAATGACCCGAAGAACCGTAGTTCGATTTCTGGCAAGGAAAAATAATTTTTTCTTCTCCAAAACGTCCCGTACAGCTCTGGGGCCCCCCCATCCCCCTAGTCAGTGGATACGTGACTCTTTCCCCAGGGGATAAATGCGTCGTGGCCTGAAATAGAACGCTCACATTTCGTGCTGTATTTAAGAATGCATAAAGTAGGAGACTTTATAGCTGATTATTGAAATAATTCATTTCCCATAAGCTGGGGTTAAAAAATCTAGAAAGTGGACAGTATTGGAAATAGTATTAATGTCTATTGACACACAGGGCCTTCAGAAACATTTAGAACTAGTGGAAGGTGCTATGCAACGCGTGATGTACTTTGATACGCTGTGTGTCAACACAACAATGTGGAACGAAACTGCTGACAGATATTTGTGTGGTCACTGTAGGAAAGAAAAATCTGTGGGAATTTGTCCATCTGTGGTGTTTTATTTTCACGTTAGAAGAGAAATTGAAGGTGCTGCTGGAGGACAGACCGAAACGTTTCTACTGTTCTATTATTTCCTGTCTGGCATGCGTTCTTACTTGAGACGTATAGAATATGAAAAACCATTACATGAAACTTCAGTTTAAAATGTTAACCATTAACCGATACAGAAGCATGGTTTTCTCTGTCATATTATCGTAACTTGAACCACGGTTTTCAAAGCCGTTCTTACAAAATGACCGTGAACCCCACTGTATAATGTTTGCACGTACGTTATTGTTATCTGGAAACTGACGCCTTATAGTCTGATAGAAGCCAATCCCAATGACCGCCCAGTCTAAGCCGTGGGTCTGCGGCTGCTCGGTTGCTGGGGTTGCGGGTTCGAATCTCGCCGGGGGCGTGTATGCCTGCCTCTTGTGAATGTTATGTGTTGTCAGTTAGAGGTCTCCGCGTCGGGTTGATCACACTTTCAAAAGAGTCTTACCGAGTGTGTGTATGCGTGCGTGCGTGCGTGCGTGAGTGATTGAGTGTGGTCGTGAAGCCTCAATAATGAGGAGACCCTGTCCCACTAGAGTCTTTTGCACCGTGGGGAAAAAATTTTTGATAGAAGCAGGTACTAATATTTCAGGGGAAACACCTACACCTTTTTTGCCACAAGGGTTCCCATGGTTAAACGGCTTATCGTATGATAAATGCATTTTTCGCTTATGTGTCAGCATACAGATTGACGGAATTGCACAGACGTTTCGGATGAACGTGATGCATCTGCTGAAGTCGTAGGTAATTCGTTTTTCCCGAAACGTCCATCAGAGTACGTGTCATCACATCCTGGAAGATTGGTATCTTGATATTTAGAATTTAAAACCCTATGTATAGGCCTAAGTGGACAGTAAAGGTAAAGGTAAAGTGTTCCCGTTACAGGCCCGGTGTGGCCCAGACGGTGGGTACAGGTAATACCTCTACTCTTCCATGACCGCGGCAATAGAAGGGGGTGAGTGGTCAGCAATACGCCCCGGCCGCACTTTACCTCCGGGAAAGACCCGGTACCCGTTTTACAGGAGGCTGGGTGGGCCCAAGGCCCGGTCTGGACGGGCGGAAAATCTCGTCCCCACCGGGATTCGATCCCGGACCGTCAAGCCCGTAGTCAGTCGCTATACCAACTGAGCTACCGGGCCCACCTACGTGGACAGTACTTGTATATAATATCCTGGAGGGCAGGAGCCTTAGTTTTTCCTTTGCACTGTGTTCCTCGTAGAAAATGTGGGTATACGCAGTAACGAGAAAGGCTTAATTTTCTGCATGCCAAGGGTTGTTGCATTATTGTTGTCATGAAGCTTAATCAGGTTATATGAAATATGTAACTGCAGGGTTGTTCACTCTGAACATAGCGATTTTAATGCACACAGGAAGTGTTCGGAAAGAAATAAATAAGGAAGGTGGCTAAACGCCGAAAGTAGAGTTCACAGTTCACTCTGTATAATTAACCCCTTTTATTCTCTAAGTTCTAAATAGACTTTATGTAGTTTAACTACAAATGAACTACGAAATGTGTAAACATCGCCGCATTAAAATCATATTTAGTCTGCAGTATGCAGATCTGGCCTTCAGCTGGAGAACGGAGTAATCGGGACTCGATTTCCAGCACGGATGAGAGGCTTTTCTCTTGTCCAGACTTCCAGACTGGCTGTGTGAACCATCCGTTCACATATTCAGCATGTACCTGGACCTCTTTCCTCGGGAGTAAATAGGCTGAGGCGTGAAAGTGAACATAAATTTGTACATAGCGTCAAGGTTAGGAAAGCATAGGCTATACCTCCACTCCCCATACGACGCAACGGCATGATACATAATCAAACACAAGGACATCTTAACTTTAGGCTGCAAGCAAAAGAGTTTATAAGGGCTCTGTCCAGCTTAAATCATTTTTCGAAATGAGAGGTGTCCGCCATTATTTCGCTACGGGATGGTCGGCCTGAGGATCGAATCCCGGTTGAGGCGAGATTTTCCGCACACATCCATACCGGCACTGCGGCCCATCCAGCCTCCTATAAAATGGGTACCTAGTGTCTTTCCCGGGCGTAATGCGACCAGGGCGCGGCGTTCAACACCCACACCACCTGGCTCCGAGGTTAAAGAAAGAGTAGAGCTGTAGCTCCCCTGCTGCCCCCCCCCCCCTGGACTTTCATGGCCTGCTGTAGGGTTAACTTCGTCTTTACTTTACCTCCATTGCTTTGCATTCTGTCACTGTCTGTTTCGAATATAATACGGGGCCACTTGGCACTGGGGGGTGTAGGTCTTGACGCCGAATACTTTGGTACATGGAGAAAAGCGTTTCGCAGTAATATGATGCCTTCATCTTCGAATTGCTCGTTCTTTCCCATTGCCAAACATCCGGTTCATGGGGAATACCTTTTTTTATAGATATGACGCCTTATAGCGTGGCATAAATTCGCCGCCGTTTCGGACCAACATAATTTTTTTTTTTATAAATTTTGAGGCAGCTGGTTCATCTGAACCGCCGAACACAATACGTGGCGTTACATCCCAGAAGACGGTGTCTTTCAGCGTCAGCGCCGTGACGATCTCGCAGTGTACAGCCCTGTTTTAGGCCCACTATTTTTCATTGGTTCGCAGGTTTACTCGGCGTGCTGTGTGTCTTCCCGAAATCATGCCCCACCTTTCCCATGTGGCGTTTTATTCTACCCTGAAAATGGAGGCAGAAGGTTTGACAGAAACGTTACTGCGTTCCTGCTAAAATATGCAGTGTCATATTCCATATGCACGTGATCTGAAATATTATTCTGCTGGTTTTAAACATCTTCGGTCAGTTTAAAGTGAGTTATCTTGGGTCAGGGTACCGCGGTAGCACAGTGGTTAAGGTGCTGTGCTACAAATCTGAAGGTCGCTGGTTCGATTCCAGATAGTGTCATTGGAATTTTTCATTGACATAATCCTTCCGATCGCACTATGGTCCTGGGGTCGACTCATCCTCAAACAGAAATGAGTAACAAGAGTATTTTCTGGGGGTAAAAAGCAGCCGGTGCGTAAGGTTGACAACCTTACCACCATTCTGGGCCAATTGTCACGTAATTTGGGAACCTTAACTTCCTGGAACCCTCTGGGCACCTCGGGCCTATAATGGGACTGATTTACCTTTATCTTGGGTCAATTTATGTGAAGCAACTTCTTGATCATACTGTGCAACTCATGATCGTCGTACTATCTCTCGTTCACATGAGCTACCAAATCGCTTTCCGATATAAAATTGCAGTTAGTTGTTCGATTTATTATCAATTTACATAAAAATGAGAAGAGAGAGAGACGGGGATCATGTAGCGTCACATTACCCTTCCAAAATAAAGGGGGCCACTGCACAAGTTATAAGAAGTTAACCCATAATTTGCTTTCGAAATGTATCGTCGAAGGCGACTGCCTCTTCGCCTAGTGTAAGGGCGAAAGACTAAATGTGCCTAGTGTGCTTGAAGTTCCCATGTAGCACTGGAACCTATCACGTATTACTTTTTGACACAGAAAAGTGCTGAAGTGTGAACCATCCTCCTTCCTTAACTTGGTATGCTTGACTCCTTCCTCTCCTTACGCGGATTGTAGATCGTATAAATGACATGAAACCAATAAATATTATCTTTATTTCTTCCTTCAGTACGGTCGTTTTCTGTCATCTGCGTAAATACTGCGACATTGAAGACTAAGCTGATGAGAAATCACGTAATTCGTGTTGTTTCTTTCTTATTATGACTTATGCGTACTCATTCTAGGTGTAGGGTGTTACTGTTGCACCTGATCACAATCCATGGCGCGCGCGCGCACGCATGCACAGGCCCACACTTTTTTCTTTCTCTCTCTCTCTCTGTTTGACTTCTTTGGACGAGGGATCAGCCCGTCGCAAACACCTCTACCTGACAACACACAACATTCACATGAGACAGAAATCCGTGCGCCCAGCGGGATACGAACCCACAACCCCAGCAGGCGAGCGGCCGCAGTCCTAGACCGCGCGACCACGACGATCGGCCACGTAGTTGGTACAGTGGGAAAATGACGCGGACTGAGTTTAAATACCGTACCTCCACTTTCCAGAACGGACTTTGGAAAATGAAGGAAACTGTATTAGTCTGGAAGGGTTACGGGCGGAAATTAAGGTACGGCCATGTTACAAAAATTGGTACAAGGGTACCGACGTTTGGAGGGAACGTGCTGCTATGGTATTCATTGAGGAAGAATGGGCGTAGCAGGTTCCGCCAATTTTTTTCACCGTTTTTTCAGCCTATACGGCGTCACAGTCTAGCAGACCGTAATTTTGACACTCTCGCGTCATTTACTCCAATTACGTTCGTCTGTCTGACAAGTGACCCTGTGCAAGTACAACAGAATGTAGATCATTTTTACGAAGCCTGTTGCAGCTTTTGAGGTTTGACACAATGTATTTCACCCCTGAAGATTCAGAATTTCTGAGATGTGTGACGTCGTGTCACCTGTTCAGTAGATTGCAACGTTTCGAATGAGCGCATTTCCTTCTTGTCAATTGTCGGTAGTCTGCACTATTCTTGCACTGTTGGACACTGAAAATGTTGGCACCTCACTCCTACAAAATGTCAGTAACCTTTTAACATTCCACACGATGCAACATCCCAGAATACCTGATCGTTTAACAAAACCGCCTTAGGAATCTCAAATCTATCACTTTTCAACCTTGTGGTGACGTAAAGGCGTTCTACACCCTTGCGTAACAGGAACGAACTTTAGCACACTTATCGTGCAGATCTGAATTGCCGAATTTTTGTGCCCAGTGGAAGTTCCTGCACATTTGTATTATGGTCTTCTGGATGTTCTGCGCTGTATAATATCCTAGGTTGATACCGCCGTTTCGGAGGTACATTCTGCCTCTAAGTTCAGGTTTCAAATACAGTGGGGTATTCTAGAACGAACGTAATTGGTTCTAGAACCTCGTTCGTTATAGCATCTGTTCTTTCTAGCATACATTGAAATATATGTATTTAGGGGTAATCCGTTCCGAGCCTACAGCGTAGAACAAAGTTACCGTCCATCATAACCATTTAAACAAGAAAAATATAATACAAAATAAAAAATTTAAGTGTAAAGTAATATAAAATTAATTAATTTAACTTTTGTACACTGTGCGTGTACATTTGAAAAGCATAAACAATCTTTCCCTTGTGAAAACTGTAATCGAACTTTCTCACTTTCTTTTGCCGACTCATGGCTAAAATTATATAGCAGAATAATTTAAAAAATATATATTTTCACTGGTAAAGGCACAAATAAGCAGATAATTGAACTAAACTGACAACTGAACCTTATAAACGATAACAAAGATGAAGACTTTGTCGGGAAGGCCCGACACGTCATGCGCACGCGCGTGCTACGTCGGCCGATAGTATTCCTCCGCGTTCTTTGTAGCATCTGCGTTCGTTGTAGCGTCCTGATTTTATTGATAAAAGCTGTTCGTTGTAGCATTCTTTCGTTCTAGGATCATTCGTTGTAGCATACCCGACTGTAATTTATTCCTTGTTAGCGTTGAAGTAGTCGGGGTAAACGTTCGCGTCGACTGTTTGGACAGTTTACAAGAAGTGGGGATAATCATAACCAGGGGTGGGGGTAGGGAAAAGGGCCCAGTCAGGGCCAGTAGAAGTGTGAAACGGTGAAGTGGAGAAACCAGGTTATAGAATTGCCACCGCCTGTATAACCAAAATGTATAGTCGAATGTATCACCATCAGCGTCTACTTGGAACTCAATTGAAACCACGAAGAAGGAGACATGTTTCTCTGAAATTTGTTTACGAACCTATCAGGTTACTTGGTGTGAAAGGTCTGGAGAATAAAACATGAACAATTGGCCTCGTGGAAATCTGGAAACTTACAGTTTTACATTTTAAAGATTTAGCTGGTATGTTACATTTTTAAAGCTGCAACGCGATTTTGAAGATCTCTGAAAACATGTTGAAACTATTACATTTATTGGAAGAAGTCATGGATAAAGAACCCTTTATCGAAACACATTTCTCAGTTTCGAAGTTATTTTGAATAAGTTATTTTCTTGCGGAAAATATTTCATCTTTCTCTTTTAACTCGTTATTTTTATAGTCTATTTGGATGTGAACTTTACTGATGAAAGCCGGGCGTAGCCAACTTTGATGTTTTGAGTAGTTTCTGTACATGGTCGATAAGAAATGAGTTGTACTGATGGGATTTCTTCTCTCTGACCTCTTCCCTCCCTCCTCTCTTATCCCCTTCCACATATCATCCTATGTGAAATAAAGTATATAACCTTTACAAAATTCAGTTTTTAACGCTATTCAGGAGGAAAGTAAAGTAAGAAGTTTTAACGTTCTGCCTCGCCAGGCACACTGAATGCAGTCAGTATAGAGCTCTTTGCAACAAGTTTTTGACGTCTCTGGTATTGTGCAGACCGGAGTTTGTTAGAAGGCCTTTTCTCTCCTACCTTCAATATTTAACCACGATCGTGGTATGAATAGCGCATCAGAATTAATATTCAATTGCGCCCAAAATTTGGTTTATCTTATGGAGGTACGCAGCTCAATAAACTTAAAGAATTTTTCTAAGCTACTTGTTGCTGAGACACAAAATGAATTCTCCATCTTGTATGAAAATTTGATATCTTATGCGTTTTCAGGTGTTTACGGTGGTGTGTTTGTGGGTTTTGACACCGTCTAGTTAGTTGTTAGGTAAACGCTACTTCAGTTTCTGCTGATGTTACGTTATGCAATGCGGTATATAAGTCCCAAGTTTTGTAGAAATCTGCTGCATGTCACATTCTTATGCAATGAAAATTGAGGGAAAGAGTTCCTGTTGCTATTCGAGGCTCTTCCCAGGTCTTCCGTGACATTATTCTTAAATTAGGCCATGGTGGCTTTTTTGAACACACTTTCTGTTTCGTTATTTGTTAGTCACAGTTTCATATGACTCTCTTTAGTCAGCGTAGTTAAATAACCATAATACGTAAATAAGTAAATAAACTATTTAATAAACGATGAATTAAGCAATGGGTATGTTATGCATTCGCCTCTCTCCCAGTTGTGTGCTGAGGGGTGTCACTCTGTGTAAGAAAAATTTTCTAGGTTTAAGGATAAAAAAAGCAGCCCCGTTACAGGCCTGGAGTGGCCCGGAGGGTTTCAGGTAGTTAAGGTTCCCAGATTTCAAGACAGTCAGCATATGAAGGTGGTAAGGTTGTCAGCCTTACGCACCGGCCGCCTTTACCCTCAGGAAATACTCCTGGTACTCATTTCTGTTAGAGGCTCAGTCGACCCCAGGACCATAGTGTGATCGGAAGGATTTTATGTCGATGAAAAATTCAATGACACCAACTGGAATCGAACCAGCGACCTTCCGATTTGTAACACAGCACCTTAACCACTTTGCCACCGCGGTTTTAAGGATAAAACATAAGTTTTTTTTTAAAGTTGTCCCTGTATTTAATTAAGCACCAGATAATGAAGACGTATGTGGGAATGGAGGCATACATCCAGATATTCTTATTCTCGGTACTAGAGGTGAGTGGGTCAGCCGGACTTCCCAGAGACAGTTTAAACGCTGCAGAGAAGAGAGTCTCTTACCTTTGCTGAAAATGTAAATTCGAATCCACGGTTGTCCAGCCCGAAGCCTATTCCCTATACTGACCACAGACCATATCGACTCAGCTCTCTCCCTTTCACTCTAGGCGTTGTAGGTGTAAACATGCCTGTTCCATTTACAAAAAAAAATGTTCGTTGTTTTGATCTTCTCTTCATCCTCCAATACAGTTATTCCTTCGGGGAGACAAGTTTTCGCTTAGTTGCTATACCCAAAGGGGAAGAGTGTGCAGATTAGTAACCTGGTGAATATGCTTCCTGCTTCAGCTTTCTTGCCTCTCCACCTTAGTCCAGTGAGATTGTATTTTCTTTCCATTTTCCCCTCCGTTAGAATAGTATACTTGGATAGTAAACTTTACAAAATCTATCCTAGCTCCTTGAAGTTCTTCACTGCAAGGCAAACACTACGCTATGGAAACAACGCGGACTGTTTGCTGTGCAGGACTAATACTTGATTCTCAGCGAGTTGTCTCAGCACTTGGAGTCTCAGTTTTGTCCGGGTCGGATGACTTTTCTGGGAATGATATTGTGAATTCCTGTAGCGGAATATTCTTCGGTGTGTTTTTACTATGCAGTTACTTTCCTGTGTTACGCACGTGCAGCTTTACAAGTACTTTGTAATGCTATAGAATTTACCAGTTTCTGTTATTAAGTAGGGGAATGCGATTTGAATCCTTCATCCTTTCACTCTGTTGTCTTTATTAAGACAGGTCCATAGCGTCTTCCAAAGTGAGTTCTCCAGAGTGCGATCCGGTGCTTCCGCTTTCAATTTCCAGTACCCTCTCCTTTCCTTAAGATCATCCAGTAGCTGCTTACGCCTTCCTCGTCTTATCGTCACTATTGGAATAGTATTAAAAAATGTATACGTCCTACGGAGAACAAACCACATTTGCAAGTGAGTTAATATCACTAGTAAAAAAAGGTAAAATGTTACCGTTACAGGCCCGGTGTGGCCCAGTGGGTGGGTAGAGGTATAGCTCTACTCTTCCATGACCACGGCACTAGAAGGGGGTGAATGGTCAGCAGCACGCCCCGGCCGCACTTTACTCCCGGGAAAGACCCGGTACCCATTGTACAGGAGGCTGGGTGGGTCCCAGGGCCGGTCTGGACGGGCGGAAAATCTCGTCGCCACCGGGATTCAATCCCGGACCGTCCAGCCCGTAGTCAGTCACTATACTGACTGAGCTACCCCGCCGTTCAGAATAACTGCAGATGATTACTCTGTGAAATATCTGAAACTTTCTGTTCGAAGTGTCGATTTTTTAACTTTTTAATAAGTGGCATAAAACTACTAGGCTACGGGCTGGGGGCTCCAAGGTTCGAATTCCGGTAGGGGCAAGAGATTATTCTCTTCTCCAAAACGCCCAGACCAGCTCGGGGGTCCACCCAGCCTTCTATTCAATGGGAACCGGGATTATTTCCCGGGGATAAAGCAGCTGGGGATTGAATGTAACCACTCAGCTCAACCTAGTTTACGAATGAGTGGAGCTATGCCTCTGCTCCCCTGTTTAACTTCGTGGCGTGGACAGGGGAAACATTGCCTTTTTGTATGATTGCACCTATCCAGTATGGTCAGATGAATGTCGCATCTCAATATCACACAAAATTTATGCGCATATTACGTCGTAATTTTTTTAGTAGTCTTTAAAGACTATAATGTACAATAGTGGATCAATGGTAGGGTTGTGTATTGAAATCTGGGCAACAGATGGGAATTGCTAAACTTTGTGATTCGATCGCTTCAAGGGCACCAGATATTGCTCTCCTGCTAAGCCTCAAGACCAAATTAGCTCTGTGGATCACCTAGTTGCCTCTGCAGTGAATCCCGTGGGTTCTTTCTGCTGGGTAAATCGGCAGTGGCGTGAAACTAGCATTAAGTGTCGAGGTAAGAAATGGGTGGGTCTGCTTCTCCACTCCCCCATATGCCTTTGTGGCATTGTGTTTGAATTAAGCATAGCACTTCGCATTTTTATCCTTTATACCAGTAAATAATTTTTGTATTATCTTACTGGACGCTGAAGTAACTGTTGCAAATGGTGCAGCGACATTAAACAACGCACTAAACCATTTTCGAACCAACCAACTAACCGACCGACCGACCGATCGACCAACCAACTGACCAAGCATCCGACCGACCAACCAACCGACCAACCTATCAACCCACCAATCCAGTAAAAAACAATCAACTAACCAACCAACCAAACAAAACAACCAACCAACTAACCAACCAACCAACCAACCAAACAAAACAACCAACTAACCAACCAACCAACCGACCGACCAACCTATCAACCCACCAATCCAGTAAAAAAAC
>Ga0136643_10014918_pt1 | contig 11677 bp, 4 predicted proteins | sample TergutLab28metaG_FD_96883 | JGI IMG/M metagenome (GOLD analysis project Ga0136643, IMG submission 96883) | Labiotermes labralis P1 segment gut microbial communities from Petit-Saut dam, French Guiana - Lab288 P1 (version 3) (version 3) | ecosystem: Host-associated > Arthropoda: Insects >...
ACCTTATGTAGAAAATACTATATATTCTACCAAAAAACATAGTTGTGTTAGACGAGTACACACGCTGTACATTAGTTATCTCTTACTGTCACTTCGCAATGTCAGCAATCAGCCGATACTCATTTATCTGCAGTACATTTATCTTATTATTGCAGTGTATTTATTAAAGTAACGGAGAGGAATATGGTTACAACGTTCACAAAAAAATCTCGCTTTCTGGAAACCTAAAGTTTATTTGTATTTTCGGCCGATTCCATCGAATGACAAGTTTTCCGGTATGATATGGAAGGTGCAAGTGAAAGGAGAAGACCTCTGATTAACCCTTCTGGTTTCTTAACAGAGTTTACATGCAATCTGGAGAGAACTGCCATGGATATTACTCTTTTCCAATAAAACTATGGGACATTATACTCAATAAGATCAAAATAAGATTATGAACATTAATTATCTATGAATAATTATGTTATCTATAGTCTCAGGCATATTTCACACACACTCGATACTTCGTAAATTGGTTCTGATGCCTTGTACAGGAGATCACTTTTCATTACTCTCGGAGAGTTGTTATTGTTTTAGACGTTGTGTCTAGTGACAACGATGTGGATCAAAACCCACAAATGTCACCTACTAGCACGGTCTTAAGGTCATCCTTCTTTGATTTCAAACGTCGTCACTAACTTTAAAATAAAATGAAATAATACTACTACATTATTATAGCGATAATCTGAAGAAGACAGGAGAGGCAGCCCCGAAGCATGGTGTATCCAACCAAATATTCCTTAGACAATTGGCAGCACGCAATATGTCACTGGTGTACTAAATAACACGTCGTCGGAACGTCGAAACATGTAGGTCCTGCCGTTGTGATCTTGCCATCTCTTTTGAAGTTTTGTGGGCTTAAGATCTGTAGCTGAATCAGACGAGTTACACAACTTAAGGATAAATACTCCCTCTAACTGAACTTTGTGGTAGAGAGTTTAGCCTTCCTCCTTAGGAATCTGGACGTCTCGGTTTCTTGTTTTTGTCCCAGGTCAAATATTTTGATTAAAACATATTGTGGTTTCCTGTATACCCTTCAGACAAATGCAAGAGCAGCATACCTAGGATATTTAAAATTGCGCCTCTGTCACTTTATGCCAGATAGTCTGGAACTTATTATTTATAATCCTCCTACTCTTTCCATACGCAGAGGAAATTACTGGGGATCATCAATATGGATTTCGACACAACCGGTCAGCTACTGACCATATATTCTGCATTCGTCAAATACTTGAGAAAAAATGGGAATACATCGAAGTACTCTTTATAGACTTCAAAAAAGCTTATGATTCAGTTAGGAGGGAGGTCTTGTATAATATACTCATTGAGTTTTGTATCCCCATGAAACTGATAAGGCTAATAAAAATGTGTCTGACTGAAACTTATAGCAGAGTCCGGGTTGGCAAGAATTTGTCTGACATGTTTCCTATTAGGAATGGTTTGAAACAAGGGGATGCTCTATCGCCACTGCTTTTCAACTTTGCTTTGGAGTACGCCAATAGGAGGGTTCAGGTAAACCAGGATGGCTTCAAATTAATTGGTACACATCAGTTTCTGGTTTATGGAGATGATGTTAATATATTGGGAGGAAGCGTTCATACTATAAAGGAAAACTCAGAAGCTTTTGTAGTGGCTAGTAAGGAGACTGGACTAGAAGTAAATGCTGATAAAGTTAAGTAGATGGTCATGTCTTGATATTAGAATGCAGGACGAAGTCGCAATATAAAGGTAGATAATAGTTCCTTTGAAATGGTGGAAGAGTTCAAATATTTGGGAACAACCTTAACAAATTAAAATTCTATTCGGGAAGAAATTAAGAGCAGATTGAAGTCAGGGAATACTTGCCATCATTCGGTGCAGAATCTTTGGTCTTCCAGTTTGCTTTCCAAAAATTTAAAGATGATGTTATACAGAACTATAATTGTGTCTGTTGTTGTGTATGGGTGTGCAACTTGGTCGCTTATATTGAGGGAGGGACTAGGCTGAGGGTGTTTGAGAATAGGGTATTGAGGAGAATATTTGGGCCCAAGAGGGACGAGGTAACAGGAGAGTGGAGAAAACTACATAATGAGGAGCTTAATGATCTGTGCTCCTCACCCAATATTGTTCGGGTGATAAAATCGAGAAGAATGGGATGGGCGGGGCACTTAGCGCTTGTGGGGGAGAGGAGAGGCGTATACAGGATTTTGGTGGGAAACCTGAAGGAAAGAGTCCACTTGGAAGACTCATGAGTAGATGGGAATAATATATGAAGATGGTTCTTCAGGAAGTGGGATGTGGGGGTGTGGACTGGATCGAGCTGGCTTAGGGCAGAGACAGGTTGTGGGCACTTGTGAATGCGGTAATGAACCTTCGGGTTTCATAGAAAGAGGGAAATTTCTTGACAAGCTGAAAACCAGTTAACTTCCAAAGAGGGACTCTTCTCCATGGAGTAAGTAAGTAATTAAGTATATCTTAAAGCAATTCCGTTGGTATGTGAGCAGAATTATCCGGCTCAGTTTAGGGACAAGGTACAGGCATTTGTGAACACGATTTTGAAACTTCGGTTTCCGCAAAGAGTAGTGAATTTCTTAAGTAGTTCGGGAATTATTAACTTAACTGTAAGAGAAGTTAACGTACACGAAACAATAATTCTGAAGAAATACAACGTAGACCTAACTTTGTCGTGACTCAGTGAAATAAAATAGTTTATTTGAATTATATTTGAATCATAGCAACTGGACATCATGATCTGAACCAGTGATATTTCACAAGCAATTCTACCAACAACAATAAAACCTCTCTCTCTCTCTCTCTCTCTAGGTAAATATCTTCACTTGAAATTTATATATCCTTTTTGAATAATCATTAAGAGTTTAACAGAGGATAAGCTGTTCTTAACTCTTACAAAAATTAAAGTTCTTTTTTTACCCGTCGTGCTCACGGCTGTGGCTATATAGAATACTGTCTTCTGAGATATCACGCCGTGTAGTCTGGTATACGTGTAGGAATACTTCGGTGCACCGTCGATAAATTTCTAGCACAGTGCACGACGCCACATCTCAAGAAACGCCAGTTGTCTTTACTGAAATAGTTTATTGCGTCCACACTGTAGACTTCCAACTTCTTGTCGTTTGCTATAAGACATCTCCTAATATACATACATGTGGACTTCATATGGCATCTAGCGGTAGGGATTTAAACTATAGAAGAAAAATGGAAGCCGCGGTTTGCGCACGCTTACTTCAAGATAGCTCGGGGCACTGATGTGTGCTGCGTGGAAGGACGTTTTGTTTTGCAGGATGACGCCATACTTAAATTCGCAAGACGAAAGGTAGATGGGTCATGTGTCAGGCATGGGTAAGTTAAAAAAATAAGTACCAATACTGAGTCGGAATAACTGAAATGAAGAAACCACTTGGAGATTTATGTTCGAAAGCAAGCGTGATGTACTGTAACATGGTTATCGTGTGAACAGCCAAAGAGAAATACAAGCCGTCAGCCAAACGGAATTTATGTCAATTTTGTTGCTTGCTATTTGTTTCTGCTTAGGCTAAAAGCCATCCTCAGGCAATGAAAAACATATAAAGGAAGACAATTAAATACAACCCTTTAACATGACCCTTTTTTAGATAGCTGAGGTCTCAGCTTCACAAAAACTGATAAAGGTATTATCTAGTGATGGTCATGATTCCACTGAGGTGCCTCACGGTGGGAACCACTGGTGCCCTCTGTTGAGCAAGATAATGAATCTTCAGTTGCAAAGGTAAAGCAATCCCTGGACAGGACCTGAGGTTTCCAGGAGTTTGAGACTCCCAGATTTCTATACATTTGGACCATGAAGGTGCTAACGTCGTCAGCCCTACGCTCCGACCGCCTTCACCAGCAGGAGATATTCCTGGTACTCATTTCTATTAGAGGCTGAGTCGATCCCAGAGCTACAGTGCGGCCGGAAAGATTGTCGGTGATCCAAAAGGGAATCGAAACCGTGACTTTCCGGTTTGCAGCGCAGGGCCTCCACCAACTGCGCCACAGCCTACCCCCCCCCTCCTAATTCCTCGAGTACTTAGTAAATATGATCTGTTTTCAGGAAGAAATTCACACTGTGGTCATATTAGTTTCTCACAGATAAATTGCATTGTAGTTGTCTGCATATTTCGGTAAGACAGCAGTAGGCCATGATAGGTTAGTAACTGTGCAGGCCATCACAACTGTAGGTTACCAAACAAAATGTTCAGTTCCCTTTGAACCACAAGCATTATATTGCCTCTAACGACATGACTATTATGGTTCACGAACTGGTTCTTGACAAACCGGGCCGTCTGACTTAAGGCAAACCAAATATTTCCTCTACCTAAATGGGAAATTCATCAAAATCGGGATAACGGGCTTTTAGGCATACATACGAAGTTGTAAAATCCCTTGTGGAAAGGTGTGTGAATATTAATTCAATACAAAATATTCCGAAACTAACGCCTGGGGATCAAAGGCGAAGTAGCCATATCCCTCACATTCTTGCACTAATATCACTATATGAAACAAACACCGACAAATGCACTCATATATTATCAAGGCACCGCTTTATTAACACTATACGTAATTCCAACATGTTTCAACTTTCACAGGGTCATCTGTTTGGAGTGTATATTTGGTACATTCTAGCAGCAAGCTCAACAAATTGAGTCGTCAGCTATAAAATTCAACTTAGTGAGCAGCGTGTACTGTGTACCGCAGCAGCAATGTGATAAATATGTTGAATAACACAGTACACGCTGCTCACTAAGTTGGATTTTACATCTGATGAATCATTTTGTTTAGCATGCTACTAGATTGTATCAAATATACTCTCTGAAGATGGCCTTTTAAGGGTTGAAGCGTGTTGGAATGATGTATAGTGTTAATAAAGTGTTGACTTAATAATATATGGGTGCATTGTCGGTGTTTTCTGATATAACCGCATCTCATTTATACGGGGAGAGAGGATCTGTGCCTTGTCCGAGGTTATTCGAGGTTAAACTCGGCTTCTGCAAAGTAATTCATAACTTTGAACACACTTTAACGTAGAATACGACATTACTAATGCATTGGTGGGCCGTGATAGCTCAGTGGGTATAGCGACCGAACTACGGGCTGGACTGTCCGGGGATCGAATCCCGGTGGGGGACTCGTCCAGACCGGTCCTGGACCAACCCAGCCTCCTGTACAATGGGCACCGGGTCTTTCCCGGTGGTAAAGCGGCCGGGACGTGGCGTTGACCTCCCACTCCCATCTAGCGCCGAGGTTAAAGAAAGAGTAGAGCTATACTTCTTCTCCACCACTGGGTCTTCGTGGCCTGTTCTAGGGTGAAATTTACCTTTATCCTTACCTTACTAATGCATAGTTCATGACGGTTCTTCTCTACATACTTATATCGTGTCCATCTAATGCAAAGGCATAACGCATTTAATTCTGTTAATATGGAAGGCAACGGAAGAAAAATAAGCTTTACAACAGGAGCACTATCCGTGTATCCCACTGGGCGATGGTAACGTTTGGAGTAGCAACGTTGTTGATTAAAGTAAATACCTTAATAGTAAATATGCTAAAGAAGGCCGAACTAAATATTTTACCCCAAGGCTTCTCGTTTTTTTTATTTCAGGGAGTGTACTACGTTATAAACCTTTGTATAAATCAGCTGGCTCAGTACAAGAAGAAGGCACCGACACTTCAGACACTGGATATTTTCGTTGTTTTGTATGGTTACTTTAACTTTTCGTGACCATGGGTTAGATTCACGATGGTGTCATTGGAATGTTTCATAGACATAGAGCTGGTCGCGGGTAGCTCAGTCGGTATAGCGACTGACTACGGGCTGGACGGTCCGGGATCAAATCCCGGTGGGGACGAGTTTTTCCGCCCGTCCAGACCGGCCCTGGGGCCCACCCAGCCTCCTGCAAAATGGGTACCAGGTCTTTCTCAGGGGTAAAGTGCGACTGGGGCGTGCTGCTGACCACTCACCCCCTTCTAGTGCCGCGGTCATGGAAGAGTAGAGCTATACCTCTACCCACCCTCTGGGCCACACCGGGCCTGTAACGGGATCACTTTACCTTTAATCTTACTGGCCACATTATGGCTCTGGGGTCGACTAAGCCTTCAACAGAAATGAGTACCAGGAGTATTTTCTGTGGGATAAAGGCGGCTGGTGAGTAGGGTTGACATTCTTACCGCCTTCATTTACCGGTTATCTCGAAATTTGGTAGCCGCGACCTCCTGAACCCCTCAGAGACTGTCCAAGCCTATACAGGGATTGCTTGATGCTTTATGTTAAATTTTAGTAACTGTGTTGCGCATGTCAACACTACATGACTGAATTAAATTTTTCTTGTTATAACTAAATTACAGACCGTATAGTGGCTATATAAAATTCGGTTGATTTTTGTGGTGTTTACTGGAAGTCCATACGCGCGCCCGCATGTGTGTATGTAGTCTTTGGTACCCAGCATTCATTTCGCATGCGCCATATTTTCAACTGTGGCCTCTCCGGCTGTACAATATTTTGCCACATTATCTCGTAAACGGCACGATTTTCGAAAAAAAAAAGAAAGAAAGAAATATTATGGATCATAAAATGTGTGTTTTGACGTCCTCTGAACTTTTATCTGAAACATTTCTCATTCTAAGGAGCAATGAGCGAGATATGATAACAAATATACATTGGTCTTCATGCAAGGTATCCATTATTTTTGTCACATTTTAATGAGGCTCGAATCTTCTCGACAGACTTCCGAAAAATTCTCAAATATCAAATTTCATGAAAATCCGTTTTAGTGAGAGTCGAGTTGTTCCATGCGGACGGACAGACAGATAGACAGACATGACGAAGCTAATAGATGCTTTTCGCAATTTTGCGAAAAGCTCCTACAAACACTTCAATTTATTCGCATATATTCTTGCGTGCATAGAAATATTAATCGGCGAGTGCTGGAAGGGAACTAATCGGTAGTTTCTGTAAGATAATGCGAAATGTGGGGCTGCAGTGGGGGCATATGCAGATTTTCATCAGTTTACGGCAAATTGTTCACTTAGTAAAAGGGGTTACCTGTAGGCTCTAAATGGTTAAATGCCAGCAGAGAAAGCTCCTTTTCCTGGTAAGTTCTGTCCATGTAGTGGTGTTCGGTGGTGAACTTCTATTTACAACAGCATTGGAAAGGCGTTCGAAATGCCGATCAGTGATGTGAGAGAATGGGCGAATCTCGCCAACGAGGATGGCCAGAGCAAGCAGCCTCCTGCTAACAAGCCTCGCATCCTGACGTGATAGGCCTGCGGACCCATTACTTGTTCTCGGCTTTCATACATTGGCATATGATTATGACAATATCGAAGCACCAACTTAACTTTGGTGGAACATTTTATGCCTTAAGCCTATATACCACAGCCAAGATACAGTGCAAAATCTTAAACTGACTTGCTTGATGGTATGAATAGCCTAAAACTGAAGTCGGATTCACTCGTTAGTTTTCAACAAGATTTTCATCTATTTTTCCGTAATAAACCCTGGAAGATGAGATTTTCCATCTTCAAAATGGTGAATAATCAGACGGCGGCCCTCTGGAAGGTTAGTCTGTGTAGGTTGGTAGAAGTTACAAGCGTTCAAAGGCCATACTATCACCATCCTCAGGAATACTTATACACCGTAAATGGTAACAGGATTTTACCACCGGCACGTTAGTAATGGGTTCTACCAGTTCACACCTCACTGTGTTCCGTATCGTAACACTGAAGCGAATCTTAAAGACACAGGCTACGAACGTGTGAGATGGAATCGTCTTGAGCATATGAAGGGGGCTGTCATGAACCGGGTAATGAACGTGGGTGTTTCGTTAAAGAAGGAGGAATGTTGAGACATACACAGTTTTGACAAGGGATTAACGTAAATTTTGTTAGTAGTGTTTATTATCACTTTTGCCATTGTTACAAAACCACACCACACATTTTTTTAAATGTTCTGCTGATCGTGCATATTGGTACAACTCTGGGCAAATGACTAACTTCATGCACAATTACGTTATATAATACGTTTATTATTATAATCCTCTACATGTTTCGAGCAAATTTATGCTCATCATCAGGAGGTCAAATTGTTTTAATACAGCACCTGATATAGTATTTTCCGTAAGTGACCGTCCGGTGTGCAGGTTGACCGTTGGCCTGCACACCGGATGGTCGCTTACAGAGAATACTATACCAGGTGCTGTATTAATACAATTTGACCTCCTGATGATGAGCACAGGGTTGTTCGAAACATATAGAGGATTATAATAATAAACGTATTATATAACATAATTGTGCATCAAGTTGGTCAGTTACCCACAGTCACACCACACAACGTTTTGGAAAATATGTTTTCTTCACCAGGTGAATTGAAACTAACCAGAAACAACAGCTATCCATTTGTGTTGTGTTGTGTTATGTAGTGATGTGTTCTATCATGTTGCGTTATGTGGTGTTGTGTTGTATCACGTTGTGTCATGTGATGTTGTGTTGTTTTGTGACAATGGAAAAAGTTCTAATAAATATTAGTCATTCAAGGTAAAAAAATATCTAAAAGGAAAGAAATTTTAAACATCACTCTGAAGAGCTTGGTCTTTCAAATGCATGTATAAGTAGAGCTGCCCCTATTTTTAATCGAATACCACGTCCTCAAAGGCTATGGGAGACGTGGGGGCATATCTCCACGCAATCTTGAGCTCCGCACTAAATGGAAGTGATTGGTCAGCTTGACGGCTTGGCTTATATGGTAAGTGGTGAAATTGTCTTCCTTTCCGGCAGAGATTAAAAGTTTTCTCGAATTTTCGATGTCACAGCTTGACTGAGTGCATTAAATTAATTATGTAGTATATAATAATAATAATAATAATAATATATTTATTTACTGCAATTGAGTTGTTGCCCGGTGGCAGTGGTTATTTTACATGTAAGCAAAACATGAAATTGGTTACTACTAGATTTAAGTCGGGAGGGCTACATGAGAAGCATGTAGTGGCAACTTGGAATCTTGGGAACCATCTCAGCATTTGCTTTTAAGCACAGGGAAACCAAGAAAAACCTGTGTCGAGATGGCCAAAAACCTGTGTCGAGATGGCACAGATGCGACTGGTTCATGAATTATTTAACTAGGCTTCTTCACCTGCGGAATTTAGACATGTACCACGTCGAATGCTGAACAGAGCAGAATGTTCAAGGAAGAGCTCTTAGCTGATTTTAATCTTGTATTAACTGGTACCATGGAATGACTGAAGATATTAACTGGTACCATGGAATGACTGAAGATATTAACTGGTACCATGGAATGACTGAAGATATTAAGAAAGGCAGCAGCCTGGACAAATGCCTGCTTCCGTGATTCGAACACACGAACTTTGTTTTACGAAGCAAGAGCGTTAACCACAAATTCACGATATTTCAGTCTTGTGTTGCGATATACGTTAACAAGTATAAATCGCCTGTGTGTTGCGGTATTTTATGTCAATAATTCGATATTACTAGAATTCGATGTCGAATATTTGTCTACGTTAATCTAAGAGTTATGGAATGTCTTCGATAATTCAATAACTACCAGCAATCATTCCACAATTAAATTGTGTCTGTAATTAATTCTTTAGACATAATCGACCGTATTCTGTCTGTGGGATAGAATTTCGATATCGAATGGTATGTAACAACGTGTTGAGTTTTGATATAATGAAATCTATTGTGCAGTATTGTGGAGTTTGACACATACAATCTTGCAGATAAATGTTAAAGTTTCGGAGCTATATTCTGCATCAACTTTCAGGGTTGCTTTTCTTAGTGCAGAGTCTAGGTTGAAAAACATTATTTACAATTGAATCAATACATTTGTTGATAAAAATAAATCAGTAGCGGTTTTCGAGTGAGACGTCCAGGAAAGTGTCTGCATTTGAGGAAGGTGAGGTGGTGGCAGTGTAGGGTAACACGTGACAAGGAATTATGTGTTTTGTGCATGTCACGTAGTATTGCTGTTAAAGTGAATGAGAAAGTCCATGAGGTCTGCCCTCTTTTGGAATTTTACGGAGCGTACCGACGTTTCGGAACAAAGTAACATTCCCGCCTGCAGGGGTCAAACAGTCCAAGGAGAAGGCCGGGGACGCATAAGCACGCATTCTTCTTGGACTGCTTAACATCACTCCGGAACTAACATCATGCGCTGCGTAAAATCCCGAAAGAGCGCAGATCGCGTTTGCGTAGAGGCGGAAGCCAGGAAGTCTATCATTAATTACAGCAAGTGGTGAGGATGGAGAAAAGGAAAATGCGTACAGAATTTTTATGGAGAAAAGAATTTTGATGGAATGTCTTCTTGAAAAAGTCCGCTTGGAGTAAATATAGACGATGTTCCTCTCGAGACACGAACAGAGGAACTGTGTCAATTATATTTCCTGACATTATCATTTGTCCTAATTTGCTCGGTCATGCAAGTTGTCAGTGAAATATAAATACATTAAACGTTACGTCAGTGCCAATACATTGACACACATTGCGAATTTGTAACATGTAAGCAGACTGTGTTACTGCTGTCCCTCTCCGTTAAGCTATGACTAATGCCTCTCCAGAGGAAAGACACTCCCAAACGGAGAGCAAAATATCAGTTTTCGTTTTATCATTTCTGATTGTCTGGTGAGAGGCTGTGAAGTCGGGGCCTTGCCGTATACCGTTTCACCAGTTCACCTCTAATATTTACTGCCGCTTCCGAAGTTTCACAGGGGTTGCTATAAAAGATCCAAGAATTAATTATTTTGTGTACTTTCTGCATCCCCTACGGGCCCTGACAAAGTCAGATAATATTAGTAGGATCTGTTATAATCTCCCCTCTTGAGTATCTTAGGAAATTTGATGCTCACTTGCAAGAGGAGATACCGTAGGGAATTTCTGAACCCCGCATGTTCATCATCCGGAAATTATCCATACACTTCTTAAAGCAAATGGCTGTCTTAAGAGCGAAAACGTGTATTATTTACAATCATTTTAATATGTCATTTGTACATAATTCTTAGAATGGAGTTTAGGACTCAGAGTACAATTTTATTTGAAGCGACTTAAGCTACATGGAGACATGAGACTAATTTATTTGTCATAATTAAGTCTCATTTTTAGCTAATGCAATTTTATGTACTTATTTGAAAGTGTTACTAAATGGTAGCCTGAGGATGACCTTAAAAGTTCTAAGCATATAGCTACATTAAATAAGACCGTAGAGTTAGTTGTTTCGACGGATTTTGTTTTACCTGTTAATTAGTCACACGACAAGGTGAATAACTTAAAAAAGAATTAAAGTAAAATTTAGTATAAAATTTGTTGATATTTACAACTACTAATTGTAACTTTAATATAAAATTATTTTATTCCCTTTACAGGGGCAAGATAATCTCGTATCGATATGACCCTCACTCTTAAGATTTTTCAAACTTCTGGCTGATTTTGATGAAAATTTGATATTGACTTGTGTAATCGAAAATTTTTCACTGCTACGTCAATTATATATTTTTTTGGTAGTAGGCCTTCTATTCAATTGAGGAGCTACTTGAATGAAAAAAGTAGCGGCTCCAGGTCTAGAAAACAGAGATTAACGGCTGTGGGGACCCGTTGCGCTGACCACGTGACACCC
>Ga0136643_10014919_pt1 | contig 11676 bp, 9 predicted proteins | sample TergutLab28metaG_FD_96883 | JGI IMG/M metagenome (GOLD analysis project Ga0136643, IMG submission 96883) | Labiotermes labralis P1 segment gut microbial communities from Petit-Saut dam, French Guiana - Lab288 P1 (version 3) (version 3) | ecosystem: Host-associated > Arthropoda: Insects >...
ACATGTAGAGGCATGAAATAAAACTTATTGTGAAACAAATTTTGTGCATCAAGTTGGTTCAATACTGAGATAAACAACAAAACTTGTATTATGCTTATTATTGTACTAGGGCAACATGTTTCGATTCTTATAGAATCATTTTCAGGCCCTTCTAAGAAAATAGATCCTTACTTAAAATGTTTAAAAATGCGCTGTGGGATCCCAAAGGCTTACATTCTTGATAAAACTATGTATAAAATGCATGTGTCGTTATGTTCTTATTGTACAATCAGGATACCTGTTTACAGAATGTGACAAAGACTACACAGTCAGCATATATGAACGACAAGTTGCACAAGAGCAATAAACTTCGCGAAATAAATGACATCCATAAGCCTTCACTGTCAGTATAGAAATCCAAACGCTCATCACTGGAGATAAGAGCTTAAAGGTTCGTCAAGAATATAATATCAACCTAGGGAAGACATCACTTACCAAGCGTAATATTACCGCATAGTTTTTAATGTTTTTAACATTTTAAAGCTTATATACATAGTTTGTCATTAACAACAATATATACGTGTAACCTCTTTCATATGTACCGGTTAAAGTGTTAAAATTAGGTATCCCGATTGTACAATAAGAGAAAAACGACACATGCATTTTATACATAGTTTTATCAAGAATGTAAGCGTTTGGGATCCCACAGCACATTTTTAAACATTTTAAGTAAGGATCTGTATCTTAGAAGGGCCTGAAGATGATTCTATAAGAAACGAAACATGTTGCCCTAGTACAATAATAAACATAGTACAAGTCTTGTTGTGTTTGACTGACACATCATTGTATATTTATATATGCGGGGAATTTCTTGACTAGCTGAAAACTGGTTAGTTTCTCAAGAAGGACTCTGCTCCATGGGGTAAGAAAGTAATGATGAATCACAGTGAATTTAGTAACTAATGTCTCAGTAACTTTCGTTGACAATTGAAAAGATCTGTCTCTCTCAAATTCGAAAGGGCATGATCCTGTTATATTCGAGTGTAAATGCGCTTTACTCTACATCAACCGAGAGACACTGTATTTCTTTTGATTATTGCTTATGTGCTCAGTATTGAGGTTAATAGTTGCCCATTGATTGTTGTAACGGAAGCATATAATAGCAAGACCTTGAGAACTGATTGCCCTACGATATAGAATTTTGTGTCTTTGGTAACAAACAAATGTGTGTGTGTAGCCATTGACCGTGCCGCAAAGTTGTTGTGTACCTCATTGTGTCCTTATTAACGTAACTTTATTTGTAGGAATGATTTGTCGTACAAATATGTGCACTTGAAACTAATTGTTTCAATTGCTCACTTGTAATCAGTGCCTATAGCTCAACTACAACATCAGACCAACTTGCAACGCAGGTATCATCATGTAGCTGGCACGAAACGCACACGTTAGACATTTCATGGTTGTATATAGCGTTGAGTAATTTAGTGTGACAGTGGAAATATTTACCTGATGGTCTGAGGGAAATAAATATGAATTAGAATCCTGTTTTGGGGAGCTAGCTGGTTTGATTTTCGGGCAAATTACTAAATCTCCAGCTCATATAAATAATTAAAAGTGACGTGCATTGCTTGTGTACCTAAACAAAAATGTAAACAAGGGAAGGAGGCCATGGAGATGAACTGATTGATTGTACAGGTAACCGGGCGAATTTACGATTCTGTAGTTGAAAACCTCCCGTCAAATGTGGTGTTAGACAAAGGGCTGAAGAGATGTGGAATATTACAGTAAATCACTGAACTGCAATCCCGAGACCTTGTTTCGATGAATCGACTATTCACATGCAGTACTGGCCTTGCGGTCTGAAGCTAGGACACCTGCAGAGACAGTTAGTGCAGTGGAGCATGTATTGGTGTTAGCAATACAATTACGCGTGCAGGTGGCAAAAAGGAAATTAATTCTGCGAGGTGTTAGATATGCAGTAACGACTGCGGAGTGCAGGCGATAAAAGAAATTGCTGTTTATTCTACAGTAGTACATAAACTACATTACTTCTGCTGTCAACAAGTAAATACTTTCTACGAAATGTTGTTAGGAAAACTGCGTCTGCTGCTAGGAATGTAATGTATTCTACAGGTGTCGTTGATTAGATTAAATCTGCTACCATCCACGCACTGTATTGTGTAAAGATTCATTAACGGATTTAAACCTACTGCGAACAACGAAGTGTATATAATAATAATAATAATTATTATTATTTTTATTTACTGCAATTGGGTTGTTACCCGGTGGCATTGGTTATTTTACATTTACACTAAACATGAAATTGGTTGCTGCTAGATTTAAGTCGGGAGGGCTACATGAGGAGCATGTAGTGGGAACTTGGAGTATTGCGAACCAGCTCAGCATTTGCTTATAGACACAAGGAAACCAAGAAAAACCTGTGTCGAGATGTTTTACACATTGTCATTGATGGAAGTAAATCTGCTCCCAGCAAAGCAATGTGTTCTGCAGAGTGTCATTATTAAAATTAAATTTGCCGCGGGCATTACAGTAAATTCTACAGATGTCATTAATAAAAGTAAATCTGCTCGCAGCAATGCGATGTGTTCTACAGAATGCCATGAATAAAATTAATTCTGCCGCTAGCAGTTGAGTGTGTTCTACAGATGACATGAATGAGGTTAAGCGTGCTGCCAACAACTCGCTGTATTCTAGAGTACCATTTATAAAATCATGTCTACTGCCAACAATGTAATTCATTCAGCAGGAAGGCCTTAATAAAAATAAAAGTGCTGACAGTAATGTAATGTGCTTTGTAGACACCAGAGTGCACTGAATCTCACAAGCTGCCGATATTGCGAAGATGTCTAGAAAGTACAGCAGTACAATGTAAGAAAAAACATGCCATTCTGCAGAAAACTGGTCTTATTGACCTCACTTATTTTCAGAAGTTCTCAATCAAATATTGCTTTGATTTCTATTTCAGATTTACTTAGTCCTTAAATATCTTCCTGGCCTTTCTTAGATCACGCAGACTTCTGTGTTGGTGTTAGGTAAAATGTTACGGAACTGTCGTATGTGTCTGTAGATACTCTGGCACCTGGGATATGTATGATATACTGCATTACTCTAAGACACGCTGTGTTAGCCGAAATGTCGTGTGAATTTAAATGTTTCGTGGTTGTTTGGTTGACAGACACTATGCAAAGGTAAAGGTTTCCCGTGACAGTTCGTGAAGACTTCCATCCTTACTTTTACATTAGGTACTACTGGGACGGCAGAGTTGTCAGCTCTGCGCGCCGGCCGCACTTTACCATCATGGATATCGCTTGGTACTTATTTCAATTAGAGGCTGAATGGACCCCAGGGTTGCTGAATGCTGGCAGAATGAATAGGTCACTTGAAAGTTGCCAATAAACCTACCGGGAATGGAAGTCGGAACCTTTCCTCGTGTGGCTCAGTGCCTCAGCCTACTGCACTACCCTCAGAGATTATATAACAATACTAAAATTACATAAGTGGTATGTTACGAGTAGGTGCGTTGTGGGATATACGTATTAGATAAATAAAACGTGGGAAGTGCTCAGAATAGTGTTGCTAGATCGGGTAGATTGTTATTGGCCTTGTCTGTGCCAGTGAACGGCGCTACCGTCAAGCTGATCATGTCTCTTGAAACTTGCTGACATAATTTTACGGTTGTCAGAACTGAATATTCAGTGTTTGGACTTATTTCATAATGAAATAACAGGACAGGAAATGTATATATCCCAAAATTAACACTTCAGTTTCTTTAAAAACACGCTGTTGATGATTTTAAATGTACTATCATTCTCAACGCGAATCTTTTTCATTCTGTTGTCTCGAAGCATTTCGCATTACAAACACCTAACACACTGTGTAACAGTCATGTGGTTTTTCCGTACAACTCGTTAGATATTCACCGCGTAGAAAACACATTAAAATAATTTTTTTTTGTTTTAAAAAGACACACTTTTCTGACATATACTGCACATTTGAACGTTTATTGATGTTGAGACTATAAAGATGCATATTAATTTAGTACGAAGTAATGGTTGTAATAGTTCTTTGTGAACCAATGTTTAATTATAACGAATATATTTAGCGGAGACACCCAGTACCAATTTCAACTGAATTTTATAGTAACGAAGATGAGTCGTCATATGGACGCGAATGCATGCGTGCAAGTTTATTGTTTGTTCATTTTCAAAATTTCTTGTAAGGAACTCATACAGGCATTCGAATACTTACCAAGGCTATAGGCATTTAACCAGGAAATTTTACGTTTCTTAACACTGAACACTTTTCTCTTAGACAGCTAGTATATGGACACTTGACGGCATTTGTAAAGTATTTTATGTTATACTTTTCATGTTTTACAATCAATATATCATCTAACATAAGCACTTTGTGATACACCATTTATGACTTATATAAACCCCTACATGTTTCGGCACCGAGGTGCCATCGTCAGACAGTCATTATAACAAAGGTATGTAAGCCAACATGCCAATCTGTGATCTGATCCTCCACATAGGCGTGACTAAAATATTAAAACGCTAACATACATAAAGTTTGTGACCATAAATTGTGGCGGCTTATTTTTACATACTTTAATATTTCGTATCATAATGCTGTAATTTATAGTCATACGTTTTTATTTTAGCGTTTTAAGATTTTAGCCATCCCCATAAGTAGGAGCAGAACCTAGACTGGCATGTTGCTTTGCATTCCTTTGTTATAAAGACTGTCTGAGAATGGCACTTCGGTGCCGCAACATGTAGGGGTTGATATGTGTCATAAATGGTGTGTCACAGAGTGCGTATGTTGGATGATTATTGATTTTTAAAGAAGCGTTTGTTGAGTGTCATGATTATGATGTAAATAGATGAAAATTATAAGAATCTTACCTCGAATTAAAGTAAAATGTGTAATTCGTGTTTTGACAACCAAGAATAGATTGCTGTGTTATCTTTTCAGAACAAGAGGGTAGAAAGTGGTGAGGACGTTAGAATGCATGTGTGTTTTCGAAAGGTGGCAGTCATGCTTCATACTGTATTGCGGGAGGTGTGCCTTTCATATCTCGCACAAGTTACTGCTTATCTGTATCGAGATTTCTTGTCTTTTTCTCAGTGCCATTTCATCAGTAGAACAGATAAAGCAATGAACTCCTTCAAGTTTATTGTCGGACGTCCGTGAAATCTTTAACCGCCGTGTTATACTAATACAGCAGTGATGAGATTCATTTAAAAAAAAACATTTTCTTTTCATTCTAAAATATTCTGTGCATTTCATATTTTTCCGGTGTTAATGCGTTCGTTTACTGATATCTGCTGTTCACAGTTCTCCTGTAATACCTTAGTTACCTTCTTAATGGGTTATTTTGTAACCTGCCGTCACTCTGATGAGGAAGAATTTTGTGCCATCACTGAACCTCTAATTTATTCGTATGTTATTCTCAGACATTCGAATAGACTGCCATTCTCCTCTGGTGAAAATCGGAAATGTTAAGAGTCAAGTAAGCGACGACTCTGATCTACTCAGCCATCCATAACCATCTTCCCGTCAAATCGTCATCCTATAATCTGTACAGTAGAGAGATTGTCAATCATTCGTACGGGATCGCCTTCATAGGCGAAGCATAAAGTTTCACACAACATTTAGTTTGTTAACGTGTACAGGGTACAGGTAAGACCTAATTACCACGGAGCACAGGCACATCTATACCCTGTTATACGCAGTAACACGTGGAACAGACCTCACAACGATAAACGATTGAAATTGGAGGAATTTTTTTTTAATAAACCTCACTACATCTTCTTACGCCAACTTCGAAAGAAGTTAACATTAAAACAGAATTCTTAGAACTGATTTTACTCGAAATTCATAGAAGGCAAGAAGAAATAGCCTTTCCTCTTTCAGGTTGTGGTAGTTTCTTTGTCGATATCAAGGTACATATTATACTTGAAATAACTGTAACTTGAACAACCAATAACACTCAAATTAAGAGTTCACTCGAGTAATACGTGAAATTATACATTTGAACTTCACGAACCTACCAGAAGACAGTAAAGCGAATGGCTTCCAATGATTCGCCTTCATTTTAACTGCTTTGCTCCTCCAGTCTTTGCCAAAACCTATAAACTAAGGAAACCAGTCTCTTCGACTGCTGACAAAACAAGATGCTGTGGGACATAACGGGAGGGAGGATACGTGGGCGCTGTATTGAAGAGACATTTGCTGCAGCAGCAAGGGTTAGTGATCTGGGCTAAAGCCCTCGATGTGGGGTCAACCTTTTGTAGGACCATCTCCCGTTGGAGTCTTAACCAACCGGCTATCGTACTTCAGACATCAAGTCTTAAAATAGGAGCATGTGGCTACGCGGGCGCTCTCTGCTTCACTAGCTCGCAGCAGCAACTTAAACTTTACCCCTGGGCTTGCCGTCGGCTGGATTGGGCCGGCTTCCAACACACACACACACTGCACAGTGAGCATCGCCGTTTCTGCTTCGGAAGAGAGACGATTTGGTGATGACGTCCAGACAGTAGTGAAACTTTGTACCGACAGGAACATTACGCAGGACACAGGTGGCGCTGGGATATATGTGCTTTCCGTGTGGTGAGAGATGACGTTACTTCAAGTAGTTTAACCCGTATAAACCCACTTGAATTCGGGAGTTCCTTCATCTTGAACTGCTGTGAAATATAGCAACACTGTTTTACAAAATTTGTGAAAATCCGCACATGTAACTGGATTTGCAGGTTTTGAAATGTATCTAATGTTAGAAACATAACCTCACTTTTAAAACTTTGATAAGCTACCAACAGGTTATCAACAAAATTTTGGCTAATTTCCTTTCTTTGAAATTTGAAGTTCATTCATTTTGACACTAATAAATTTTTAAAAAAGAATTTACAAAAATATTTTTTATTACTTAGTGAATAACTTAATTTGACTTGGAACTGAGCAGATCTCGGTGCATTCGATTCTTTCCACGCCGTGCAGTTTTGTTCGAGAAGTGAAAGAAAGAGAGAGTCCATGACACTGCGAATGTGGGGATGTCTTCGTACAGGAGTTACGTGAGTACCAATTGAAGCCAGACTTTGGCATGTACATCTTAATACGAGGAGAGGTTCTTGCTTAAAAGCATATTAGTATTGTCCCGTACATAAATAAGCTAGTTTGCAGGGAACATGCTTGCTAGAGGTCCCATGCATGTTATATTTTGTGACATTTCTGATTAAAAGTGGTATGTTATGGTATGTTACAGACACATTTAAACAGACACATTTAAGAAAACAGTAGCACGGTCGCATTGCATATTAACAGGTTTCTATCATGCTGAAGGGAAACGTTTCTTCTTGTCGTTTACAGTAGATAAGTGTAAGATACCAGTTTATGCGCGTATGATGTGCTTGTATAGCTCAGCCATTATAGTGGCTATTCACTGACTGGATGATTCCCGGCAACGAAAGGGATTTTTCTCACGCTCGAAAGGGCTAGACTTGCTTTGGGGCCCACCCAACCTCCTATTACTTGGTGCCGGGGGCTCTTTCCTCGAGGGTAAAGCGGCAGTGTGTAAAGCCAACAACTTACCTCCATCATTCTATAGGTGTGTATCTAAACCTCTGCTCCCTTCCTCTGTGTCTCTCTGCGGTGTACACAGTAATACTTCAAACTTTCTGGACAAGATGTTGCGTCGAGGTGAGTAGTAACTGTGACGAAGAATCGTTCTATCTTCATTACCGAGGGCAGATTGCGGTTGATTCTAAATTGTATCCTGTCTCTTTGTACAGTGTACGATTTTACGCTGACTTAAGGATTGTGCAATGTCTGTATTATCTTGGTCCGAAGAATGGGTTTTTGTATTTGTCATCAGTAATTCCAGGCTGATTTTTTTGTGGCTTCTCAGAATAGCCCGCGGTACCTTCCTGTTACGTATTGACAATTCAACTGTCTTGTTCTTTCGTCTAGAGTTGATGTACCACCATTACGTAACCTACGAACCAACCAAACGAAATTAGTGGCAACCTTGGCCAGTGTCTCCTTTTAATTGAGGTGATCACCACACAAGAAGTTTGTCTGTTATGGGTTGTGTTCCTTCACACTTAAAATGCGTTTCGGAATGCAAAATTGTAAAATGTTGTGCGAATTGAATGTGTGACTGGCTGTTGGCCAGGTGCCATTGGTTCTATGTATATGTCGAAAACATGGGAAGAAGTAGTCGCTGTTGCAGACGTCTCTTGCTGTTTCCACGATCTCTTGGCTGGACCAACTACGGGGTGAAAACAGCTGGTTAGTTGTTCACGTTTTTCCTTCTTCTCCTATACATCCAAACTTAATCACGTTGTTCCTGTAGCCGACGGTCAAATAGTCTACCGGCCTCGGTGGTTCATATCCGCTGCGTTCTCGGATGTTTCAAATAGTACAACCGGCCGTCTGTGGGGATTATTCGTAATTTATAGTCATAGAAATAAATTTTGGGGGATGACAGATTTTTCACTTGCGGTGTTATGAAATTCTATGCCCCAGTAGCGTTTATGTTTATTTATTGCAGACACAAATGTGATATTGCGAAGTTAATTACACGTCACTGAAAGTCAGAATGTATTTACCTTGGTTAAGGCAAACATAAAACTGTTCCTGTACCTAATTAAGCACCGCACTGAAGAGAAATATAAGAGAATGGAGGTACAGATCCACGCGTTTTAATATTAAGTTTGAAGAACTGTAGCAGGCAATACGCCTTTTATTTCTGTCGACTCTCAACGAGCTGAGGAATTTAATGTTGTGTGAACACCATCAAAGAACTTTGCACTCAGTGCAGGAAAAAAAAAAGCTTGGGTAATGAATATATCATTGTTTTAAACAAATGCATTATCAGTAACGAAAATAAACATGGGTAAACATTTAAGAATTTGGGAATAGGGAAGTGGTCGAAACTTACGTATTGTACTAAATTATTTTACTGTAATAAATTTCAAGAATATGTAATTTGGATGCCGTGTGAAGTATAATGTGTTTGTTCGGTCTGTACCGTTCTTTCCTCTAACGTCAACACATCGCAACGCGAACTTCGATAGTATTCTTATTGTTTCTGTACACTTGTTTAGTATTCTAGGAAGTCGTCTCTTGTGTCAAGTATGTAAAGTGTCAATTGTGATTCGCATACTTTTTTCTCTCTCTGTTACTCCGTCTTGTCTCAAGAAATTCGTAACAAAAATAAACAAAAAAATAAGAAACTGGCTTGGCTACAGTTCTCTTGTCTTATTCCAAATGGAATCTTACACAGACACTGTCATTTCGGAGACGAACAATATGAAGTCGGGAGGTAACTAGACGGGGCATACGAAACTTGAATTATTCTGAAATCTGTATTGACGATGAGATCCCTAAATTGTCTTGTATGTGGTGTATGTACAAGAATGGGGAGACTGTTGGCTACGTGTCAAGTGGACGGTCTTGCGTGGTCTGGGGCTACCATAAATACGTGAGCGAAGGAATGTGACCTGCCTGGAACTTTCACTGTCTCAGTACCCATGACTTAAGGACAGACAGTAGGAATACTATGAAATAATGCAACAACTTGACAACCACTGTAATGAGTAGGAGCGATGTGGTGTTTGCTGATATTACTGTAACCAGATACATATATTTGACGTTTGTGATTTACACGTGTGCTTGAAGTCGCAAATATTATCTTGATCGGATATGTGAGGTCACAAACATTAGCTTGATCTGATATGTCACAACACAAATAGTACTGATCTGGTAGGTCAAGTCACATATGTTATCTTGATCTGTCAGGTCACAAATATTACCTCGATCTTATGTTTCATGTCACATATATTATGTTGACCTGATACATCTAGCCACAAATATTATCTTGTTGCGATATTTCCAGTCACAGATATTTTCTTGATCTTGTGTCAAGTCACACATATTGTATCGATCTGATATGTCAGCTCACAAATATTGTCTTGATCTATTATCTTAATTTTTTACGTCACGCTACAAATACTATCTTAATGTTATGCGTCAAATCAATGACATTTTCTTACTCCTACTAGTGACGTCACAAATATTATCTTAACCACACAAGTCAAGCCACAATACTACTTGATTCTTGTACGCCAAATCGCGTGCATTGTGTTAATATTAGATTTCGAGTCAGAAATGTTATCTTAGCCTGTTATGTCAATTAATAAATATATTCTTAATTTCATACGTGAAGCCAAGAATGTCATCTTAATAGCACTTTCAGGTCAAATTCTTTTGCCGGATGCAACGCTGTAGCCTGAATTTTCCAGGGGGGAATAAAAGGTTATTCGGGCGATACAGGTTACTGCACGTTCTTAGTGCTAAACTCGATCATAACTGACGAAACATCACGTGTACCTGCACGATTGAGAGAGTGACGACGAATTTATCGTAGGGCAGTCAGCTGAGTCAAGTCGGATGCTACAGAGGAGAGAGTACCCGCCCTTCCCCCACCGTCTGGGCTGCGCCAAGTGATGGGAGTCGAGTTCCACCATCGACACCGGAAACAAGCAATAGAAATTCCGATACTACGTGAGCAGGACGAACTGCATTCAAGCAGGGAAGGGAGAACACTGCATTTACAGCAAATTTTTGCGTGATGTGTAGCCCCCCAGTAGGACGTTAAGAACTCAGATGCTGTAAGACTGTGGCAAAGAAAGATGATGTCTTTGCGTATGGATGTATGGATATTTGACAGTAAATATGTGGAGAATACTGCCTTTGTCTTTGTTAAAAGAGAGCTTACGTTTTCTATACTTTTTTGTCTCTCCTTGGGATTCGAATATTCGCAGAGCTCTTCAAAGTTATTCTCGCGCATAACCGGTAACGAATAAAACTTATGTGAATACCACAAAGAACCTAAAATATTTATAACATACATTTTGTACTTTTCTAGTTTAACTTTATAAATACTTCGCGTTTTTTTTCTTTTCATTTAAATACATTTAAACAATTGCAGTAATGCGACTACCTTCTTCACACATTAATCACGAAAAACATTGTAATTCCCAAATAAAGTCGCGTACCTTCAGGCGACCCTTCGCGTACAAACAGTGGTCTAAAGACGCCATCCGTTTTGCGTCTGGAGAGTCTGCAGTCAGTCGGCAAGATCGCCGAAATTCAAACCGCGTACTCTCAAATACAAATCTAGACAGTTAGCGCTAAAGCACCTCTGTAGGGGCATATTTCGTAGTCCCCTCCCACTGCTTATTATTAAGCTGCATCCTGCTGAAGAAGGAAAAGACTGGGCTTCAGAGGTTACCGTGCTGCGAGTCTTTCTGTCTGTCTACCTGCCTGTCTTCTTTGCAGGTTTTGAACAGTTCAAATATTTGAACGAAAGTTGCTATGCACATAATGTTATTGCTGGAAACCCCAAATGCCCCATTGTATAAATTCTTGTGATGAGTAATAACATCGCGGCAGTGGCGTAGCTAGGTTTTTGTGGCGCCCGGGGCGAGTAAAGTACGAACACAATGGTGTCCCCTAACAAGCTTATGAACTCTTTAAAAGGTGACCATTATTTCTTGAACTTCCTTGTATTGAGCTCAATACTTCAGAATTCGTTGAATACAAAAAAATCATGTTTTTTTTTCGTTTAAGGTATTCATTTTTTTTCGATTTGTCGTCCGTCAGAATCCT
>Ga0136643_10014920_pt1 | contig 11676 bp, 11 predicted proteins | sample TergutLab28metaG_FD_96883 | JGI IMG/M metagenome (GOLD analysis project Ga0136643, IMG submission 96883) | Labiotermes labralis P1 segment gut microbial communities from Petit-Saut dam, French Guiana - Lab288 P1 (version 3) (version 3) | ecosystem: Host-associated > Arthropoda: Insects >...
AATAGTAATAATAATAGATGAGCTTTCAGACTTAATGATGGCAGCACCAAATGAAGTAGAGGACGCTATTTGTAGATTAGCACAAATGGCAAGGGCTGCTGGTCTTCATTTAATTATAGCAACTCAACGCCCTTCAGTAGATGTCATAACGGGGCTTATTAAAGCGAATGTCCCTTCTAGGCTTGCTTTTTCTGTTTCAAGTGGAACAGATTCACGAACGATTTTAGATTCTGTAGGTGCAGAAAAGCTATTAGGAAGGGGGGACATGCTATTTTCTCCGATAGGCATTAGAAAACCACTAAGAGTTCAAGGTGCTTTCATTTCAGATAAAGAAGTAGAACAAATAGTTGAGTTTTTAAAAGAAAATAATGATACAACATATACACAAGAAATGATACAAGAAGTAACAACCGCAACAAAAACAGCAGCCACTATAGGTTCGAAGGAAGTTGAGGCTGATGACAAAGATGAATTTTATGACGAAGCAGTAAAATACGTTGTAAACCAAGAAAAAGCTAGTGCTTCTATGCTTCAAAGAAAATTTAGAATAGGTTACCAAAGAGCTTCTAGGTTAATCGAATCCTTGGAAACTAATGGAATGATAGGGCCGGAAGATGGTAGTAAACCTAGAAAAGTATTAGTAAGCAGGCTTGGCTTAGAAGCAATGAATGAAATGAATGAGAATGAAGTAGAAAAGGCTGAGACATAAAGTCTCAGCCTTTCGACAACTAAAATCGGTATTGTCGTTGACTTGAAAACACATCTCAATTTGTTCCCTTGTATTTTTTTCAGTAGCCAACTCTGGCAACTCACTCATAATTTCTATTTATTTAGTCACGCTCCTAATCTCTTGACATCCAAATTTACGGCATAATCTTACCTCATCATTCATGGCAAAATATTTAGGGGCGAGCATTTAGCTCGCCCCTAAATATCCTTTTTCATTTACTATAATTGATCCGAAATGCTTTTCACATTTAAAAGATCTTCTTCCGATGTATTTTCATTTTCCATTAATGCCTTTAATAAGCCTGCTGCTTCAAAACTATAAGATTGATTTCCTGTTACTATTATGTGATCCATCAGTGTAACATCTATTATTTTTAGATTTTTCAAAAATTCTCTTGTTATTAATATATCTTCTTTTGAAGGTCTTAAATTTCCACTTGGATGGTTATGTGCTAAAATTACAGAAACTGCTCTATATTTAAATATCAATTCCAGTACATTTCTGAAATAAAAGTGAACCCTATCTATAGTTCCTTCTTGAACTAAGGGAGCGGCAATTATGTTATTTTTAGCATCTAAAAGAAGCATAAAGAAACATTCATTAGCTTTAGTAAGAAAAAGTGCAAACAAAAAATCTGAAGCTATTTTATTTGAATCAATCACTTTATACTCTTGTTTCCATTTATCTTGTAAAAATCTTTCAGCAGTTTGAGAAATTAGAGAAATATATACTGCTACATTTTTAGTAACTCCAGTTCTCCTTATTATATCTTCTGGATCTGATTGAAAAAGAGCAGTAAGACTCTTATATTCATCAAGTATTTCATGAGCTATCCTATTTGTATCTACCCTAGGATAGCAATAATATAGAAGGACTTCTAAAAGTTCATGATCTACAAAACAATTTATACCAACTTTTAAATACTTCTCTTTCATACGATCTCTATGACCTTTATGTATACTCATTTTTCGAAAGTTCTTCCCCTATCTCTAACATTATCATTTGCATTTCCAAGAGGAGAATGCATAGCTTTTTCCCTAATACTGCATATTTATCTTCCGCAATTAAAACTTTCAGCACTTCTAGCGTTCCATCATCTTCTGTCAATTTTAATGCTTCTCTATAAAGAAGGCTTGCGACTTTATCTAATTCATGGGCAGATTTCACTGCCTGTGCAAGCCTCTTTTCCATTTTATCGGTTACTAGCGAAGTAGGTTTGTACCTTATATCATGCTCTGCGTTTGCCCAAGTGTCCATAGCAAATGTGCGAATTTGTATTTCAGCAAACATTTCCTTTTCTTGTACTATAAAGTGGTAGGCACGATAACCGCTTTCCTTCTTGACTTTATTTATATAGTCTCTTTCCTCTACTATTTTAATACCACAATCACGAATCAGTTGACACACTCTAGGAATATCTTCACTAAAACGAACAACTATACGAATGCCGGCAATATCTGTCAGTTTTTCCATTTCATATATAGTTAATTCTTTTTTCAAAAGCTTATTTAGAACACTATCTATCGTTTTAACCCGAGATGAAATATTAACTATAGGGCAGTTATCTTGTATAACTGCATTATATTTAAAGCAACTTTCTAAAAAATTTGCAAGCAATTCATAAGGTTTGATAAATTCCTTTATCTCTTCTCTTCTCATATTTTTTCTGTAGCCCCTTTTAGCCAATTTTTTTCTTCTGCAGCTAAATGTTCTTCTAAAATTTTATAGGTATTTTCATGATAATTGTTTAGCCAGTTAAGCTCTTCTTCTGTCAAAAGCTTTTTATTTATAGCTTCTCTTTCAAAAGGTAAAAAGGTTAAAGTTTCAAATTTAAAGAACTGTAAGCCTAGATTCTTTTCAGCCAAAGTAACTAAAATGGCATTTTCAAGCCTTATACCATATTCACCTGTTATATAAAGACCTGGTTCATTCGAAAGAACATTGCCTATATCTAATGGTTCAAAGCCTTTCGGTGCAATGGTACAAGGACCTTCATGAACATTAAGAAAATGTCCAATTCCATGACCAGTTCCATGGCCAAAGTTTAATAGGGCATCCCAAAGAGGTATTCTCGTAACTACATCTAATGCCATTCCACTTGTACCTTGTGGAAATTTTTGAGTATCTAATGCAATATGAGCTTTTAAAACTAGTGTATAGTGGTCTTTTTCTTTCTCAGAAAGAGATCCCATTGATATTGTTCTTGTTATGTCTGTTGTTCCTTCTATATAATTCGCACCGCTATCTACTAGCAAAAAGCCTTTATTCTGGACCGTTTTTGAAGAATTATCGGAAGCCCTATAATGAACTATTGCACCATTTTCTAAATATCCTACAATAGGTGGGAAGCTGTGATTTTTAGCACCTGCTTCTATTCGCATTTCATACAGTTTTTTTCCGATTTCGTATTCTGTTTTACCTGCTCCGTTTTCTTTTAGCCATTTATAAAATTTTATATGTACTACAGCATCTTTTATATTAGCTTTTTTAATATTTTCTATTTCTATAGCATTTTTCTTAGATTTTAGCGTTGTTGTAATATCATGTATAAGTACCATTTTCTTTTCTAGTGTTTGATATATTTTATAATTTGTCCTAGTTGGTGCTACAGAAGTTTCTTTTCCTTTAATATAGTTAAAAACCTCAGAATAAGGCTTAATCTGTATGCCTTCTGGGAAAATATCTTTATCCACTTTATCAATGAACAAAATAACATTTTCAGGCTCAATGAGGATATAAGCTAAGAAGTTGAAAGTATTGAATTCACCTAAACTTCTTATATTTAAAAACCATGCAATATCATCTAAAGACGATATTATGTAGTAAGGTGTTTTCATTTGACTGCGAACTAGTGATAGCTTGTTTTCAAAACTTTCGCCTGTAAATTTTTCATCATATAGGAAAATTCCTTCTCTTTTAGCGAATTCACGTTCTTTCCAAATGAGGGAAATCAAGTCTATATCTACAAGAACACCTTGTTTCATTTTAATTTTTCTAGCAAGTTTTTTCCCAGATTCCGCTGGGTATGTAGCAAAATCTATGCCTACTGTGCCAAATCCAGCTGCAAAATCTAAAACATCTACCGTGCCTTGTTCTCCCATTTTTTGTAGTGTAAATTCTTCTGACAACTCTTTTTCAGCTTGTAGAAAGTATCTGCTATCTGTCCAAAGGTGTGCTTCGGTTTTAGTTATTACAACTGTTGCAACTGAACCGGTGAAACTCGATATAAATGATGTAACATTATAATAATTATCTGCGTATTCTGTTTGATGAGGGTCAAATTTTGTTATAATATAGGCATCTATATTGTTTTCTTGCATAAGTTTGCGTAATTTCGTTAACATATAGTTCTCCTTTTTAACAAGAAAACCCTGCCGAAGCAGGGTTCTCTAATTCGGCCTTTAGCCTAGTAATTGTAATATAGATTGTGGTGCTTGATTTGCTTGAGCCAACATAGCTGTAGCAGCTTGTTGAAGTATGTTTGCTTGAGTTAATCTCATCATTTCTTCTGCCATATCTGTGTCTCTTATACGACTGTTTGCTTCAGTAAGATTTTCTGCAGCTATTGCTAAGTTATCTATCGTAAATTCAAGACGATTTTGAACTGCTCCTAATTGAGAACGTGCACCTACTATTGTTGAAATCATAGCATCTACATTGTTTATTTTTGCTGTAATTTCTTGATGAGTACCATTAGAAACTGCACCTAATTCAACATTGCCAACACTAAAAGTTTCAGGATCAATAGACTGTGAGAAAAACAATTGTTCTAATTGCCTAAACACTAAATGGTTGATATCAGGCATAGAAACAGAAGTTCCCTGCGTAGAATTAGGACCTACTTGAAACCACAGATTATGATTTATCCCATTCTCGCGCATTGCTTCTTCAAGTTCTCTTCTTGCATCCATAAGCTCCTCAAAAGCAAGCTCAACTGTAACTCTTTGAGCTTCAAAGTCATCTATAGCAAGTTGCAAAGTATTAGTAATAAAGTTGGTTTCACCTATATAGGTGTTAGTAGCATCGTACCAACCATTTGCAGCAAGAGTATTAAATTCATCCCTTGCCTCTTGAAGAATTCGTCTATAACCTTCTAAGGTGTAACGTTCATCTGCTAAATCGTCTATTGCAGCTTGATATGCATCCCAGTAAGTACCGCTGCCGCTTGCTGCAGTTCTAAAATCAGAACCATCTAAAAGTCTTCTGCCATTGAAATCTATCGTTTGACCTTGGCGGCCAATTTCTGCTATAAGATTATCAATTTCTGCTTGAATACGAGAACGATTAGAATCAGTACGCAATAACTGACCTAGGGCGTTTAAATCTGTTTCATTTGTATAAGTATCGTTTGCTGCTTGAACTGTTAATTCACGAATACGTCTAAGCATATCAGTAATAGTGTCAAGTCCACTTTCAGCTGTTTGTATTAGAGAGATACCATCTAATGCGTTTCTTCTAGCCTGTTGAAGACCAGTAATTTGAGCACGCATATTTTCTGACACACCTAATCCTGCTGCGTCATCTGCTGCTGAATTTATTCTAAAGCCTGAAGAAAGCCTTGCTGAAGCTTGCATTTGTTGCCTTGCCACGTTGCCTAAGTGCCTGTGGCTATTCATTGCCAAAACATTAGTTCTTACTACTAAATTACTCATAAAGTAACCTCCTTATTATATGATAGCATAACGCTATTGATAGCTTACTCAAATGGCCGAAGTCCAACAACGTACCTATTTGGTAAGGAGTGTGAGTCTTTAACTCAAGATACTATTATTTTAACATACATTTTCACTTAAGTCAATAGTTTTTATTAAAAAATTTTTAAATCTTTTTTAGAAAAACTCTTTATTTTTTGTCTAAAATGTAGTATACTATAGTCATCAACTTTTATCTTTAAATTCGGAGGAAAATAAATGACACATTTGAGAATTACAAATTTACAAGCAAGTATAGAAAATAAACAAATTTTAAAAGGAGTGGACCTTGAAATAAAAGGTGGGGAAATTCACGCTGTTATGGGTCCTAACGGGACTGGTAAATCTACACTTTCACAAGTAATAATGGGGCACCCTAGCTATGAAGTAGAAGGTGAAATTTATATGAATGGAGAAGACGTGCTGGACATGGAAGTGAACGAGCGTGCAAAAGCGGGAATTTTTCTAGCTATGCAATACCCTTCTGAAATCTCAGGGGTTACTAATTCAGACTTTTTACGAATGGCTAAGCGTGAAAAACTTAAAGCAGAAGGGACAAGGCTAAAATTGATGGACTTTCAGCGTGAGCTTGTGGCAAATATTAAAGAGCTAAAAATGCCAGAAGAAATGGCCGACCGATATTTAAACGAAGGTTTCTCTGGTGGAGAGAAAAAACGCAATGAAATTTTGCAAATGCTTATGCTAAAACCAAACCTGGCAATTTTAGATGAAGTAGATTCGGGGCTAGATGTGGACGCACTAAAAATTGTAGGCGATGCTGTAAACTCTATGAGAAGTGAGGATTTTGGTTGTCTTATAATTACTCACTATCAGCGTATATTAGACTATATAAAGCCAGATTTTGTACACGTTATGGTGAATGGTCGCATTGTGAAATCTGGAGATATTAGCCTTATGGAGAAAATAGACAAGGAAGGTTATGACTGGATAAAAGAAGAGTTAAGCGGAGGAGCGAATGAGTAAAGAAAAATTTCTTATACCGGAAGGCTCAGAAAATTTTGTAATAATAGAAGACGGCATAATCAAAACTAAAAATCTACAACCAGGCATTTCCGTAGAAGGTAGCCATACAAATATAGCTATCAAGATAGAAAAAAATCAAGTAATTAGCGAGCCTATATATATCAGCTATATACCGAAACTTTCTCTAGAAGTGGGAACAGAAATAATTGTAGAACAGAGCGGAAGTGCAAATTTAGTTGAAATATTCGAATGCGATACTGACTTAACAACAAGTATTTCAAGCAAAGTTAACGTTTTATCAAATGCAAAGCTTGAAAGCTCCGTAATCAGCAATTTAAACGGTGCAATTGTCCACTATAAAAGACTTGCAGAAGTTCACGTTGATGCTTCGCTAAACTCTTCAAACTTCATTTTAAATGATGGTAACCTAGATTTTGAAGATACCACTCACTTAGTAGGCAAAGGCTCTGAGGCAGAAGTTAAAACTATTGCAATTTCAAACAAAAATCAAAAACAAGATATGACTGTTCGTATAGAAAACTTAGCACCGCACTCTAATGGAAATATTATAAATTACGGCGTGGTTAAAGATGATGCTCACTTAGCTTTCAATGGAATTGGAAAAATTCACAAAGGTATGAAATCCGGTGATAATCAGCAAGAAACACGCATCTTAAATCTTTCTGAAACCGCACAAGCAACAGCAAATCCATTCTTATTAATAGACGAAGGTGATATTACAGCGGGACATGCTGCAACTATCGGCAAAGTAAATGAGGAGCAAGTTTACTATTTAATGAGCCGTGGACTTCCTAAAGAAGAAGCTGAAAAGCTCATAGTAACAGGATTTTTAACACCTTTCACAAATAGCGTTAAGAGCAACACTTTAAAAGAAGCTCTTTTAGCCGGTATAGAAGAAAAGTTAGGTTAATATATGAATAGAGATGATTTTCCTATTTTAAAAGAACTAATGAATGGTAAACCGCTAGTCTACTTAGATAACGGTGCTACTAGCTTAAGACCTTTACAAGTTTTAGAGGCTACAAATTTTTATGATTCTAAAAAGACTGCAAACGTTCACCGTGGAGTGTACAAGCTTTCTAACGAAGCTACAGAGCTTTATGAAGGAGCTCGCCAAAAAGTAGCCGATTTCATAAATGCAGACTATAAAGAAATAGTTTTTACAAAAAGCGCTACAGAAGCTTTAAATATGGTAGCGATGGGTTATGGACTTTCAAATTTAAAAGAAGGCGATGAAATAATAACTACAGAGATTGAACACCATAGTAGTTTTTTGCCTTGGCAAAATATAGCTAATATAACAGGAGCTAAGCTAGTCAAAATTCCATTAACAGAAGATGGTCGCATTACTGTAGAAAATCTCAAAAAAGTAATTACTCGTAAAACTAAAGTTATAGCCATCACTTACGTTTCAAATGTAATGGGATATATTACACCAATACAAAAAATTTGCGAAATTGCAAATGAATTAGGAATAGTTACAAGTATAGACGCAGCACAGGCAGCTCCACATATAGTCGTAGATGTTAAAAAATTGAATTGTGATTTTTTAAGCTTTACTGGTCACAAAATGTTAGGTCCAACTGGGGTTGGCGTGCTTTATGGCAAATTCAATCGCCTACAGGAAATGAAGCCTGTAAATTTTGGCGGTGAAATGATAGATTTGGTAGAATTTGAAAAATCCACTTATAAAGATGCACCTTTTAAATTTGAAGCTGGAACGCCTGTAATTTCAGCTGCTATAGGACTTGGAGCTGCTATAGATTATCTGGAAAATTTAGGAATGTGTAATATTCATATGTATGAAATGAAGCTTCGCAATTACGCTATAGAAGAGTTAAAAAAAATAGAAGGAATACAAATTTTCAATGAAAATGCAGAAACTGGCATAATTTCTTTTAATTTGGAAGGCGTTCATCCTCATGATATGGCTACAGTTTATGATTCTGAAGGAGTTTGTGTAAGAGCTGGGCACCATTGTGCACAACTACTGATGAAATGGCTAAAACAACCTGCAACGCTTCGAGCTAGCATTTATATTTATAACAATGAAGCAGATATAAAAGCTTTGGTAGATGCGACAAAAAAAGGAAAGGAAATATTTAAAGATGGATTTTTCTAACCTGCAAAATTTATATAAACAAGTTATAATGGACCATTACAAGGACCCTATAAACAGAGGAATACCTATGGATGATGATTATCACATAGTTCACCTAAAGAATCCAACTTGTGGAGATGATATAGAAATTGCAATAAAGTTATATGATGATATAGTTGAAGATATAAGGCACGAAGGAGTTGGATGTTCTATTTGCTGCTCTTCTGCCTCTGTATTATGCGATATTTTAACAGGCAAAGGAAGACAAGAAGCACTAGATATAACAAATAATTTTTACGAAATAGTAAAAGGTGAAAAATATAATGAGCAGTTAGACATGGGGGACGCATTAGCATACGCTGGTGTTTCACAGTTCCCTGCTAGAATAAAATGTGCAACAATCCCTTGGAAAGCTTTCGAAACAGCTTTACAAGAAACGGAGGAAAAATGATAGAAGAAAAAAATAGCGAAGAAATGAATGCTGTAGCAATAGACTATAAATACGGCTTTATAACGGAGCATAAAAATCTTAAAGATACAGGAAAAGGACTTTCAGAAGAAGTTATAAAAATAATTTCAAAAGAAAAAAATGAACCTGGGTGGATGCTAGATTTCAGGCTTGAAGCATATAAAAAATTCTTAGAATTCCCTATGCCAGAATGGGGACCAGATTTAAAAGACGAAGTGAACTTTGACGAATATACCTACTATATTAAGCCTTCAGAAAGAACAGCAAGTAGCTGGGATGAAGTTCCAGAAAATATAAAAGAAACATTCAACAAACTAGGAATTCCAGAAGCAGAAGCAAAATATTTAAATGGTGTTTCTACTCAGTATGAATCCGAAGTAGTTTACCACAACAACCAAAAAGAGCTAGAAGATAAAGGAGTAATATTTTTAGATACAGACTCTGCATTGAAACAGCACCCAGAGCTTTTCCGTGAATATTTTGCAAAAATTATCCCTTATACAGATAATAAATTTGCTGCATTAAACAGTTCAGTATGGTCTGGAGGCTCTTTTATTTATGTACCAAAAGGAGTAAAGCTCGAAAAGCCTTTGCAGTCCTACTTCCGCATAAACACCGAAAGTATGGGGCAATTCGAGCGTACATTAATTATAGTAGATGATGAGGCCGAGGTTCATTATATAGAAGGTTGTACAGCCCCTGTTTATAGTGCAAACTCTCTTCATTCTGCCGTAGTTGAAATTATCATAAAAAAGGACGGAAAAGCACGTTACACTACTATACAAAATTGGTCAAACAATATTTTAAACCTTGTTACTAAAAGAGCACTTTGTGAAGATGATGCTCATATGGAATGGATAGATGGAAATATAGGTTCTAAAATAACGATGAAATATCCAGCAGTTATCCTAAAAGGAGACCGTTCTAAAGGAACTACCGTTTCAATAGCATTTGCAGGAAAAAATCAAATTCAAAATGCAGGTGCTAAAATGATTCACTTAGGGAAAGATACTTCAAGCAGCATTATCTCAAAGTCTCTATCTCGTCATGGTGGAAATGTAACTTACCTAGGTTTAGTTGAGCACGGAAAAAACGCAAAAGGTGCTAAAACAAACATAGAATGTGATACTATAATTCTGGATGATATTAGCAAATCTGATACAATTCCATACAATATAACCAAAAATGGAGATGTTACAATCCAGCACGAAGCAAAAGTTTCAAAAGTTTCAGAAGAACAGCTTTTCTACCTAATGAGTAGAGGACTTTCAGAAGAACAAGCAACAGAAATGATAATAATGGGCTTTATAGAACCATTCTCAAGAGAACTACCAATGGAATATGCACTAGAGCTTAACCAGCTTCTAAAATTAGAAATGGAAGGCTCTATAGGGTAGTGGTTTCAGAAACCAAAAATTTTATTATAGAAAAAATCGTTCCTGATTTTATTGTATTGTTCGGCTCAGCTCACAGGTAACAGGACAAACTCATCCAAATAGAGTACGTTTTGAAAATAAAAAATATATAAAAAAAATGGGGCTGTCTCACTAAGCGGATTAGTGAAGATAGCCCCATTTCTTTTATATATAATGATTTGCATAACCCATTATATGGTGAGCAACTTCATAGTCTATTTTTTCCTTATTTAATGCTTTTAGCCCTCAAGAGCCATCCACTCTACTATATTATTGGGAATTTCTATCCCTGTCGCACAGCAAAACGCAATAATCTGACCGATGTGCATACATTCATGCCCTATCATCATTGAAATAATTTGATGCACATTTTGTTGTTTGCCGTAGTAGTCCATGATTTCATTGCCGCTTAAAGATTCAAGGGATTTTTCAAACTGTGTATCAAGTTCAGTCATTCTTTCAATGATGTCTTGCGTTGGCATACTCACATATTTGTATTCTTCCTCGTATGCCAACTTATCTGTACCTAATGCGTTTACAACATCTCTTTGAAACAAGGTCAACTCATAAACCTGTAGACGTATGGTGTTCAGCTTTTTCCTCGGTAGTGGTTTGTCAAGGTCTGCATCGCATAATTCGTTTAAGAACGCCAGCGTAATACTCCGTGTTTCTTTCCAGTCTGCCAAAAGTGCTTTTAATGATTCAATCATATGTTACCTCTGTTTTTTAGTTCTGAGTGCAAATATGCCAATTAATCCCAAAACAATCTGACACATCACCACATAAGGTAGCCCAAAATTGTTGGGAAAGAGCATTAATAACTTGTCCACCATCAGCAAGTTTATTAAATACAGATGCCACTTCTTCGGTGGTATCGAAGGAAAGCATCAGAGAGAAATAGTCGCCTGCTATTGGTGCTATTCCTCCATCGGTCATTATAATTTGTGTGCCAAATATTAATACCTCGGAATGCATTACGAAATTTGGCGGCAAGGACTCATCCATGCCAGAGTCTTGCGGGGCATCGCGGAAATAGGCAACCTCTTTCACCTCCGCACCAAGTACATTCTTGTAAAATGTAAGAGCTTCTTCGCAATTACCTTGAAAACTAATTGTTGGTATAAGCATATAAACACGCTCCTTTATGATTTATATTTTATAGCAAGCGTACTTCAAAATCGTGATTGTCTTCATTTTCAAATTCAGCTTGAAGCCGCTGAATTTGAAAAATTGCCATTCACGTTTTTCAGGTACGTTTGCTATAT
>Ga0136643_10014922_pt1 | contig 11675 bp, 7 predicted proteins | sample TergutLab28metaG_FD_96883 | JGI IMG/M metagenome (GOLD analysis project Ga0136643, IMG submission 96883) | Labiotermes labralis P1 segment gut microbial communities from Petit-Saut dam, French Guiana - Lab288 P1 (version 3) (version 3) | ecosystem: Host-associated > Arthropoda: Insects >...
ATATTACGCCGTGAGGCACGGGATGAAAGTTCAGCACGTAACTCCATATCGTGTCAGTCACTTGCAACGTTACAAGTGTGGACCCACCTAGGAGCCTCTGTTGTGCCGTGTCTAAGGTTGTCTTGTGTTGCTGTAGCGAATAAGGCATCAGTGTGAAGTAGCGGGAGTATACATACAATAACATTGTATAAAACAAACAAGACAGACAATGCATGTATAACGTAACACTAAGGCGAGTTCGTGCAACCACTGTTGCCGTGGAAAAGCAATATGTGTTGTATATTCTGAGTGTGTGCGTTTGTGGCCTTAGGTGCCCAGCATTCAATGCGCATGCGCCACACTGTCATCTGTGGCCTGTCCGGCTCTCTTATCCTACATTTTTCCACATGATCTCATAAACGACACGATTTTCGGGGGGGGGGGATTGTTCAACGTAAAATGTGTGTGATCATTCTCTCTACACCTTTGCTTGAAACATTTCTCGTTCTAAAAAGAAATGAGCGAGGTGTGGTCATAAATATATACCGGTCTTCACGAAATGTACCCATTTTCTTGTCAGACTTTAATGAAACTTGAACAGTCTCCACAGATTGTCGAAAATTACTCAAATATAAACTTTCATGAAAATCCGTCCAGGGCGAGCCGAGCTGCTCCATGCTGACGGACGGCCAGAAGAACCTACATAACGAAGCGAATAGTCGCTTTTCGCAATATCTGGAACGCGCTTAAAACCTGCACGTTTCATTATATGAAATTCACATAACTATAGCATTGGATACTCATCTAAATGCAAGTCCTCAAATTGGGTTTATACAACACTAAAGGATGGGTGTGATGTCTTTTCAATTATTTACAGCCATGGTACCGCATGACCCCTTGACACATCAATATCAAGAAGCAAAACAGCGATGGACATCATGTACTTGCGCGCATGCGCTTCCTGGATATACTTATATCTTATTACAAAGACCCACGAATTTTTACATAAATACACAGACTAGCTTCACGTAAAGGTTCACTCTTCGCACAAATCTAACATCCTTTAGAGGCAAAGCTGTGCATGGTACAAAACAACGCCATTAATACTTGTGCCTAACTGTACGTGTAGAACCACGCGCCCCATCTCCGGAGGAACCTACTGGACACCAGCTGTACCCTATACCTCAATGCGATCACTGTCGATACATGCGTTGCATCATATTCAAGCACGAAATACGTTAAGGGACGTAAAATGCCAACCTTTATTTGCGTAAGAAATATCACACGCCACCATAAATAAAAAACAATACCACGTAACTCATAATCTTCTTATGATGTCACACAAACAAACCGCAAGGTTTCACGACATATAGCATTAACAATTGCGGAATAAAAATTTACCTCTAACAAACACCACACATTTCGAAAGCGCATACCTACCTGCTGTTGTTATTACGTTGCAATACAAATGACACAATTTCGTTATTTACCGTGACTAAGGTGACAGCAATAATACAACTTGTGACACACAAAATTGATCACGACGCCTATTGTCTGTGTAACAAGGGAATAGCAGTTCTTGCAGAAATTGTGATAGCTCAGATGCTGTAACCCTCGGAGGGGCATCGACATATCCGCAAGGGCTATGACTACAAGCGGCACCGAATGGGATCCTAACCCGCAATTCCGGTGCTCAAGACGGTCCAAGACAACACCTCAGACCAAAGTGATTAACCACACACATCCGCGAAAATAACTACAAATAATTCTTAGGCAAAAGATCGATTAGGACAGCTAACTTTTATCACACAACTCGCAACAACAACAAAATCCAATGACTGGTCGGGAATAATGGACACGGGGTTTCCCTGTCTCTGCTTACTCTTGTTGATGTGGTGATACGCCCTTCCGCTGCGTCTCCAAGACGGCTGACACTACCAAAGCAACATTCGCGTTAACAGAATAGCCAGACAAGTAGAGACAAATGTGGGGAAGTACGGTGGAGTGAATGCCAACAGGTCGAGGAACCGGCGGATGTGGTGAATTCATGGGAGATTTCATGGGACTTTCTTCGCCCGCCTGGTATTAAAAAATCAGATTAGGCAAAATTAATAACTAATGTCATTTAATTAGCACACCAACTAATGCACACACATAAAATTATTTGCATTAAAACATTTAAAATCGCTCCAACATGTTTCGATCCTATGATCATCTTCAGTGAGCTACACTGTTCCTTGCTAAAGTCACATTTTTAAAAACACTCACTGACTATAGCAAGGAACAGTGTAGCTCCCTGAAGATGATCTTAGGATCGAAACATGTTGGAGCCATTTTAAATGTTTTAATGTAAATAATTTCATGTATGTGCATTAGTTGGTGTGCTAATTAAATGACTCTACGAAATGCACGGTGCAACGATAAAGATTAATAACGTAAAGTCGAAACGCGCGTACAAGGCCTATACGGCCTTCACGAATGTTGTTAACTGTCACACACCACCACATTACGATTGATGCAAGTAGCAACCTGTAAAAACGACGTATACCGGCGTTACTGCAATAATTTACAACGGACCACCTCCGAGGACTCCACTACCTCCAAAGTATTCTGTTGTGATCTGTCGTGGTTCGGCTGGCAGTAATTTCCGGCCCTACATTTAGCCATACGCTGGGAGAGTGCTCAAACGGTACCTACTTTGAATACGTATGTACGTTATCTTTCATTTACTTAGTTGGCTAATTCGGATGGGTGTATAACCTCTTTTCGTTGAAACATATCCTACAGATGATGTTAAAGGGACTGTCGCAGCTTAAGAATTCTTTGGAAAAAGCTCAAAATGCGTGACCACGCATTCTCTGAAACACGAATACAAGGACAGGATAAATGGGAGTCGGCCGAGAGACACACGTGTCAAGTCGCTTGGACGCTGCTTGTACGCCAAAAGTTTGGCCTGCAGGAGGTTCAAGACAAACTTTCAGTTCAGCAGCTATCGCGATTTCGGTGGAAAAGTATTGACACGTTGTGTTCACCTTAGTTCTTTCCATAACAAAACCCTCCACAGAATACTGTAAAGACGCTTGGATGTTGCTTGAAAATTACTTTCATTCTTATAAAAAATTCAACCCCGGGCAAGTTTTCTGGGGTCGTCTGAAACTGTCAGTGACACGCAAGTGTTGTGTTCCTAAGAACAACAATCATTCGACCGTCGTTAATCAGCCCTGAACCACGGAGCGTTGGGATCGACTTTCGAATCCAGCGCGTAAAACTAGCCCTCTTCAGTTCGTTAACACCTACAGTGACTTGCCTGTCATTACCATCTGTTTAGCCCAACTGTACACCTAAAGACGGCAATGAGCGAACGAACACTCCTTTGTTTCAATACAGCATTTGGAACTACACATGTAGACTAGGTACGTTACTGTTGTCGGCGACATAAATCTGGCATGAAAGTAATGCTGTGCAACGCGCAATATTTTACACAGGTTACAGTAGCGTGTATCTCAACAATGCGCGCATAATGCACTGTTGCGTTTCCACTGTAACGATAGTCACGCGAAGGCGCCACAATATTACGATATACATACATAGATTACTTTGTTTGATAAAGCTGTCAATTTCAGTCACATTCTCTGCATGTCAATACAATTTCTGTTGCAATCATTGTCATGAAACTCCGAAAAAGGGACATTTGCAGACGACAAAAACCGGGTGGAGGGGTTGTAGAAAACAAGATGTGCTCTTATGGAATTCTTCAAATTGTGTAAAACGAAAAAAGACAAGTTAGAAAAAAACTAAAAAAAGTCTTGTACATAAAATCGAAGACTGAACAGTCCGCACATTGTACTTCATGGCCATTTATTATGAACGTGTGTGTGGCACAGGTCCAACGAACTGTGAATCCAGCATAATCCACTGTCAACTGCGAAACTGCCGGAAATGAGCTCGAGACGTGTTATGTAGCAACACCGGAACAAAGGACACAACCAATAAAAAAAAGAGGTAAACAACCTTTTATCTATGCTTCTAAGACACACACACACACACCTTCAAAAAACCTGAAAACAAACTGGGTGGTCCTAGCATAAAGCATGTAAATGGCAATGTACTGTACAATGTCAACATTTGCAGTCACAGCATAAGTGCAGTACAGACAGACTGCCTCACAAGGTTTCCGCAAGATCATCTCCTCAGATGGCCATCACACTTCCAAGGTCTGGCACTAGTTTCTTTTTCTTTCTTTCTTTCTTTTTTTTTTTTTTTTTTCCAAACACGAACTGATATGTAAACTATATCTCTCACGAACAGCCACCGGTACGAGGTGGGAATACTCTCCTGCAGGGCTGGCCTTCTTCAGCTCACCGGTGGGCCACGTACTTCGATACGGACTTGTACGATTGCGGCACTTGTGGAGACACTTTTCGGAAATGGGGGGTGGGGAGACTGAATTCACTAGAAAGCTGCTTTTACAAACAATACCTTACGCTAAAAGTACGGCTGAATGACACGGCATTAGGCCTTGGTAAACTCGATAAAACACAAAGAAATATTGGTTTACTGTGTGCCGTCTTGAAAGTGAGAAGTTACAGTTTACAAACACTTTCTCCGCTAATAAAGTCGTCATATTATGTTCTGTAGACCTATTGCAATACGGCTGTGAAACTGTACTACTGGGAACTATCCAGGTTACTGAAGACCGCAAATACTTTCCTCAAGGGCCGCATGTTGGCCTGCTCAGCTTTATTGGAAGGAACGAGTGAACAATGAGGACTTTAAAGCTTATACAGAAAACGCAGTGGCTCACAGCAGTCACCGCTCAGACTAAATTCCCAACAAACAATACCGTGTTACACAATGTATTGCGAAGCAAGAAGTTTGTGTACACAAAATTCTACAAGAGATGCAATGTACGTAGAACATAACATTGAGGCGCGTTCGTGCAACCACTGTTGCAGTGGCAAAGCAACAGGCATTACATATTCTTTGTGTGTTATTTGTAACCTTGGGTACCCAGCAGGCATGTACCGTATTGCCATCTGTGGCCTGTCCGGCTATACAACGTTCTTCCACGTTATCTCATAAACGGCAAGATTTTCAAAAAAAAAAAAAGCTATTGTACACAAAATATGTATTTTGATTTTCTCTACAACTTTTGTCTGAAACATTTCTTGCTCTAAGACGAAATGGATGAGATACAATCAAAATGTGTATTGGTCTTCAGGTAAAGTACACTTTTTTTTTGTCCGATTTTAATGACAGTTGAATCTTCTCAACAGATTTTCGAAAAAAATATCCAGTATCAAATTTAACGAAAATCCGTCCCGTGCGAGCCGAGTTTTCACATGCGGGCAGACGGACGGACATGACAAAGCTAACAGTCGCTCTTCGCAATTTTGCAAACGCACCTAAAAACTTGGTTCCTACGCACAGAAAACACTCTGTAGCCATTCACACAAACAACCCGTTAACATCTAGCACATAAGAAGACAGATTCAACCATCAACAAACAGATCTACTGATCATACGGAATTTCCACCGAGCTCTTACAGTGGACAGAACTTAAGATATCATACCAGTACGATACCTTCGGGAGACCGCGGTAGCACAGTGGTTAAGGTGCTGTGTTACAAATCGGAAAGTCGCTGGTTCAATTCCAGACGGTGTCACTGGAATTTTCATTGACAAAATCCTTCCGATCGCACTATGGCCCTGGGGTCGACTCAGCCTCTAACAGAAATGAGTACCAGTATTTCCTAGGGGTAAAAAGCAGCCGGTGCGTAAGGCTGACAACCTTACCACCATCCTGGGCCATTGTCACGTAATCTGGGAACCTTAACTTCCTGAAACCCTCTGGGCACATCGGATCTGTAATGGGACTGATTTACCTTATTTACGATACCTTTGGTATCAAATGAAACCTTGCACACTGAAGTCGACAAGCTGTATCATTTAAAGCTCAGTCGTAAACATATCGCCACAGATGTGCGATCTGTACAGGTGTATCGCGGGGTTTGTAGTACCGTATTGGGTTATTTTGGCAAGAGACAGGAAGCAAATATTGCCCATGTGGAGCTTGTTGTGGAATACTCCATTTTGTATGGGTGGAAAAGATGGTGGTTATCCAACAGACAAAACAAATCTACTGTGCGAAAAGATCGGGAAAGGATTAAAAGAGCCAGGAAAATATATTGTTGCGTACTTCCGTTATGTTTATCATTAAACATTAAACAAATGAGCCAACAAAATACACGGTAAAATACAGATTAGGGACATTTTACACGTGGTGTACTCTCTTACTCATTTATTTAATGCAGGAAGGATACTCTGTTGCTGAAAATATTGTAATTTATTTACAAACGTGATATTCAAACCATTTTTCGGTCACAGTTTATGACGTGCACAATGAACAGTCCGTGTCGCCTGCGTGGATCGTCGCCGGTGTGTGTGGCCCGTAACTTGTCGTATGTAACCAGTCATCGCGCCGCATTCTTACCACAAACTGCGTCCTATCTGAGCGTCTTCAGAAACGTCTTCCCTCCAATATTTAAAATGTGCCAAATACCCCGAAATTTCTGCTACGGGGCAGATCTTAGCGCAGTCTGCGGGAATAGAAAAGCGCAACGGCGTGGAATTTTGCTCGTCTCGAGGTTCAGGTGTGGACGATTAAGTCGAGCAGTCGGACGAATTGGCTGCGAGCTTGTCCACCCAACAGTTGTTCGCTGCTCCTAGTGTTAATATGTCGCTCGCACAGGTGGCTAGGTAACTGCAGCTGCGAAACGAGAACAAAAACACGTTCACACTTGCTCTGACGGCGTAACGTACCGGTCTTCGACGTTCGCTGAAACCTCCAACCGCAACGTGGATCGTCCACGTTGCGAGCCGAACAGAAGCGAATGTTACAGCAACATTTCCACACCCACAAATTCGCTATTACGTTACAATAAGCTCAACTGTGGACCCGGATTAACACTGATGACGCACACAAAATGTTGGTCGGAAAACCTGTAACTAAAAGACAATTTCGGTAGCCTTAGCGTAGACGGAAGACGAAATATTACCTGTAATGGTTCATACCGATATCTGGTCCGGCGACGTGGAATGGATTACTCTGGCTCAGTACAGCTTCCAATGGCTGACGCTTTGGGCCCTCGTAAACACAGTAATAAACTTCCGGGTTCCATAAATGTTGAAAAATTTCTTCACCAGCCAAGAGAATATCAGCTTCTGAAGATTATTTATGCACAGTCACCTTCTAACTCTAGCCCCCAAACTGTTCGACTGAGGGCAGGACTATAAATCTTTCACTCATAACATGGCACAAGATTTGTTAATTAATGAAATACATTCTTCGGCCGATTTCAATATCTTTTTAACATAAAAGCTGTTAATAATGCCTACAAGTGACCGTCTCCAGGCCGGAGGCGCTTCCCGAAATAAACGCACATATTATCAAAAATTATTGAAACGGGACACGAAAATGTGACACGCCCGGAGATAACAGCCCAACCCAGTGACAGCAGAGTACACAATGGGAGTTTCCACGTACTTGAGTAATGATAAAATATCTCCTTACTATACACGTTCCGTACACGATCCAAGCACCACACAATGCCATGCTCTACAACCATTAGATACATCGACGTCCTGAAAGGGGTGTGGGGTGAACCCCGTAGATCCTGGACAAAAAGCACAATCTGACGGGGGGGGGGAAGCCCTCCGATCCCCTATCTGATATTTCTGTCTGTATAAATTCATCGAGGCAGCCGTATTTCTCGCTGTATAATATCAATGTACAGAAGTACACCAAGCACTTGGACAGAAAAGTAAATCGCTAACACCTGCCCAGACCGGCTCTGGGGCCCACCCAGCCTCCTGTACAATGGGTACCAGGTCTTTCCCGGGGGTAAAGAAAGGCCGGGGCTTGACGGTGACCCCTCACCCCCTTCTAGTGCGGTGGTCAAGAAAGAGTAGAGCTATACCTGTACTCCCCCTATGGGCCGTACGGCCTTTACAGAGCCTCAGTGCCTGTACATGGGTGCAATTTACCTTTTTTAAATCGCTAACAGCGTTGTGCATGACGGTTCAACACAACCTACGTGGTACCGACTGTTATGCCCAAGCAGCCCCCTCAACCAAAAGGCAAAGCGGGCAGATGGCTTGAAAACGCAACCGTGAATATGTAGCTACCAACTTCGAGCTGATAAATGCAACATCGTTGATAATTTTGGGAAAACTAAAGACTGAAAGTTCTCCAATTCAAATTCGCAGCATTAAAAAGGCGAATTTTTATTTTCTCTCACAGAATTTCTAAACTTACTCGTAAGTTTATCTTGATAGGTTCGATGCACACATCTGAGCAGTGGAATAGTGGAACGAAGCCTTAGTTTGCCTTACCAGTCTGGCACTTAATGCTACTGGTTCGAACACATCACGCTTCAGTTACGCCCGCCAGGGTCAGGAAATAATTTTAAACCAGTAAAACTTTACAGCGCAAACCTTTCGGTAGCGAAGGGCATACTTTGCCAACACCCCCCATTGCCCTATTTTACCTAGTTGGATAAAATACTACAGTGGGCAACGAACGAGCGCAAGGTCCGAACAGATCATGTAAGTAAAACCTTGCTCTAATAAGAAACCAACAGGCTTGCCCACGACGATATTTGGTGTATGTACTACGCACGCAATACATACGAGTGCATGAATTCCCATGTTCGTGCCTATCACGAGAGACAGATCAGTAAATTCCATCAGTTCTGGCTTCTTGGCAATTCCAACAGCGGTCAGCATCCAAATAATAGATCGATCCTGGTATACACGTAATGTCACTCGTAACCTCAATACTCCAAAATTTCATCAGGTATACTGCACACACTGATACATTAGAACCCAAGGGTTCGAACCATGACTCCTCCGGGAATATATACAAGTAGAAACTACTAAATCTTAGAACACGAGCAAGGGCGTAGCTAGAGAATGGGGAGGGCGAGTGAGAAATAAAATTATAGAAAAATTAAAGTTTTAAATGAAAAAATTATCTTCTGCACTCAACAAACTTAACTTTACTCAGTCGAGTTGTGATTTTTTTTATTTAATTAACACACCAACAAATGCACATATATATGTTATTTAATAAATCTAAAATTTACACCAAAACACTCCTACATGTTTCAATCACACGATCATTCTCAGGGAGCATACTTTGTTCCTTGCTAAAGTTATAGTTTAAAAACACTCAGTTATTTACTTCGTTATGTTAACTTGGTGCTGTGGCAGCATGTCTGTAGGTAAAAATAAGACATGCTGCCACACCACCAAGTTAACATAACTAAGTAAATCACTGAGTGTTTTTAAACTATAACTTTAGCAAGGAACAATGTACGCTCCCTGAGGATGATGGTGTGATCGCAACATGTAGGAGCGTTTTAAGTATTTTAATGTAAGTTTTTGATTTATAAAATAACATATATATGTGTGCATTTGTTTGTGTGTTACTTAAATAAACTACAGAATACACGGTGTAACAATAAAGGTGGTTTTTTTTTCAGTTAATTTTTGTTAGGGGAGGCCACTGTCATTACTGACCCCAGGCACCAAAAACCCTTGCAGCACTACTGTCCAGGAGTGTGTTTATGGGAAAGACTGTCGGAGCTCCTCATAGTACAACTATGCAGTGGCTGCCGATGTGTCTTCCGCGGCGACCAGTTCTTTACGGATTCGTGGGCGCAGTACCGTAATGGCTAAGGTACATTTTACTTGCTTTTTAAATTAATGAAATGTTCATTAAGCATAATCGCGAAACTTTCTTTAACGGACCACATGTTTATTTCGTAAGATCGTTAGAATATCTAAACTTTCTGTACCCACGACAAAAGCGACAAACAATGTCATTAAGGACAAATCAAACAATGTCTTGTTACGTATTCTAATGGTTTATATTCGCAGCTTTCTAAAGTCGGTTTTGAGATATAAATTTTTTAAATTTTGGATAACTATCACCTGGACAGCCAATATTTACGTCAGCAAGAATATGTGGATCCGTAGTTATTTTTCGCGCCAAAAGGGGCCCGCGAGCAAAAACGTTTGGAAAATACTGCATCAATGCATACACTACAGGCCCCAATGCTCACGGTGAACACATATGCATCTTAATTGAATTGCTGTTATTTTGACGACTCTCCTCGGCCCACACAGACCCCAATACACAACGAACTGCTACTTAACGTTAAAGTAATCTACAATTATGTATTACAGAAACAAGATAATAATTCATAACCAGCCAATTTTGGCATGAATTTATACAACTGTCACGTACTTAGTAAAAACCAACAAAATTATCTGAACGGACGATTGGCAATAACAAAGCTATACATTTACAGAAACTACAGGCAATAAGTGGTTGTCTACTCACTTGATAACCATTTTGGTGGTATGTTCCAGAGCTGGAAATGATGAGGTATCAAACGAAATTCTGATAGTTACGATGAAGCACTGCTGCACACACAATTACAATTAATGTATTAAAAATACACGCTCAAGCTTCAACAGCACGTCTCCCATGTCCTCGGCACCTATTTATTCCACCTGCTTGTTTACAAATACTACAGTCAGCGAAAACAACACACGTCACAGCTGCATCGCCTACTGCATTAATGCGTTTACACACCACGTAAATCTCCGCTTCCAAAGCGTACAATTGGCACGCTAGGGTACACAACACAACGCAACACAAAGACCAAACCTACTCCCGACAGCACCAAACAGCTCTGACAACGCTCAGTACAAGCGCACCCGATGTGTTACTGCTCCGCCATCTAGTGGAAGGCGAATGTACTAGCCACAATGTAAACACGACGTGGCGCCTCAAACGAGACGACGTTCTACGGGCACACAAGCGGATAGAAGCACGATTTGGAGAGTCGAAGTGTGCAGAAGACTTATTTCCTTCACAATCCCATTATCGGATTACGTGACTGTCCGTAACATAATTCGTCGCTTCAGTTACGATGGCTATTAGTGACACGGTGTCCTGTAAGTTGATCATGCGCCATTTTCGCAGCCGTAAATGAGGTATTCATTCTTCCGGCACGACACCGTTTAACTGCTTCACAGCTATACAGCATTCAATCCAAGAATTGCACAAATAACGGCTGTGCATACACTATTTGTTATACCAACTAAATGCACATTCTTAATCAGTACAAACAATAAATGAGCTTCACCAACAGTTTTGGTACACGTGTAACATCGCGAGAGAGAACACAATGCCAGTTCTCAAAAGTCGTTGTTTGTAGGTTCCTTGGTTTGTAGCACCTTCGCAGTAGCACCTGGTATTTAGCGCGTCCGCAAAATTGCGAAAAGTGACGAATAGCTTCGTCATTTCCGTCCGTCCGTCTGTCCGCATGGAACAACTCAGCTCCCACTGGACTATTTTCATGAAATTTGGTATTTCAGTATTTTTTTTAAATCTGTCCAGAAAATTCAAGTTTCATTACAATAGGACAAGAATAAAGGTACTTTACATGAAGACCAATATACATTTTCGATCACATCTCGCTTAATTCTTCTTAGAATTAAAAATGTTTCACAAAAAAGTTATAGACAAACTCGAAACACGCATTTTATGTTCAATAACCCCCCCCCCCCCCCCAAAACCCCCCCCCTTTTTCCCTTTTCCTCTAAAAAAAAATTTTTTTCCC
>Ga0136643_10014924_pt1 | contig 11675 bp, 9 predicted proteins | sample TergutLab28metaG_FD_96883 | JGI IMG/M metagenome (GOLD analysis project Ga0136643, IMG submission 96883) | Labiotermes labralis P1 segment gut microbial communities from Petit-Saut dam, French Guiana - Lab288 P1 (version 3) (version 3) | ecosystem: Host-associated > Arthropoda: Insects >...
GACCAACTTGATGTCATTTGCTTTATTATTTCATTATTTACTGCTCAACATGTTTCGGATGTTAATACATCCATCCTCAGGACCTTGCGACTTATTTGTTGAGTTATTTCATGGGTTGTATTGCTGTGGTTCGATGTGTGTTGGTGTTACGTTGTGGTTTGGCTGGGGTGGTGTGGTATCCGGATGCAGCGCTTCAGCCTGCATACGGATTATTCTGCGGTGTATTTAAATTTTCCGTATGCTTTTCGAAAAACCTGACTTAGTGTTCACAAAGAAATATGACAACAGGATGCCTTTCGTGATTGATTCATTGTTCAGACGTTGTGCAGACAATAAAAAGAGAGGGTTGTCAATGTTGTCAAACGTAGGTCAACAAATTTTACAAGATAAAATTGCTGGAATTAGTAGGAACTCACCATATCCTCTACGTTAGCAGGCTAAGGGTTAAATTTCTGTCACATTCATGTGAGTGGTATGTGATTAACAACACTATTCAAGGAAAAATTTACTATATATAAGTCTGTAGGTTTATGTCCGATATACGGAGAGTAAATAAGAAAGTAACAGATAAAGGTAAATCAGTCCCATTACAGGCTCGGAGGGGCTCAGAGGTTTCCAGGAAGTTAGGGTTCCCAGATTACATGACAACGGCACAGGATGGTGGTAGGTTGTCAGCCTTACGCATCGGCCGCCTTTATCCCCAGGAAATACTCATGGTACTCATTTCCGTTAGAGGCTGAGTCGACCCCAGGGCCATAGTGCGATCGGAAGGATTTTATGTCAATGAAAAATCCACTGACACCAGCTGGGATCGAACAAGCGACCTTCCGGTTTGTAGCACGGCACCTTAATCACTGTGCTGCCGCGGTCCCCAAATAAGAAAGTAATCTCTTGATTTCCCGTTTGTTAAACCCGTTGTGAACGGAAAACATCCGTCAACCTGAGCCCCTATGAGAGATGGTCCTGAAGTGAACAGTACGGACAGCTGATGTGATGATGTGAGCTAGATCGGGTTAGTCGAAGCCAGAGTTAAGTAGCTGGCGTTCATGAAGATGGCGTAGAGTCTCCGAGTTGCATGTAGAATGGAGCGTTCTTGAGCAGCTGACTAAATTTAACTACGTGGTTCAAGACACCGTGTAATTAAGTTAGTTGACGTGTGTATGTATAATCTTTTATCAAAAATTTGTCTGGAGTTAAAAATATCTTCACATTAGCTGCTCACATCAATCCTGATGTTAGAGAAGGTTAAAAACTTTTGTTAAGAATAAATGTGTTAAACCTTGGAACGTATAGAGCTGATTTAATTTACGGTTTACTTGATCCTTCTAAATAACCAACTTGACACACAGTTTTTCATGTATGTTTATTTCTATTCTCTACATTTTTCGGGTAGTCATGTGCCCATCTTTGGGAGAATTACTTATCAGTGCGACATCTGGTTTATGTCACACTTTGTAAATATCCGTCTGGTATGCAGGTTAAGATGAAACTGTTTGCAGTTCAACCCTAACCTGCACACCAGACGGTCATCTACACAGAGTGACATAAACCAGGTGTCGCACTGATAAATAATTCTCCTGATGATGGGCACATGATTGCCAGAAACATGCAGAGAATAGAAATAAACATACATGAAAAATTGTGCGTCAAGTTGGTTATTTATAGGGATCATGCCAGGATACACGATCAATAAAACATAAAATTACGGTTTACTTGTTTCAGAACGTAGGTCCGTGAGAATTTATTATTACTACTACCACTACTACTACTACTACTACCACTACTACTACTACTACTAATACTACTGCTACTGTTACTAGTACCACCACTACCACTTCTACTACTACTACTACTACTACTACTATTACTACTACTACTACTACTACTACCACTACTGCTACTATTACTACCACCACCACCATTACTACTACCACTACTACTACTACTACTACTACCACCACCACCATTACCACTACCACTACTACCACTACTGTTACTACTACTACTACTACTACTGAATCTACCATCACCACCACTTCAGAATTTAATCCTCTATATCCTGTGCGATATAAGGCACTGTGTTAATGCGATCTATGCAGGCTGAAAGACGTTTGCTATACAATTAGATTTTCAGCACCTTTTGAGTGAGGTAGTTATGAGCCTGTGTAGATTACAATATTCAATACACTGGAATTCACACGCATTTTTAACCCGGAATAATCTCTAATCTGCAGGACGTAGTCTTGCGAATACTTCAATAGGGCGGTATAAAATCAATACCAAGGCCAGGTGTCGCATACAGTTCATCGCATTCTTTAACACCCCTGCAATCAGAATTTCTTCTCACGCAATACCTCATTTGTATAAAGCGAATATGACGTTCCCCTTCCTTCATTTTTGACATCCTTTGTGTAGAGTGTGTGGGCAATAGTGTGTTAAATCACTTTCTGATGCACTCTTGTGAAATGTCTATTTCCCACATAATAGCGTTAGGGATGTAGAACGCGAACGGAGAAATGTTATATCCCAGAGCCATAAAATCCCTTGTAGATGAAGCCAGTATTTAAGTTTGACGCTTTAAAGAACTGAGGTTAACGTGAATATGTCATAAGATTCAGCTCGTACCTCACAGTAAGCACTGAGTCTCTCGGTTACAAATACGAAACACTTAGTTCTGTAATGATATAAACAACCAACTAAATGCAACAATAACAATTTATTAGTAATTTCAATCAGCTCAACATGTTTCGAGCGATAATCTCGTCCATCCTCAGGAACACTAGACCGTATTTACAGCTTGTGGTATAACCTACCGATGAAGTTGCCTGCTGGTGACAAGGTTGAGGTTCCACCTCAACCTTGTCACCAGCAGGCAGCATCATTGGTGATTTATACCTTCTTCTTTATTCTTCTTCTTCTTCTTCTTCTTCTCCCATTGGCACTACAGCCCACTGTGGGCTTTGGCCTGTCAAATAATGTCCTTCCATTCTTTCCTATCTGCCACCAACTCTCTCCATCTTCTCACTCCCAGCACATGAAGATCTCTTCCTACTTTCTCTTTCCATCTTTTCCTGGGTCTTCCCCTTCTTCTCGATCCTTCCAGTTCTTCAGTGAAGATCTTTTTGGGCATCCTATCCTCCTCCATTCTCTCTAGGTGACCTAACCAGCTTATCCTTCGCCCTTTTATCCATTTTACTATATTTTCTCCTTTGCTCATCTCTTCTAGTTCTCGATTCATCCGACTTTTCCATTCCCCGTTTTCATATTTAGGACCATGTATTCTTCTAAATATTTTCCTTTCAAAAATTATCAGAACTTGCGGTGCATTATACCACAAGCTGTAAACACAGTCTAGTGCTCCTGAGGATGGGCGAAATTATCGCCCGAAACATGTTGAGCTGATTTAAATTACTAATAAATTGTTATTGCTGCGTCTAGTTGGTTGTTTATATTGTTGTATCTAAGATGTACGGTCACACAAACATCAAACTTAGTGGTGTATAAGGAAGTAATCGTGTTTGTTGTGAGATCCGTGCCAACTACAGAAGTACAGAAAGCAGAAGGTACAGACTTTATACTGTTAAAGCCGGCAAGGCATGCAATGAATGGGCTTTAACAACTATCTTTCTTCTGAATTCACAGAAAAGGAGACAGGAGTTTTATACCTCTTAATGCGTTACTGTTCGCTGTTCCTCTTTCTCTTACCCTTTGAATTTCTCTAATTTCCTTGAAAGTTGCAACGTCTGTGAATGAATCCAATAATCGAAATATGTAGCGTCTTTAATGCGTTGCTGTTTGTGAGCTTCCGATGTAATGACTGCCGTGTTGCATATGTATTACCAACGTCGGCAGTGACAGTGACAGTGACTGAAATGACAACTGTCACGGCCGAGTGAGTGAATTTCTGCCGTTGATATGAGAACTGAAAGCCTGCCTTGAGAGATTACGTTTCATTTGCGTCTTCACTAATTGGCAGGGGTAACTCAAGTACCGTCAATAAAACGGAAAGTCTGAAGCCTGTCATTTCCTTATGTTGGCACGTTGACAGAGACATGATTTACCGTCGACACAATATCTAAAGGTAGGACTCTGATGTTTCAATTTAGATGCGGAACTCGGAGCGCAAACTTGGTTCATTATGTTTTGTGTAGTTTTATCTAAGTTAGCTGACACTAATATGAAAACTTAAGGTATAACTTTGATTGATTATGGCATGTTATGGTCTTTCCGTATGTCGGAGGTTCTAGTCTGACCCGCAGTAACCCTGTGTGTGTCGTCAAACATGATACAATTTTGTACGTCTAAGACGTAAGATCGCACAGACAAAGGTAGGTCTGCAGTGGCGATCATTAGCACTGTCTTTGGCCACGAAGTACCATTTCGAAGTGTACATGAAATAAGATTGATAAACATTAAAATCTCTGACGGGAAGTTAAAGGGATTATGTCCTGTTTTAATGCGCATGCCTCGACTTTTTTTTTTTTTTGTCTTTAGCAGGAGTGACTTTTGCTCAAATTAACACCGATGCATTGAGAGCATATTAAATGAATTCTGATCGGTAAATGTCACTCTCAGTACTATTTGTTTCAGTTTGCTGGTTCTCACCCCCTTGTGCTTTCGATATGATCAAATAAACATTGGAATTTTCACTCTAATATAACCGAATATTTTTGTGACTCAGATATACATTTCGCTCCCTACTGTGGTAAAGACCCAAACATCTAGCCAAACCATAATAATGTTCGTTTGTGTTGGACTGAAAATTCGAATGCTTATATGTCGCTGAATGGTTTAACTTTAAACCGAAAGTCGCCTCCAAAAATATCACAATTTACCTTGGACGTGTAACATATAAAACCGTTGTGTGACACCATACATCAACAATAGAATTGAAGATTATGATGAAGAATTTAAGTTCTAACACTCAATTTTCTAACCACTTAAGTTCTTTCTTCAGTTCATCCGATACTGGGTTTTCTTTTCGCCTGTTTTGTGCATTTCAGCCGCCTATAAATTCAAGCTATATTGACCTTCTGAGAAGAGATACTTTTTGTTTCTCTTTCTTTCATCTCCTCCTTGTCCCTATATTTCCTGGTCCCTGGTTCGATCCCAGCTGGTTTCAGTGGAATTTTTTCATTGACATAAAATCCTTCCGATCGCACTATGGCTCTGGGGTTGACTCAGCCTCTAACAGTAATGATTACCAGGGGTATTTCCTGGGGGTAAAGGCGGCCGGTGTGTAAGGCTGACAACCTACCACTATCCTGTGCCGTTGTCATGTAATCTGGGAACCTTAACGTCCTGGAACCCTCTGGGCCTGTAACGGGACTGCTTTACCTTTACCTTTACCCTATATTTCCTACCGCTCTTTGTGTCGTCTAAATTACATTTCATTAATACGTTTTTGGCGGAAACGTTTCTGATTTTCCTTACCTCTGCGTTTTATAGCACACGATCAGTGTAACGTTGTGTCACGTTGTAGATAGCAGCACATTATTTCATCTAGGTATGAGTCTTTTTAAAAAAAATCAGAACGTAATATTGAGAACTTAAAACGAATCCTTTAAATTGCTCACTTAATTCCGTTGTGTGAAGGAGATTTATTCGGAAGGCGTGGACCATAATGGAAATTATGCCGGTGGGAGTGTTTTTTCGTGTGGACAATATATCTTGAGTTCCTAACCAACGGGATTCATTAAGGGGGCACGGTTGGCTGCGATTCTGTGTGGGGGAGTGGGGAATGGACATTGGAAGCAGAACCGTTAGCAGAACACCAGAGATCTCCTGCTAGCTTCTGTGGGACGATGGTAATGCCATCTTGTTTTAGGTTCCTCGTAAAATGGAGTCGTTTTGTTCTGTAACTTAGTGTCCCAAAGCTTATTCTACTCTGTCCTTTATTCGTGATTATCCGGTTATATATGGAACCGTTTTATGTTAGACGACGACGAACTGGTTTGTTATGTAGCTATTATTTGGGCTGTGGAGCGTAAAAATTCGATCGGTTAGAATGTGGTTTGGAATGGGGGGACAAGGAATGGGGGGGACAAGGAATGCATACAGAATTCTAGTGAGGGCGTCTCTTGGGGAACAGCACTTCGGAGACCTAGAAGTAAATGGGACGGTAACATTAAAGCTTGCTTCAAGGAAATAAGTGTGACAGGGTTAAGCTTTTATGGATCTAATTGCGTGCCGTGGGAGAGTGGCCAGTGACCAGTGGCCAGTGACCCCATTTTGTACTATGGGCATTACGATGTCGGTCTTTGTTGCGAAAGTGTAAGTTGGGTCAGTCACTCAGGTCTTGAGTCACTTGAGACACAGTTTTGGGTAGTTGTTTCTCGCACTGTTCGCGGAGACAGCAAAGGAATTGCCAGTACAATACAAATATGTCTTGCTTTGTGATTTACGACAAATTTTGTGACCACCGCCGTACCGCTTAGAGAACATCGAAACTCTTTCGTGATGTGTTTCTTGTGCTTTGTTTTGAAAATATCGTACTTTGCGATAACTGCTGTTTGGCTGCATATATATAGTTTGTGTGTGTGTGCGTGCATATATACACATACGTACATACATGCATACATACATAATACACACATACATACAAGAATACATACATACATAAAACATACATACATAATACACACATACATACATACACATATATACATACATACATAAATAAATACATACATACACAAATACATAACATACATACACACATAACATACATACATACACACACACACATATATACACACATACATACATACACACATACATACACAAATACATAACATACATACATACATACACACACACCACACCACACACACACCACACACACACACCACACACACACACACACACACCACACACACACCAAACACACACCAACCAACCAAGGATGCCAGGTCACCTGACCCACAAACTTTTTTACGGTGACGCCTAATACTTTTAGTTCCTGAATATGGTACTTGCTTCATGTCAACATTTTTAGGTATTTTATAGACTTTTTTAAAATGTGTGCACCCGTTTTCACTTATGTAGAACATTACCTTCCCCCCACCACTGTACTGCATCTCCAAACAATCCTATCGCCTCCTCTCCCCTTTTATACTTCACTTCTTCTTTATGTTTTGCACGTCTCACGGACTAAAGGTCAAACCTCTTGATTAATTCACACGTTTCACAATATTCCTCGTATTGGACTTCAGTCCAGCGCGGTCCAGTTCGCAGTGTGCTTTATATGTGTGCCTTCTCAAACACCTTTCTTTGCCCCGCACATTTTGGTGTGGCTGCAAACCTCTTGTATTCAGGAGATGCCTGGTACTGAAGCCGTCGTCTTTCAGCGATGTTACACATCGTAAATTTGTAGTTATTTACCGACCGTTCGGGGCAACCTGTCACACCTTAACTTGAACCTTGATGATGGGACTAATAGACTGCCCTGAAACGTGGGTAAACAGCCATAATGACACGCTATTGACATCCTAGAAGAACGAAGACCTTATCTACACCGCGGCTGAATCCTGAGATCTCACATGCCTGGGTATACCATCCGAGTAATGAGTTATCCTGCATGAGGCCTTTAATGGTTTTTATGGGACCTTCCATGGGAATTCCTCGATTAAGTCGTACCACTTCCTTCTAAATTCTTTGTATGTCATCATTTACCAATCACGAAACCTTCCCACGCTAGCTGCTGTGACATACTGCTACTGTCGCAGGATAACCAACACATTTGTATGATCAACTCCCATTACGTCACAAATTTTTGTCTTCACCAACATACATGCCCGTCTTTGCCCCATTTCATCGCGTTACACGATAGCTATCCTTCTTGTCACCTTCTTTTTCATATCTTCCCTGAAAATTGTTAGATGGGCTGATGGAAAATTACGTTTTGTCCTTGAGTAGCGTCCACCCATGTGAGAGGTTCTTTAGCAGAAAAATGGGGGAACTAAATCTTTAACCTCTATTTAGCATGTGCGCTGTTGAGGAATTTAACTCTTTAAACTCCGAGTTAAATCCCATCTGCCATTTGCTGGCATTATTAGGAGCTCGCCATATTCTCCACGTTAGCGGGATAAGGGTTAATAAAATAAGCATTTTTAATAATTATATATTGCAAGCTGTTACCGGTCATAGAACTTGGAACGGAAATTGAACGGTGAGATCAAGCTGCAGATGTGACTATTCTGGAAACATCGATGTCCGCACAGGTAGCGGCAAAGACTTGGCTAGCATAGAAATGTAGGGACAACGACTTTGGTGAATGAATAAAGAAGAGAAGCAGACGTTATAAAGGGAGTAACAGGAGAGGACGGGATAGAAGTAGGAACTGAGACTACGGCTGTTCGTACGCGAAATGCTGTCAAATTCTCCTGTTTGAACGCACAAGCAAATGTCTCCCTCGAGTCTTTCCGGTCGGAGACGCCAGGGTAGAAAGCGGAATGGCTAGCAGACGGACATCGCACTAAATTTTCGGACCCGCTCAATACCGACTTACCACGTATTCTTATGCTGTTGTTTGAGAATAGATTGATCTATAAAGACGCCTTTTCAACTGCTGTGTACCGGGCAGGTTGACTTGAGCTGTAACGTTTGTGATTGGTATTCAGGAGATTCTCTGATCCAATCTCAGCACGGACACGTACTTTTTGACTGAGTTTTTGCGTGGCTTTTCCTCAGTCCTTCAACGCTTTTGCCCGAACAGCACCTTGAATTATGTCATGACCGAGCTTTACACACTGCTCCCACTTGATTGTCATAAAACCTTTTGATGCTACACAGTTCTCAGCCATTTAAAGCCTCATTAACGAAGCCACACCCACAAAATACTGACTCTTATATTCCGGGCTGCTAGACGAGTACTTCGCATTCAGCCTCTTCACCACTCTGTCCAACTTGACCCCTTCCATTTTTTACCCACCATAAGAATTTATGCATTATTTTTGTGACATTCTTAGCACAACCACTAATTTTCTCTTTATACATTTAGGAATATTCTACAAACATCAACTTTTAGGGCGTGTAGAAGACAAGGAATAAATATTCCAAGATTTTAGGTGGGCGAAACTCAAGTAAAGAGACAGAGCGGAAGAACTCGGCGTCGAAGGGACGATTATGTTAAAGCAGGCTCTAAAGTACATAATATAGTGGGGGTTACAGACTGTATTCATTTGACTCTGGATAGGAAATGGTGGCGTACTGTTGTGGACAGGCTGTATAAATATGCCTTGAATTTATTCGTTAGTGGAGGAAGTATTAGCTTCTTAAGACAGACTCTGCTCTGTGTTTGAATGGGTGGTTTTTAAGTTGGTTGGTAATTTAATTAGTTAGTTGGTGGTTGTTTGGTTGGTTGTTGGTTGGTTGGTTGGTTGGTTAGTTGGTTAGTTAGTTGGTGGTTGCTTGGTTGGTTAGTTAGTTGGTGGTGGTTGCTTGGTTGGTTAGTTAGTTGGTTAGTTGGTGGTTGGTTGGTTAGTTAGTTAGTTGGTTAGTTAGTTAGTTAGTTAGATCAAAGATTAAAGTGTTGTTTGATCTGATGATAGAACTGTGTTCCTCGAATGTGCCCTCAGTACTTCCAGAAATACGAACAGGAATATTCTTACTTCTCCTCACATCGGAACAGCAGACCTGACACCGGCTACCCTGACAGAATTTTTCGTGTTCTTTCCCATTCGCTCCAGACTGACACTGGCATATTAATCCCCAAACCCCACCCCTCAGTTGAAGCTATGACAGATTACATTTATCTCATTTGACGTTATAAACTGCGATACAGTTACCCGTACACACCTAAACGAGAAATTAATAAGAATAAGCACAATTTCATTTCCATGCCTTGAAAAGCTAATGAAGCGAAGTAAATTTTTCTTTGTACACTCCATGAAGGCATGCAGCGGGAGCAGAGGTATAGCTCTACTCATTCCTAAACTCTGCACTAGGATGGAAGAGATTGTCAGCTTTACACCCTAACCCTCTTCCCTCCTGGTGAGAAAACCAAGGTAAAAATTAAATATGAGGTTGCGTGGGCCCCATAGCTGGTCTGGGCTCTTTGGAGGAAAGAAGAATCTCTTGCCCCTACCAGGGGAAAGGAAACCCTGATCGTCGTGCACAACACTGTCACTGTACTGCAGGAACATTACTTTTCCCATAATAGAACCTTTGAAACAATTACTGCGCCGATCCTTTTGGCCGTGCGGTCTAAGGTGCAGATCTGCAACCTTTATATTCCTGGGATCGCGGGTCAAAATCCCGCTGAGGGCATTGATGTTTGTCTCTTTTTTTGCGTGTGCTGAATAGATAGCGGTCTCTGCGACAAGCCGATCACTTGTAGAGGGGAGTCCTACCGGAAGTGTGTGTAGGTGTGTTATTTAGTAATCTCAACAGTGAGGCGACCTAGGAGATTTGAGCTTTTGAGCCACGGAAAAAAAACCCCTCTACGTATGGCTAATTGGGAAATGAAAGTTGCAGGTCTGACGTGAAACCTACGCACAGCCAGCTGTGAATAATCTGTGTGATTTCGGGATTACAAAAGAATTGTGAAATCCTGCGTAGAACCAAAATAGACTAGCCACGAACGCGCCTGCTCAATACTGGTGTAGAATTTAGGGAACATACACCGTTTGTGATCAGCTCACCTGAATCCAGGATAATGGTAGGCCAATTAATTTTGCTCATTAAATGTGACATTCTCCGACACACACAAAATCCTCTTTATTGCTTTAAATTAATTAGATTTATCCAAGCCACTGATTTCAGCCGTCAGACAAGGGAAGTTATATATTGCGTGTACGTTCTTGAGTTGCCTCAAAGCTTTGGCTAATTATCAATTCGTTCTGTGTGCCGCTTGTGTGCAGGTATAGCGGCTTCCAATATCTCACGTCACATAAATGTGGATTTTCGTGTTTCTTGCCTGATGTACAGCGTAACGGCATAGGCTTTTCATTGGATCATTGCTATATCCGGGGACTTCGCATTGTTTCTACACGTAGGTTATATATTCGCTTTGTTTCGGGGTTCGATCGTGTCACTCTCCATATAAATCACTTAGACGGTATAATCTGTAGTCTAACTTTCCTACTGATTACGCAGAACTTAGTTTTCATGGTATTTCTTTAATTTACGTATCTGAACAAACAATTCAACACACTGTGAAATCCCAATTTTAATGTTTCCTCAGAATCCGCTCTCTGAACCTGCCTTGGTTCAGTCGAATGCATTTCGCAAATTGACATTCCCATTTCTCTAAGATCAGTATCATCTAATTTATTCCCACAAGCATCTGTGTCTATCCAATCTCATACCTTGAGGCTTCTCTATCAAATTTCGTACGCGCAACTCATTTCCCAACGTGTGTTACATGATCTTCCTCTCTCATTTCATCTTACTTCGTGATACAACCGTGACATATTAGTACGGCGTAAAGTTCGCGACACGTTTCACTATAATTGACACAGTTTCTTTTCAACATTTTGTAGGTCAAAATGCCTGTTTCAAATTTTTGTTCTTAAAATAACTCTCGACACAGGTTTGTCTTGGTTTCCGTCTGTCTATAAGCAAATGCTGAGATGGTTCCCAACATTCCAAGTTGCCACTACATGCTTCTCATGTAGCCCTCCAGACTTAAATCTAGTAGTAACCAATTTCATGTTTTGTTTACATGTAAAATA
>Ga0136643_10014927_pt1 | contig 11675 bp, 7 predicted proteins | sample TergutLab28metaG_FD_96883 | JGI IMG/M metagenome (GOLD analysis project Ga0136643, IMG submission 96883) | Labiotermes labralis P1 segment gut microbial communities from Petit-Saut dam, French Guiana - Lab288 P1 (version 3) (version 3) | ecosystem: Host-associated > Arthropoda: Insects >...
CTGAGTGGACCCCGTTCCAGACCCACTACTACTCAGAAAATCTGGTAGCGTCGGGGATCGAACCCGGGACCTCTGTATCTGTAGCCAGAAACTCTGACCACTAGACCACAGAGGCGGTCAAAGTATTTGTACAGTGTCAGTAATTTGAGAGATAACAGCTTAATTACATTCCGTCAATTAATCATGTCAGATTCCATTAGACTGTCGGATTATATGGTACGTTCTGTTTATTCACTAAATGACAAAGGGCAGCTCACAGCGAATGTGTGTTTAGGATGGTGAAAGAACGTAAAACTAAATGAGAACTCTTAACCTTTAACTTTTTAGTAGTGTCACACAACTGCATTTCATTTCTCAGTAAATGGCTCCTTTTTATTTACGACACATTATTCGTTCTGTTCCAAGGTATGAAATTTATGTCACGTAAGCTACAGATTAGAGCAATCCTGTTTTGTATATTTAGTCACTGGATTGCGGGCAGGCTTCCTTTACGGAAGAGTTTCTCCTCCTTCTCTTCTTCTTCTTTCACTGATTAAAAACTCTGCCCATCTTGACATCACATTTAGTTCTAAATATGTGAGTGCTACAGGCATCAGCTAAGACTACTATTGACCGGGGAAAAGTCGGTTGGAAGTAAAAGAAGTATTAAATGTAGTAGAAGCAGATATAATTGAAATTAAACAGGAAAAAAAAAACAGAAAATTAAAATCAACAACAAAACTCTAACCTACGCAGTATATAAGCTAGAATGTAATTAACGACGCCTTTGCTAAGACTATATAGTGTCGAATGGTATTATGATTAGTTAGTAATGAACTGGGAAGGATGTGAAAATTCTAGTCTTGTATGTTTTCCGCCGTGCACACACACACACACACACACACACACACAAACATATATATAAGGTATAAGGTAAAGTGATCCCGTTACAGGCCCGGTGTGGCCCAGAGGGTGGGTAGAGGTATAGCTCTACTCTTCCATGACCGCGACACTGGAAGGGGGTGAGTGGTCAGCAGCACGCCCCGGCCGCACTTTAACCCCGGGGAAATACCCGTTTACCCGTCACCCATTTTACAAGAGGCTGGGTGGGTCCTAGGGCCGGTCTGGACGGGTGGAAAATCTCTTCCCCACTGGGATTCGATCCCGGACAGTCCAGCCCGTAGCTCAGTCGTTATACCGACTGAGCTACCCGACCAATATATATAACCAACATTTAGAAGAAGTGTACTGCCCCATTCCTTATAGTAGTCCGAGATGGATGAACGGATCTATAATTCGAGGTAATAATCCAAAATATTCTTGGAATGGTATCAGCACATGTGCCATGATAGACGGTATTTGAGCTGAGACTGTAACCCTGGACCTTCGGAATACGAAGCAGAAATGTTGTCCTCTCCTTCACGACTATAATTAGTAGTATAATTTACAAAAGTTGACACAAAGTCACTTGACCTTCTATGTTTTACATGTTGCCTCTAGTGCAAGGTGATGTTTGCACCACCTTGTGGAGTAAATAGTGTTCAGAATTCTCATAAATTATAGCGTTAGCGCACAAAGATAATGCTTACGCAGAGAGATGCGGAGGCAATTAAAAATTATCCACATTGTATTTATCAGTTAAATTATAAATTAAATGTGCATGCGGAGCCCTTTCAAGGAATGCAAATTCAATACAACCGCGTTTGCTTACAACATTCAGTAAGTATATGGCCTATTCTTATTTGAAATGACAGAATTCTTTAATGCAGGCCATGTGCTTACACTGAAGTTATCTATTGCCAGAAGAACAGCTCAGGATGACAAGTGAATATCCATTACGATTAATGTTTGCAATCGGAAAGTTGCGATGATGTGGACAATATTCAGGGTACCTTCGGGTTAATGGCAACAAAGAAAGCAGAAACAGTTGTTACGCTGTATTGAATGGCTGGAAACCTATTCTGATACCATTGTTGTTCAGGGTGGTCCTTACCCGGTAATATACATTTTCCGTTCTGATTACTTTGTAAACTGAAATTTAAAGATTCTACATTGCCTTATTCACCCACCTGGTTGCAGGTGAATACGACCACCAGATAGGGTGGATGGGACAATCATTTCTGCATCTTATTCATGAAGAATTTAACTTTGATTATACATACACAAGCTTTTCATATTTACCAATGGGCTTTACATCCTTTACCTGAAATCTTCCTTGCATGGATTTTCCATAGACGAATCTTTCACAGCCTGTTTTGCAGACTTATTGTTGGTGGTGTCGTAGAGCATTTGATGCTCTGTATCCAGTGTCCAGATTGCGATGCATTCCAAGCATTTATGTCCACGAAATGTGGGACTTTAAGCATCCACTTCTTGAATACTTTCTTGTAGGGACAACACTTGAAGTTCTGCGTTATTTTCTGTATCACGTATGTTCCCTCTCCATTGTCATTCGCAGACCCCATTAATGCATATAACAGAAGTCAACTCTGGAGCTTTTCTTTACCCTATTTCAGTCAGCTGAACACCTATTTTTGGTGTAGGGAGTAAACTGCGGAAGGCCAAGTTGAAAACGTATGAAATCTACTGATGCGAAATCTGTGAACAAGTCTTGCTAACAGGTCATTTTCTTCGTTAGAAATGAATAAGGTTTGATAACCTTTTGACTTCATGGCCTTTCACCTAGCTATTATTCTACGACACAGGTATATTCGTAGTACTTTCTTTAAAACTTTAAGAGAGGGCATTATGTTGCGCCGAAATGTCTGTAACAAATTAAAACTCAACGCTGCGCAACAACCCACAAAATCCCATGACCTGTACTTTAAACAGGTCTGCTGCATGCCTAGTGCTTCTGCCTTCTCAAGAAGATTTTGGAGCCTTGTTCGTGTCTTCTGCCCTTTACGATTGCCTGTTTTTCTTTTATATTCACACATTTTCAGACAAAGATAAGAAAATATATGTAAATAATTTGCTTTATTAACTTCTCTTAACGGTGGCATAATATTTTAAAGTACTATTTAAGTTAACTGAAGAATAAAAAACCAACTAAATGCCACTTATTAATTTATTGTACTTCTTATAGGCTCAACATGTTTCGGGCATAGTAGTGCCCGAAACATGTTGAGCCTATAAGAAGCACAATAAAATAATAAGTGGCATTTAGTTGGTTCTTTATTCTTCAGTTATCACAATGATGCACGGTCCAATAAACATCAGATACAATTTAAGAGATGCAGTTTTTCGCCATTTTCCAAAACAGTACTGTTTTCCCGATTTTTTTCAGTGATGTGTAACAAGGTTTGGTATTACTGGCAGTCTAATAACAATAGACCCGACAATCAGTACACCTGAGTACTATTTAACCTTATTAATGACTCCAGAAAAGTGCAATTCAGTATAGCATGTCTGCCTAGAAAGTGGATTTTTAACTTTAAAAAGTTTTAAAGTATGCTGCTTTAACTCATTTTAAAGCACGAGTTTCAAAACAGAAAGTTGTGACGCAAACACGCTCTTGTTGTGCCATGCTGTATTTTGCCTTCACCACAATCTCTAAGCTTGACAGGAACATTTCAAGTGACAGCAAATATCACAAGGCCTCGCGAGGAGTTTTTGTTACATGATCCCACCCCTTCCCCCCCCCCGTGTCATTTACACTGGAACTTGCCATTCGCCTTTTATTCCTAAGATCTGCTTTCCAAATTATATTACAGGAACCATCTGTCATACAAAAATTTTTTAAAACTTTCATCCCTTTCAGAAAGAGAAAGAATATTAAACTTATTTTGATGTAGACCACGATTTCTGCTTTACTGTCTGCAGAAAAACACACACACACACACAAACATATCTATATATATATATATATATATACATACATACACTTTTATGTCTGCCATACATTCTTTTATGTCATCTAAAGTAAGTTACCTCTGCAGTTCCGAGATATATGTCGCTGTAGAACACGTAATTTTGTTTTTGAGAATAACAGTGCAAGGAACATATGACGTTTACGTATGTGCCTTTTCAACAACAAACGTGTGTTACCATGGAGATATAATGAATAAAAAATAAGCAAGAAGGGTTGTAGGAATTAAAACCAGAACAGAAAGGTTTAAATATTCTACTGCATTGTGTTCTAGGATGAAGGCTGGAAGCTGAATCGCACCAACTATTATCAAGAAGGCTGGCTGGCAACGGGCAATGTGCGGGGAATTGTCGGTGTCACTTTTACCACCTCACACTGCAAGAAGGCTGTCGAATTCCCACTTAGAACCAACTACAATCTCCGAGGCCATCGTTCCGAGGTATGTTAGACCATTTTGTGAAATATATGCTTCTAGAATCCGAAAAGTTGAACACCGTCAGCATCCAAGCCCCCCAGTGCACACAGTTCTGCACCATTTCCATTTACTTTGCAAACTATAACCAGGTATCTCTTAAGCCCTCTCTGAATATTGTCCTCTTACTCTTGTTCTTGCAAACGGAAGCTCTCAGGCCCATCTACAACCATGCGGAACGCCTATTAAATCGCTCCGTCTCTCCGTATGCATGAAATAACATGAATACCGATGACTGGATTTTATATTGGGCAGTTTTACTAATTTTAATTCACAAGTTTTAATTTTAATTTAGTGTACTTTGCACTAAGGGCCACTTTACGTGAAGACCGAAACGGAGTTGTGGGCATAGCGCCGGCGAAAAATACTACATAATTTTTGCAGCGAGCGCCGACATGTTTTGAAAAAGGAGAAAAATGAAACAAAAACCAGGCCAAATACTGTCTTGTCGCAATTTACGGTTCTCGAAAAAATAAATATTGAGAGTGTTATTTGTAGGCCAGCATTCGAGAAGGCGAATAATAACTTTTTTTTTTACCAACAAATTGTACTTAAATTTACGGAAGAAACTAGTGAAATACTGCACTTGGAGCATAGCCTTGTATACTTACTTACTCCATGGAACAGAGTCCTTCTTGAAAAGCTAACTTGTTTGCAGCTATTCAAGATATTACAACCCACCCAGCTATTCAGTCAGTTGACATGTCTTTCGCTCAGGTACTCTAAGTGTTCTAAGTGGTAGAACAATAATATTATTAACAACTTGTCACTATTAATATTATTTATATTATTTCCCGGTGTTGAAATATACAGAGCTGTTTATTGTAAGGATGCGCCCTTGAAAACAATGTATTCACTGCTAGCTTTGGTACGCGTACACAACTTGTCACTTCCAGGGTATAAACCAGACTCCCCTTGCGTTCGGTTTTTCGAAACTCATAAGCTTTAAGTTCATCCCCCCGCAAATTTTCTTGCCATTCCCGATTGGCCAAATATTAAATTTCGCTGCTCCCCAATAGGTCCAAAGGTCAAAATTTTGAATACGTTAACCCCATTGGCTTTCATTTATGTAACGTCGTTCCATTGTCGTCGTCCGTGTGAACTCCTTCACGCGTCTTACTGATTTCTTTTAGTGTCCAAGCGTGCCTAACATTGTAAATCTTCCCAGCAAGATTTAAGCTGTCAAAAAGCCGTCAATGTTTACGTCAATTTTTTTTTCAAACCTTCCCTAATCCATCAATGTAGACACTGACAAACATCGAAATTGTTTGCTTGCTACACCCGCCATAAAACTCTATGTCCCTGTAAGCTGCAAAACTGACTCTCTACAATTTCTCCTCCATCATAAACCAAACAAAAAATTTAAACAATTCTGACCTATCTACCAAATGTACAATTTTGACTCTTAATAAAGGTCTTACTCCCTATATCGGTTATAAAATTCCGCGCATTTTATGTAACCCGAAGGTTCATTACCGCATTGACAAGTGCCCGCCACTTGTCCCTATCCTGAGCCAACTCGATCTAGTCCATACCCCCATATCCCACTTCCTGAAGATCTATCTTAATATTATCATCCCATCTGCCCCTGGGTCTCCCCACTGGTCTCTTTCCTTCAGGTTTCCCCACCAAAACCCTGTACACGCCTCTTCCCTTCCCCATACGCGCCACATGCCCCGCCCATCTCATTCTTCTTGATTTTATTACTCGCAAAATATTGGGGGAGCAGTACAGATCATTAAGTTTCTCATTATGTAGTTTCCTCCACTCCCCTCTTACCTCATCCCTCTTAGGCCCAAATATTCTCCTCAACACCCTATTCTCAAACACCCTCAACCTACGTTCCTCCCTCGATGTCAGAGACCAAGTTTCACGCCCATATAAAACAAATGGCAAAATTATAGTTCTGTATAACTTAATCTTTAAATTTTTGGATAGCAACCTGGAAGACAAAAGATTCTACACCGAATGATAGGAAGCATTCCCTGACCTCAATCTGCTCTTAATTTCTTCCTGAATAGAATTTTGATATGTTAAAGTTGTTCCCAAATATTTGAACTCTTCCACCCTTTCAGAGGAACTATTATCAGTTTTCATACTGTGACTTTGTCCTGCATTCTTATCTCGAGACATGACCATGTACTTAGTTTTATCCGCATTTACTTCTAGTCCAAGCATAGCCTTGTATGGTGCTGAAAATTGGACACTTCGAAAAGTGGAACAGAGATAACTTTAAAGTTTTAAAATGTGGTGCTTGAGAAGTATGGAGATGATCATCTGGACCGATCTTTTGAAAAATGAAGAAGTTTTACACAGTCAAGTAGGAACGGAATATTCTACTTACAGTAAAACGAAGGGAGACGAAATGGACTTCCATGTCTTGTGTAGGAAATATCCCCTAAAATACATTATTGAAGGAAATATATAAGGGACGGAAAGACGAGGAAGAAGACATAAGCAGCTATTGGATGACCTTAAGGGAGCAGGAAGATACTGGAAGTTGAAAGTGGAAGCACTGAATCCCACCCTCAGGAGAACTCTCTTTTGAAGAGGGTATGGACCTGTCTTAAAGCAGACTGTGTGATAGATCAATTGATTGATTGATTGATTGATTGATTGATTGATGGATTGAATGATTTGTATTCTGTGTAGCCCGCATTTTATCTGACAAATGTCGTTTGCCACTTCTTGTCTGCTCGCTTATCATACAGATGTAAACACTACAAACGATGGCCCACACGCGCGGCTGAGTATCCACGGGAAGTGACAATCGGTATTTGTGAAATAAAGTAAGGACCATGTATTTCAGAACATGTTTATTCAAAAATCAACACTGGTTAATGGAACATACACGAAAATTAACGAACTTTGTATTATTGATAATAACATAAATAAAGGAAACTTATTCCCACCGGCGTTTAAAATCCTAGTTACAGTATATATAGCTGTTCGCGATTAATTGGGATCGTTAAGACCGCCAAGAACATCGAAATCCGAAATCAATGTAAAATGCCTGTTTCATTTCAAGAACTTAAAATATATCAGTCATAAAACCATTAAATGAAAAGAAAATAAAAACACGCACAAAATTTTATTTTTAGTTGAATACACTTTTATTTTTTTGAAAGCGTAAAATATGTTAAATTATTGAAGAAGAGTCTGCGTAGGTAAAACAATAGAACAGTCAACCTCATGCAATGGAAGATACAGACTGGGCCGGAAGTGACCAGTGCAATTGCAGGAAGCTGTGAAAATCTATTTGCCAGCTGCGCGAACTCAAACTGATTCGTCGGAAAAGCCCACGAAGTGTATAAATAGTATGAAGATGGGTCTTTACGGAAGGTCGAAATCCCTAACATCGAAGTTCACTCTGCTGTATAAACAAATGTAAAAATAAAAATATATGTAGGTATTAAAACTTTGTATTTTGCAGAACATTGAAAAGAGCAGAATTTCCGGAACTGTTAAAAATCGCGTGCTTTTTTCCTTTCAACTTGCCATGCCCCAGGCATACATTTCGTGTCTCCAACACGCAGCGTACATAAATGCGTGGCAAAGTTTAAATCATCTGCTTCACTCTTCGAAAAATATTAGGGGAGATCTACATATCTCAGAACTCCTGGTATGCATTATGTTTCAACTGTTCAGTTACTCTTTCTTTCGTAGATTTAAATAATATCCAGAACGCTTGGGTGTAAAAACACTGATTCCTTACATTCGACCTTCGAAGTAAGATAAAAATCACAACTGGAGTTTGGATTGCTACAGTATTTTCTGAACGGATTTTTTAAAATTATGGCCTAACATAAACCATATTAGGAGGCTGATGTGACTAGTTGGCGAAGATTCGTAGAAATATTGTACAAATCTTTAGAAACAGTTTGAGATTGCTACCATTTTCGCATCCTACACACATTAGACGTATAACCGCGTGTCATTGGAACTAACCAAATTACTCGAATCCGGCTAGACTTTCCTTAAAATAAATTTTACTGTAGTAAAGATATTTCTTGTCTTACCTAAATAACTCGTAGGACCAGATTCCTTGTTGAAAAGCTAATAGTTTTCCAAATACTTAAGAAATTCCCTGTATTTATGGATGGAATCCACAGATTCATTGCCGTGTTCCCAAGACACGACGCCCAGAACCTAATGAATCCAATCCATAGACTTTCTTCCACATCCATTTTAATATTATTGTCCTATCTACAGTTATGCCTTCACAGTGGTCTTTTCTCCTCAGGGTTTCCGACTAAAGATTTTAATCAAATTTTCATCTTTCCCATGCGTGCTATATAGCCTTCCCCTATCATCATACTTTATTTTGTCATCCTAATAGTATTTTGCATTGAGTAAAAATTATGATGTTCTTTATTATGATGCCTTTTCCCCTTAGGTCGTAACATTCACACCAGCGCCCTCGTTAAAAACCTCCTCCAACCATTTATTAAACATTATTGTAAGGTACTAAAACGAACCCGTTCATCTATGTTATTTTCTTTATGTGAGAGACCAAGTTTATTACCACTAAAAACAATGAAATTGAAAGCTTAGCAACAATTTAACTAAAGAGTTTTAGCACAGGCCTGTAAGAGTACTAACAGGTCTGAAAAAGACCTCAGTGTTGTTATAGCACTTTGCGAGCTGTTGTAAAAGTTGCAGAGAGCCTTCAATGTTCAGAAATCCGCCTCACCTTTATATTTATTTTACGGTTATGAATACAGACACAGTGGATCCAGTTTCGCAAGTGCATACTTTATCAGACTCGATATACGATATAATTCACCTTCTATGTGCATGATGATTTCATGAATAGAGGTTTCCACTTAACATTTGCTGCAAGTGGCTGCATTATTGGGAGTAGGTCGTTGTTGTTTTGTGGGAAGTTATATATACTAATGCATAAACCAAACAAGCGTTTATTATTTTGCCTTTTCCCTTTCTACTAGTACTGCAAGAATGAGAGAGAGAGAGAGAGCATTTGGGTGATATATACGGCACATTTCCGCTGTTTTTTCTGTTCCATCAGGTCGGCACAAACAGCAAATGAATACCATTCATAACTTGCCCTTTGCGAAACACAAATTTCCGTACGATGGGTAGCACAGCAGTAACATATCTGGGTCGCATTTCCGAGATGCGGGTCTCGAATCTCAACGCAGCTATGCAGATTTAGATTACGTCGCGAGTTTTAGGTATTCACAACAGTGTAATTGATTGCTGTGGTTGGGTGGTGGAAGGAATTGCCTTTCGCAGAGTGTAACAAGATGCAGCGTTTCACAATTTCATTATTTCTGTAAGATGTTCTACATGTTTCAGACGGGTTTTGCATCCATCATCAGGAGCTCAAAACTGCACATACAGCGGCAGGTATTTGTCAGACCAATACCTGACGCTGTATATGCAGTTTTGAGCCTTAGGTCTCATTCACACTGCAAGCCGAGCCGAGCCGAACCGAACCGATTGGGCTTGGAAAATAAACGTACGTTATGAAATGGAAGCATTCACACTGCACGCCCAACCGAGCCGAGCCGAATTGAACCGGACCGAGCCTGACCGAGCGTGTTCATTGACTGATATGTGTTAGTCAGAAGGCTTTAATAAAATAAAGACCTGCTACACTTTTTTTTTTATGAAAATGATTTTCTTATGCTTCCATTGGTAGTAGGATTTCAGAGCAGTTGAAGAGGTAAAACGAAACTTGAGCTGTTTTCTGTGATGTAAATTTCAAATACGTTTATATGTTGCAGGAATTTCGCAGACTTCATAGAATCGAGTACTTAAAAAATACCAGTCTGAAAAGCATTTCCAATTTTTTCGTATCATTGTTAATATATTTGTAGCATACATTTACTGTTGTAAATTTCAGCGGAAATATCGAATAATTCACACGAGCAGTCGAACTGGCTGCCTGTGACGTCATTGTAATCCTGGAAGTGACACATAATGTCCGTTGCTTTCGGGCGCAATAATACCTGGCGTATTTTTTAATATTTACACACACTGATAATATTCTAGCTATTAGGTTCACTTCTGTTTCCACAGGATTTTCATAAAGGTGGTTCATTAAGCGACCCCTAAATCATTCTATCAAATTTAGAAGCCCCTTTTCATCTCACAATCTCTGTAAGTGTGTCTGAACTTTTCTGTAACATCCTGTGTATTTATACATATGGGACGTTTGTGGTAACCACAAAGCAAGAAATCAAGCGGACCAGTTACTGAGTTTGGTCGGCGTTATTGTTTGTGATGTACCCGTCGGAAACTGATATGTGATGTTGGAATTTTGGGGCCCTGAGTGTTAAGTTCTAAAATCAACAGCAGACTGAAAATAATTTTTAAATTTTTCGTATATTTTATAATATTTGTCGGTTCTCTTGATTGCGTCTTTTTAGCGTAATTATTTTCTAATAATTCGCCAGAGCTGTCGAAGTAGCTGCAACTGTTTCCGCTGTAAAACTTAACAGTGATGCACCCTCCGCTTACTCTTGAGAGGGCACTGGCCGTTTTGTGAATATTTTCCCAATCAGATAAAAACCTAGCCAACACACCCCCTTCCTTTTCCACATCTTTTCTCAATATCTGACCCATGAACCGAACCCGAAGTATATTAAAAACCTCAGAAGCTTCTGTACCTTTCTGTATCTCTTATAAAGTTTAGGAATTATTCAGTAACAGCATGCGTATGTATGCAAATGTGATTTTTGGGGTAACCTGAAAGAGTTTACCAAGCGGTCCAATTTCTGAGGTTGATCATCGTGTGCGTACGTCCCGGTACCCCCGCGCCCCATTACAATCAATCTTATTTCTGCGTTCAGTTCAATACCTAAAGTACAGAGTATTTATCGCTCATATCTCAGCCACGATTGGAAGGATTTTCTTGCAATTACACACATTCGCTCTTTCCACGCATGCGCTAATTACGGTATTATTTTGTTTACGATCTTGCACTGATGAAGGGCACTTTTCTTATAGAGCATTCTGCCTATTCTCCTCTATCCGTAGAACTGCGCAGTACTCAGGCGGTCTGATTCGGTTCGCTTCGGTTCTGTTCGGCTGGGCTCGGCTTGCAGTGTGAATGACGCATTAGGCGTCTGGCCAATCCCTGCACGAAACGTCATGTATTTAGTGCGTACCTCAAAGAGAACGCGACATGACGAGAATGATACGACGAAAAGACTCTCAGTCCTCACGACAAGAGCGACGCGACGTGACGCGACATGAGCGACGCGGAGCGAATAAAATGGATTAAGCTGTCAGGATAGCTGAAGAGGTATAAACGGAGCGTCCGTAGAACTGCACACTACTCAGGCGGTAAATTCAAATTTGAAAATGAATGTGGCTTCAGAAAACAAA
>Ga0136643_10014931_pt1 | contig 11673 bp, 6 predicted proteins | sample TergutLab28metaG_FD_96883 | JGI IMG/M metagenome (GOLD analysis project Ga0136643, IMG submission 96883) | Labiotermes labralis P1 segment gut microbial communities from Petit-Saut dam, French Guiana - Lab288 P1 (version 3) (version 3) | ecosystem: Host-associated > Arthropoda: Insects >...
CACACACACCCCACACACACACACACACACACACACACCACACACACACACACACACACACACCACACACATACACACCACACACGAGTCCGAATAAATTAAAGTGACGACGAAAAGCTTAACGTGTTTGTCATGTCCATAAACACATGATAAATTTGTATTAACATGCTGAAATACGTGTATATATCATAATTTCAAATTTCAACATGAAGCAGCAGTTTGACGTTCCTGCAAACCAATACTTAGCCTTACACATTTTGGTGCGTCTTTCATAAATGTGCTGATATCAGGAAACAGCTTTACCTACTATGTTATGTCACAATATTCCTAACTCGAATTTTCATTTACCACCTTTGCTAATTTTGATGACATTCATGAAAGTCTTCGAAACTCCCAATCAATTTTCATTGCAATATCTTAAGAAGACTGGGAAGAGACAGTGCAGGTGCGATATTCAGAGGCAGGCGTTCTTTACTGAATTTTAATATAAGTGTAAATGTGTGACTCTGACTTGTGGCTAATGGCTGAATTCATTTTGATGTTTTCGGTGGCATTCTCACTACCTAAACATGCAAAGCTGGGACGATACCAGGCTACAGCATACGGGCTGGTTCTTATTTAAAGTGCCTGTACCATTCTCACCTGAGTTCGAATCCCGGTGAGTTTGAGATTCTTCTGAAACTTCACAAACCGCCCCGATGCCCAGACAGCATCCTGTACTCTGGAGAGCATGTCTGTTTCCCGAGCGTAATCCAGCCGTGGCGTAGCCTTCAACACTCACCCCCATCTAACCCCGAAGTTTAAGTATGGAACAGCTACAACTCTGCCTTCCCTCGGTGCGTAAAGGCACGTTACGGGAGAGTCTACCAATTCTTATCATTGTGCTTGATACGTAGAATAAGGGAATACAGGAAACGTATTCTCATTCCAAGCGATTTTACTGACGTTAAAGTTGGTCTTCACAGAATAGTTAATAAGTATATATATATATATGCATAAAATATTAAGAGCTGCAACATTTACTTCCAGAACTTTCCTATATGCAACATGACCAAACAGAATTAATGGTTGCACCTGCAACTGATCATTTTGCCCAATTTATACTTTTACATTCAACAAATAAACATGAATCCAGTAACCGAGTGGCGGGGGGGGGGTCCTTTCTTCTTGTCTGTCATCGAGTCTGAAGAAAATCATGATTAGAAACGAAGAAGCAAATTTTAAAAAAGTTAAATTCCATTTGACAGATCGTATGAAGTGAAATAACATAATGAAGTTTCAGACGGTCGAATCTAACGCGATGGTTTAAGTGGCACTTATGATGATGTCTTCCTTTTTCGTCAGACTGTACTTCTTTATGTCGCTATATTTCACAGCCATTCATATTTCGAACTTCCTTCTATGTATCAGGTGAGTGTCAAAAACAAAGTTCCTGTAACCTCTCAGTATTGTACGGCCTTTTGTGGCCTTCCCGTTCACCCGAGCTGACGCCAAAAGACCATTAGCTCTAGAAAAGTTTGCATATATAAATAATGAACACGCAAAGGACAAACTTAAAGAAGCCATCAGGAGCGCAGCACCGGCAGTTCCTAGACAAGCACTTTTAGAGAGTTTTGATCAATTTATTCACCAGGTGTCAAAAGTGCGTTGGAGTTGTAGATGATGATTTACAACATACGACTGGATGTGTAGTAAAGATATTCAATCACAGAGATTGTTAATGCAGATTATATCAGCTGGTGTGAAGGTACGACTACCACAGGTTCCGATTTAAGCTCCATGTCCTGTTTTATCCGGGCGAATGGAGGAGATTGCATAACGAGGAGCTAAATGATCTGTACTCCTCACCCAATATTGTGCGGGTGATAAAATCGGGAAGAATGAGATGGGCTGGGCATGTGGCGCGTATGGGTGAGGAGAGGGAGGTGTATAGGGTGTTGTTGGGGAAACCGGAGGGAAGGAGACCACTGGGGAGACCTAGGCGTAGATGAGTGGATAATATTAGAATGGATCTCCGGGAGGTGGGATATGGGTATATTGGCTGGATTGGGCTGGCCCAGGATAGAGACAGGTGGTGGACGCTTGTGAGTGCGGTAATGAACCTTCGGGTTCCGTGAAATGCGAGGAATTTCTTGACTAGCTGGAAACCAGTTAGCTTGTCAAGAAGGAATCTGCACCATGGAGTAAGTAAGTAAGTAAGTCCTGTTTTATCGTAATACTAAAGCGACAGACGTAGAAATGTGTTCATAAAATTATGACTTGGTTTGTTTGTGTTACTAAATTAGAAGTCCTGTTTCTCAGAAAAGCATTTGGTGACCCGAAATAAAACCCTGTCCACATTAACAAACACACTAACCGTGTTCTCCCTCTATTAAGCTTGTGCTCTGTCCGATACTATGCCCCGTAATGGCCTGACGTTTCCCTGGCAACTGACTGACGTCACATTTCTCGCAGAACTGCGTTCCTTCCTCAAGTGAACACAGCTTGTGACAAATCATGTGCAGCGTGGATCCACCTCGTGGTCGTAGTCATCACCGATAAATTAGTTCTCTGCTCAATTACATTCAACAAGCGGGGTTACTGAACAGTATCTACCCCTTTTAGACGTACGTAGACAGCAAGAGATAGGGCTGATTACGTTTCAATATATGAAGAGAAAACATGATTTTGCTTAAAAACAAAGACCAAGCCAACCCCAATGGCCGCGCCGTCTAAGACGTGGGCGTGCTGCCGCTCGTCTGCTGGGATTGCGGGTTCGAGTCCCTCTGGTGGCATAAATGTCTGTCTCCTTTGCGAGTGTTGTGTATCGTCAGGTATAGGTCTCTGTGTCGGGCTCATCACTCGCCCAGAGGAGTCCTACCGAGTGTGGAGTGTCTGAGTGTGATCATGAGGCCTCGACCATACGGAAGGTCTCGCCTAACTAGGGGCTGTTGCGCCATAAAGAAAGCACGCTCCAATTGAATGAAGCCAGCATACAGAAATTATATACATTTCGAGTCAGGATTTATAAAAACCTTCAATTTCACTATTCAGTTACGTCATGTTAAACACTACTGGCTTCTGAAATGTGATGTCATGTAGATTTATAGAGAGACGCCGACACCTAGGATTGATCTGTTGTCAATTTCAGGGAAAAAGTTGGAGATAGAGAAGGCGTTTCAGCTGTTTCAGACCTTCTGGAATATTACGCTGTGACATAAAAGTAAATAGTTACTGATGTTTCGAAAGATAATCTTGCCTCTATCTTCACATCGAAGTAGTTTATTTTCTTCAACACCATTTGCGGAAATACTGGCTATTTGCTCTGAGAACTAAACGAAACACACAAATTAAAAATAATAGTTATTTAGGATTACAGTAATATTTTTTCAAGATCAAAGCAAACAGTACACATAGTTGTGAAAGTCAGGTAAGACGTGTAGTAAAAATTTGTGTGAAACTGTCCTCATCATTGCACCGTGCTTTTCGTATATTGCTGCCACAACACCTGTTAATATAAAGGAATTATTTTGTGAAAGTTTTTAAAATGACTTTAGCAAGGAACAACATAGCTCCCTGAGGATGATCTCTAAGGATCGAAACATGTCGGGGCAATTTTAAGTGTTTTAATGTGTTATTTTATGTAAGTGCATTTGTTGGTTGATAATTAAAGTAATTGTGTTAAAGTTGTGTAACGTATGTTTAATTTACACAAAAGTCTATAAATATGATGTTTGTGTGACCGTGCATCACTGATACAATAACATAAACAGCCAACTAGATGCAACAATAATAATTTTACGAATAATTTCAATCAGCTCAACATGTTTCGGGCGATAATTTCGCCCATTCTCAGGAGCATTAGACTGTGTTTACAGCTGGTTATAACCAGTTTCACCTCATCCTGGTCACCAGCAGGCAGCATCGCTGGTGTTTTATACCACAACCTGTAAACACAGTCTTGTGCTCCTGAGGATGGGCGAAATTATAGCCCGAAACATGTTGAGCTGATTGAAATTATTAATAAAATTATTATTGTTGCATCTAGTTGGCTGTTTATGGAAAAGTCTATAATTTTCCAATAAATGGAGAGTTAATCTTGTGTATATTGGACCGTGAATCATTGTGATAGTTGAAGAATAAGAGACCAGCCTGCTACACAGATACCACCCCAGCCAACCACACCGAAACTCCAACACACATCGAAACAAGAACACACGACCAATGTGCTGATACAATAGAAAATTCGCAAGCCCCTGATGATGGATGTATTAATGTCCGAAACATGTTGAGCATAGAAGAATTTAAATAAAATTTAATAACTAGTGACATCAAGTTTTTCTCTTATTCTTCAACCCTTCAAACGCCGAATTAAATCCCATCTGCCATTTGCTGGCATTATTAGGAGCTCACCATATTCTCCACGTTAGCAGGATAAGGTTTAAAGATCTTCTGATAAAAAGTGTGTATTGAATTACAAGTTTAATTTAAATTTTAAAAGATGACTGTTTTTATAAAAATGTTGGTTTTATTCCTGTTGCATAATTTGTTTTCATTTATTAAATTCAAATTTACGTTGCTATCAAACATTATTTCCAACACACCTGAGAGTAAATACAAATACATCCTGAGATTATTAGCCTTAGTGTTCCTCAGCGAGGTCTTTGTTCCTTCCTGCATTGCATAGTCATTACAGGTCAAGAGCAAACACAGTGACGCCTTGCATTCATGAGAGGGACAGCCCTTTGCCTGCTTCATACTGAGAGCATCATGAAGTATTTATCCAAGCGTGCATTTGTATGTTCAGGGAGCTGCACAGTATAATCTTGCTGCCTTTCTAGATCAAAGACATTGTATATTAAAACATTACTTGACAAGGATTGATACAAAGGAGAGTAAGGTTTCATGAAAACAGAATTTAACATTCATTCGTTTGTAGTCCGTAATGGTATAAGGTAACGTTTTTTTTAAAAAAACATTATCCAATTTAAGCAGAATTCAACAGAAAATCAACGCACGTAAAAAATATGTTTTGACTGGTTATAGAAAATTCATTTCTCACTGGTTCAGCTTATAGTTTACAAAATTTTGGAATAATTTTCTCGAAATCTCGTGTTGAATATCAATAATTATTCCATATTAATGATTGTGTATTTGTAGCCTTAGGTGTTCAGTATGCAATGCGCATGCGCCATATTATCACGTGACCTCTCCGGGTCTACAGGATTTTTCCATATTATCTCATAAAAGGCGCGATTTTCGGAAGAAAACGTTACTGAACACAAAATTTGTTTATTGACTTTCTCTATAAATTTTGTCCTAAACGTTTCTCAATATAAGAAGAATGGAGCGAGATATTATTTTTAAAAAATGTATATTGGTCTTCATGTAAAGTATTCTTTATTCTAGACAGATTTTAATGAAAATTGGTGTCTGTGGACAAATTTTCGAAAAATACTGAAATATCAAATAAATTTGCAGTATTTCTTGCATAAAATTCGAATCTCAGATTGCTACCTGACATCGTACGGCAATCCGCACTTATCAGTAAATTTCAAATGTATTTGTCTTTTAATTTTAACTTCTTTACTAAATATATACCCTTTACACGCACAAACCTCCCTAGTTTCAGTTTACTAACACCTCGGCTACAACGACGTCATCTATTAATATACAAGACTTAAAGTTAAATCACCGTGTTGTCAATAACAGTAGCTGTACGTTACAATGGCCATCTAAGGGCACAACAATCATCTTTTCAACAAACATCAGCATGGGATATCTGAAATATAAACTTTTTCTGTTGCCAAATTGTGAAAGTTTCTGTTGTAGCCTGTAATTATAGATCACCCTGCTGTAGTTGAAATTCTAACAAATACTGTGTTCCTTGGGGGGAGGGACCGCGGTAGCACAGTGTTTAAGGTGCTGTGTTACAAATCGGAAGGTCGCTGGCTCGATCCCAGCTAGTGTCAGTGGAATTTTCATTGACATCAAATCCTTCCGATCGCACTATGGCCCTGAGGTCGACTCAGCCTCTAACAGAAATGAGTACCAGGAGTATTTCCTGGCGGTAAAGGTGGCCGGTGCGTAAGGCTGATAACCTACCACCATTCTGTGCCGTTGTCACGAAATCTGGAAACTTCAACTTCCTGGAACCCTCTGGGCCCCTCAGGGCCTCTAATGGGACTGCTTTACCTTTTTTACTGCGTTGCTTAATATTAAAATACAATTTTAGCTTACGGGACACAAGTTTCAAGTTCCGCATTTTGCCCACGGATTACACTTACAGCTTTCCCTGCGCTACTACAGAAACAATGCTACTATTTCCATACACGCGTTATCGTAATGGTGCTCGTAATGTTCTTATCTACCGCAGGTAAATCTCATGCTTAGAAGTGTTAAACTTGTTTCTGAAGTCAGCTATTAATTACGCGAAAATTGTTACCTGTTCTGGCAAAAGGTACCTCAACACGCACCGTCAGCAGACTTCATGAGAACATAGAATGTCAAATGGGTCACTTCGAGAGAACAAGCGAAGAAGTTAAGTGGATTTAATGAGGAATTTAAAACACTCCTTCTAAGAGAATATTAACATGACAAGAAACATGGTAATATGGACTGTTTGAAATTTTTTTTTTTTGCGTAGAGCAACAGCCCTTGGTCGGCCAGGTCCTTCGCTTTGTAGAGGTTCACGATCACGCTCAGATATATCACATTCGGTAGGACTCCTCTGGAAGAGGGATCGGCCCGACACAGAGACCTCTATCGGACAACACATAGCACTCACAACAGACAGACGTCCATGCTGCCGGGGAATTCGAAACCGCAATCCCAGCAACAAGCAGCCGCAGACCCCCGCCTTAGACCGCGCGACCACTGGGATCGGCTTAAAATCCTTACTGAAATAAAATTCATTTTACTTAATGACAAGACAAGAGTGAACTAAAGTGAGTGCGACAGTGACTGGAAACTGGAAGTGATTCAAACAAGAGGAATTAAGGTACGGTAAACTACATAAGAACCAATTGTGTCGCCTGTAATAGCAGTTAGACACATGTCTTAAAATCTTAAACTTTAAGTGTTAGAGTTTTTGTAATGACGTTATACACATGTCCACATGCGAGCAGTCGCAGTGGCGCGTGGAGAATTAAAGGCCCAAATAAAATACAAATAAATTATTGGTACAGGTGCAGACTGAAGGTTGTTGGTACAGGTGCAGACTGAATGTTGTTGATACAGGTGTAGACTGAATGTTGGTACAGGTGTAGATTGAATATTGTTGTCAAAAATAATAGACAGCACTATGGAAATAATTAAATATATTTATTACATTATTTACTTACTTACTCACTCACTTACTTACCCACTCACTTACTTACTTACTTGTTAACTCACTCAATCACTCACTTAATCACTTACTTACCCACTCACTCACTCACTCGCTTACTTACTTACTTACTTACTTACTTACTTACTTACTCACTCACTCACTTACTAACTTACTCACTCACTTACTTACTTACTTACTCACTTAATTACTTATTTACTTGCTTATTTACTTACTTACTCACTCACTTACTTACACACTCACTTACTTACTTACTCACTCACTCACTTACTAACTTACTCACTCACTCACTCACTTAATTGTTTACTTACTTACTTACTTACTTACTTACTTACTCACTCACTCACTTACTTACTTACTCACTCACTCACTTAATTATTTACTCACTCACTCACTTACTTACTCACTCACTTATTAACTTACTCACTCACTACTCACTCATTTAATTGCTTACTTGCTTACTTACTTACTCGCTCATTCGCTTACTTACTTACTTACTTATTTACTCAATCACCCACTCACTCATTTATTTAATTAATTAATTAATTACTCACTCACTTACTAACTTACCTACTTACTCACTCACTCACTTACTCACTCGCTTACTTACTTACTTACTTACTTACTTTCTTACTTACTCATTCAACCACTCACCTATTCACTTACTCACTTACTTACTTACTCACATACTTACTCACTTACTTACTTACTTATTTACTTACGTACTTAATTACTTACTCACTCACTTACTTACTTACTTACTCACTCACTCACTCCCTTACTCACTTACTAACTTACTCACTAACTTAATTGCTTACTTACTTACTTTCTCACTCACTCACTTACTTACTTACTTACTTACTCACTACTTACTTACTTATTTACTTACTTAGTTACTCACTCACTCACTCACTTCCTTACTTACTCACTCACTCACTTCCTTACTTACTTACTCACTCACTTACTCACTCACTCACTTACTTACTTACTCACTCATTCACCCACTCACTCACTCACTTACTTACTCACTAACTTACTCACTCACTACTCAGTCACTTAATTGCTTACTTACTTCCTTACTCACTCACTTACTCACTCACTCACTTACTTACTTATTCACTCACTCACTCACTTACTTACTCACTCACTTACTCACTTACTAACTTACTTACTTACTTACTTATTTACTTACTTACTTCCACACTATCTCACTCACTCCATGGAGCAGGGTCCTTCTTGAGAAGCTAGCCGGGTCTCAGCCAGTCAAGTAATTCCCAGCTTTTTGTAGACCCGAAGGTTTATTACCACGTTTACAAGAACACAACATTTGTCCTTGTCATGAGCCAGATCGATCCAGTCCATCCCACCTCCTAAAGGTCCATCTTAATATTTTCCTCCTATCTACTCCTGGGTTTTCCAAGTGGTCTCTTTCCCTCAGGTTTCCCCACCAAAACCCTGTATGCACCTCTTCTCTCACCCTTACGTGTTTCATTTCCCGCCCATCTCGTTCTTCACATTTTGATCACCCGAACAATACTGAGTGAGCAGTACACATCATTAAGCTCCTCCTGTAGTTTTCTCCACCCCCAGTTGCCTCGTCCCTCTTAGACCCATATATTCTCCTCAACACCCTATTCTCACACACTCTCAGCTTACGTTCCTCCCTCAATTTTATCGACCAAGTTCCACACCCATACAAAACAACATGCAAAATTATAATTTTTTACATCTCGATCTTATATTTTTATATAGCAAACTGGAAGACATAGATAAAAGACAAATTTACTTTTCACTGCAATAATAGCCAATTTCAGATAGTTGCAATTTTTATTTCTTTCCTGTGACTTGTTTAACATCACTTTCGATAACCCATAAAAACTGGCGTTAAATGAGTAGAAAATAACAAATAATTAATTGCGAAGGATAGGGAAAAATGGTTCTGTGCTGATTTGAAGTAAGCTTGGTACCATGGCATTTTCCTTAGTCAGACTTGCAGGACAAAGTAAAAGTTGGCATAGACTATCTGCAGTGCCAGATTGGAATGGGACTTCTCCTGAATACAAGTCAGAAGCAGCATCCTACCGCTACGTCGAACTTTCTTTGGCAATTCCTGGCTGTGTTTCATCCTTTATTTATTGACGCTTTGCCTACAGCCCAAAGTATGTAGGATGGAAAGACTAAGCTTCTGTAATGGAAAAGAGGGGAACACACAAACGGTTGTGATCTATTGTCAGGTGCTACTTTGTGCAGGAAATCATATTTGTATCACATTTCGGTCCGAAAGCCAAAGAAAGAAGAGAATTAATATACGGGGTATCATACTACGTAATCATATAACTCCCGAATCCTCAGGACCTATCTACGAAATAACACGATCTCACATCCTTGAATACCGTCATCTGAACATTTTCCGTCTTCAAAATTCAGGCTTTTTAACACAACATATCGATTTCGTAAACCAAATATACAGATAGGCCTGTATGTAAATTTTTAGGCCCAAAAATTTTAACTGATCACCAGTATTATCAATTTAGAAATAACATATTCTTTGATATTAAGAGAAATTAACCTTTTGGCGCCGGAATTATTTTTTTAATTTTAGCACACCCTGTAAAAAAATGTGAATAATACAGGAACCAAATACGTTAGAATTATGAAACAAACTGCATTTTGAAGAGAAAAAAACGGAGAGTATATAGCATGTTTAAAATATTCAGTACATATATTTGTTGAATAAATATATAAAATGCAAATTTAGAGGTTAGCGGTGCGGTACGACCACTATAGTTGGCATTAGGCGTCAAAAGGTTAAAGTAATATTTTCATAACAATGAACAGTAAGTTTTTTATAGTCGAATTACTTGCCGCAGAGCGGACGACATCGTTACTGCGTAGCAGCCGGTTATGTCGCCACCTCTGCACTTATCAGTCCGGAGATTTAAAAATTATTCCCTCTATTTAGACTACCACGACAAAACGATGCTGAAGACACCACAACAATAGCAAAGAAGGTCACTCTTTTGCCGTGTGCCGTCATGTATGGTTGATGTTTTCAGACGTTTCAGAGAAACTGATGATAACACAATAAGATCAAACGATTTCCTGAATAGTAGTTTTATGTACATATACAGAATCAATGGCGTCACGTCTCACAAGACAGCAAATCTGTAAGGACTCGCTTCACCTGAAATTTCCAGGCAGTGTAATGTGAAGGAATATGAAACTATAAAATTCGCCGAAACGACTGTTGATTGTACTGAATGCAGAATCACGTTTTATTTTTATTATTTTTATTATTAATATTATCATCATCATCATCGAATTTCTCACTTCTCAGCTTTGGCTGGGAAATATTCACCTGTCCTGGGATGCAGTAATCAACAGGATTAGGTTCGGCGGTCTTACTTGTAGTTTAAAAAGTTCCTTACAATTGAACACGTGCCAAGAATTACAGATTTTTGCAGCTGTATATATGTATTGGGGTGCAGGTTATGTGTTGTTAGACTTTGTGATAGTGACTTTGGAATTACTCCCGTAGACGATATTACAATCGGGATCACTTGTGCTGCCTTTTGCTTCCACATAGCACATATTTCATTCGCCAGTTCTTGGTACTTGTTTTGTTTGTCGGTTATTGTTTTCGCGAGATTATGTGTATTTGGGACAGCTATGTCTTTCAAAAAGGTGTTCTTTGTTTTCTTATTCATAAAAGTTATGTCCGGTCGATTAAAAGGTACGTTTTGTCCGTAAGTATGCTGCGATTATGGTACGGCTTGAAATTTTCATTCTCCAGTACACTGGCTGGTGTGTACTTACAATATGAACTTTTATCCTCCATCAATTAAGCTTCTTCTTCCAGTTATTATTATTATTATTATTATTTAATTATAAAATGCAATTTCAATCACTTCCAAGGCACTTTTATGGGAAAAAAATTTATTTGTTCCTCTTAATTTGATTTGGTCTGCAACGTTACACCGCGAATGCAGTAGGTGACGTCACTCGAAAAATCTGCATTTTTATTTGACTGATGCAGATGAGGCTTCAATTCAGTTTAATTTGCTAAGCAAAAAAAAAACCACCAACGTGACTTCTCCTAATTTTTGTGTAATTTCAACTTCAGTATGTGAAGCTTGGTCTTTGACATTGCGGGAGGAAAGGAAGCTGAGGGTGTTTGAGAACATGGTGTTGAGGAGAATATTTGGACCTAGGAGGGAAGAGGAAACGGGGGAATGGAGGAGATTGCATAACGAGGAGCTAAATGATTTGTACTGCTCACCCAATATTGTGCGGGTGATAAAATCGAGAAGAATGAGATGGGCTGGACATGTGGCGCGTATGGGTGA
>Ga0136643_10014933_pt1 | contig 11672 bp, 5 predicted proteins | sample TergutLab28metaG_FD_96883 | JGI IMG/M metagenome (GOLD analysis project Ga0136643, IMG submission 96883) | Labiotermes labralis P1 segment gut microbial communities from Petit-Saut dam, French Guiana - Lab288 P1 (version 3) (version 3) | ecosystem: Host-associated > Arthropoda: Insects >...
ATTAAATTACATAAATTTTATTCATTGCAGTTAATCAATACCAGAAGCTGTAATTACAGCTGTACGAGCTTCTGATGATGGGTGTCAACACACGAAACATGTAGAGCTGCCTACAGAAATGTATTGAACTGAATAAGTCGCATTTTGTTGGACAATTGCTAAATTCGATTCACGATGCACGGACCCATGTGTATAACAAAAATCTATTTATGTCTAGAACTTGCATGTCGTCTATTTCCTTTAACAAGCTTTTCAGTCAGAACTCAATTCACATTAATCTTCTTTATCCCATAGTGCATTAAGTGATATACGAAACAAAAAAGAGATAGAAATATGAAATGATACCGGAAGACACTTCTGTCACAGTGGCACTGACTGTCGCTTTACATGCCATAAGTGGCGTTCAAATTATGTTTAGTTTGGGAGGAGCTATGTTGTATTTATCTCCCTTAACTTCGGTTCTTCGAGCGAACACATTGTCTGTGGCCGCCTTGAAAGCGGACAACTTGAGGTTTATATGTTTTGCGATGTTTTTTTGGTCACTTTAAATACCTCCTGAGCAATCATGAGATAGAAACTTGATAAATGCCACCGTCGTTTTCTTGCCAAGCTTACACAATTGTCTCACCTCCCTCTGTTTTGAACATTGACCGGACTTAGAATAGAATCGTTAAAAAAAACATTAGAATAATAACGAGGAAACATTTACACCACTTTCGAGTAGGCCTTTTATGAGATTCTGTTTACATCAATAATTTTGCTGTCAATTAGTTGGAAACAAAAGGGAGTTATAAAGTATTTTTTGTCTTAGTTTTCTAACCACTCGCCACGTGTGACATTCGTTGGGGAAAAGAGAAATGCAAGATTTTTACGGAACGGTATGAAGGAAAGGTGTCATTTGGAGGATGTAGGTGTGGCTAGAAAGATAATATTAAAAAGGAACTTTTAAGAAATTTGATCGGAGGCTGGGGACTGGATTTGTCTGGCTAAGGGTATGGACAAATGTTGGGTTTTTGTAACCTCGGCAATGAACAAATAATGATGGGCATTTCTTGACTAACTGTGCAACTGCTGGCTTCTTAAGAAGGACTATGTTTCAGGAAGGTAATTTGTTAGGTACTTGGATTTTCAAAACGTCCACACCGATTCTGGTGCCCACCCGGTCTCCTATTCATGGAGTACCGGCGACCGAGACGTTATAGGGCCTTAATGACGTGAACAGGGACAAATTTACTTCCTTTGTAATGGTGATGGGTAGTCAACCTTATTTGGCAACCGTTAATTTGGGGCGAACATTTGCAAATAATAACTAACTGCTTGGAGCAGATTCCTTCTTGAGAAGCTAACCCGTTCCCAGTTAGTCAAGAAATACCCCGCATTTTGTGGAATCCGAATGTTCATTACCGCATTCACAAGTGCCCGCCACCTGTCCCTATCCTGAGCTTGATCAATCCAGTCCAAGCCCCACATCCCACTTACTGATCATCCATTTTAATATTATCGTCCAATCTACAACAGGGTTCTTCCAAGTAGACTCTTTCCCTCCGGTTTCCCCATCAAAACCCTGTATGAACCTCTTCCCTCGCCCCTACTTGTCACAAGTCCCTCCCGTCTCATTCTTCTTGATTTGATCACCCGAATAATATTTGGTGAGGCAGGAATTGAAGAAAGTTCCCAAGAGTCGTTCCGTGTCAGGCTGAACACTTCGTGTCTCGAAAATTGTACACGTATGTCCAGAGGCGGTGTAACTGATGTCGAGTTTACTCTGAAAACTTCTGTTTGTTCTTGATAAAATATCACCGCGCGTTTTTCTCGAAAATTTGCTGTATATGGGGTATGCCATATACAAAAAAAATCTATATGTCTGCAGGAAGCAATACTACACTTTCGGTGTTCTCAGGAATTCTTCCAAAATTCTGTTCTTTTCCACCGTGCCTCCTTTCTGTAAGTCTGTCCTTTTTTTTCATTAACTCATGGAACATAATTCCACTTGATAAGCTGATAGTTACTCTGATATTTTAAACTACCCTTTTTTGTTTAACTTGAAGCTCTATTACCGTTTTGTTCGTTAAGTACCAACCAAGTACGCACCTTGTTCAATATCTGGTTTATATTGATACAATTCATATTATATTCATGGCTAAATATGCAGTGTTTCAAGATATTTCATTACCGTCTTCACAACAGCCCTCTAGTTTCTGTTACGCTCATTTTATTTTTAAGGACCCTTTTTAATATTATCCTCCAATGTAAGCCTACGTCTTTCAAGTGGTATATTCTTCGTGCTTTCCATACTTGTTCTTAGTAACAAGAAGTAATTCTTGCCGCCATGTTCGTGCCAGTGTCGTTTATTTATCATCATCACCATCATTACCACTATCATCATCTAACAAGGGGCTGGACCATTTGTTGCCCTGTTCCGGTCTCACGCGTCTAGAAGTCTCTTTAATGGTCTCTCCTGGTTTTTTTTCTTCTGTGTGTTGGTTTGCAGTTTTTGCAGTATTCTCGGTAATCTATTGCGGGACTTTCTGTTGTATGTTGCAACCAGTTTCTTCTGTATTCCTGCATTCTCTCCAAAACTGCGGTTATATTTATTTCTTTTGCAATCTCTATGTTTGTTTTATAATCTGTCCAAGTGCATCCTGCTCTTTTTCTCATATATTTCACCTCTGCTGCTGTTATTCTTCTTGCGTGTCTTAGTTTAATGGTGCAATTTTCACTACCATATTTCAGAGCTGGCAGCGCCGGTGTATTGCTTAGTTTTGTTCTTGTTTCCTTTAAAGTTTTCTGTGATCGAACCAACGTGTTAATAATGTCTGTTTTTTTAAAATTAGTTATTAAACTATCAGTGTCCGATTATTTTTCACCAGATATCAAATTTCCTAAGTAGTTACAGGAAATGAGAGCTACTAAAATTATAGTATATAAGACACTAATAAGACCGGTAGTGTCGCATGGAGCGGAAGCATGGACGTTGACGAAGAAAGAAGAACAAGCTTTACTAATTTTTGAAAAGAAAATATTTAGAAGAATATATGGTCCTAAATATGAAAACGGGGAACGGAAAAGTCGGACGAATCAAGAACTAGAAGAGATGAGCAAAGGAGAAAATATAGTAAAATGGGTAAAGGGGCAAAGGATAAGCAGGTTAGGTCACCTAGAGATAATGGAGAAGGATAGGATGTCCGAAAAGATCTTCACTCAAGAACTGGAAGGGGCGAGAAGAAGGGGAAGACCCAGGAAAAGATGGAAGGAGGAAGTAGAAAGAAATCTTCAAGTGCTGGGAGCGAGAAGATGGAGAGAGTTGGTGGCAGATAGGAAAAAATGGAAGGACATTGTTCGACAGGCCAAAGCCCACAGTGGGCTGCGGTGCCAATGAAAGAAGAAGTTACAGGAAATTACTTAATTCTACATATTTAACTAATATTATCTACAAGTGCTGTGTTGTATCCTCCCCCAGAACAGGCCAGACAGGAGCCGGTTCTCAACAAAAGGAAAGCGCGCCAAACTCCAAATTAGTACGAACTGTATCAATTAAATACAATATCGGTATACGAACCCAGATCAGCTGCCTAAAATTTGGCAGTTGCCGACGTCTCCTGCTTCCTTATGCGTTGCTAGCACTCTGATTCGTTAAGAGTGATAATGGGAACGTTGTACAGCGGTTTTTATACTCTAATCACCACCTCTCACTGGATTTCCCTTTTACAAATAATGTTTTTATGCCTGGTGTTGCTCCACCGAGAGTCCGGGAGCACCGCATATTAACGCAAATATCCGCGTGCCTGCGGCACTGTCGGTAAGGCAGCAGCAATATGTAGAATTGCTAAAAAATTATATAAACCTGCCTATGGCCTTAACCAATTCTCGCCTTAATTATGTTTTTAATGTTACACAATGTACCTCACACAACAGCTCTTTTATTGTGCTTGGTAATAATTTAGGGCAAAAATACAGATAATTTTGCAAATATAATGGAATAACAGTTCAGGACTTTATACACTCTCAGTTAAACTGAGGGATTTTACTGTGTTACGTCATACCTGACGGAAAAACTGAGTAAACTGCGCAGTTTTGTCAGACAATAGCGCAGGCCCCAGAACTGTCCTATCCAGTCGTCTTTCACTCAGTGAACTGCGCAGTTCACACAGGTAATCCCACGCTTTCATTCATTCTCAACTAGTTTATATAATCTTCAACATCCGTTTCTAGCAATTCATTCAGCAGATGAGCATCGCATGATATATTCCTTTTCAAATATCACTTCTTACTGCACATTTTACGCTTTCTTTTCATCTTTTCGGATAACATTATGGCCGATGTGGCTAGCAAACAGCAAACGACAGTCTTGTTTTTATCCACCACAGTCACACGCACAAGAAGACACACAGAAATGACAAAAAACTGACAAACTTGATGGGAAACCTGTGCTGTGCCAGAGAACATTCAGTTCAGTTTTTCGTGCAGTTTTTTTACAAGTTAAACTGCACAGTTTAACTTAGAGTGTATGGGGCCCTTTACAACACTCCCCAGAATCAGACATTATGCACATATTTGTAGTGCTGTTAAGTGTTGTATGTAGTGTATGTGATTTATATAGTGAGACATGATTAGGGAGTTCTCTAATTGTTATTCATGTTTGGCTGTTGATCAAGCCTCATACTGTGACATTTAACAGCTTAAAGGTCCCTGATAATAATTTATTCCACCCGCTTTAACAACAAAGACTCGGAGTTTCTTCCCGCAAATTCTGTTCATGCATGTTATATGTTTCCGTCGGAAGGGACAGACATTTCATTAAACAGCTGTAATGGGGACGAACTTATTACCTGTAAAGTAGAAACTCAGTGTTTAATCGCAATTCAGATTCCTTTTAAGCTTGAATTCGCCAGTCTCTGACCGCAGCGACGCGAAGTTTAAGCCCAGGCTGATGCATGTTAAGCGTATGGATAGTAAAGTGTAGCTGGGACAGGGTTTACACTAATTACTCTGGTTTTACACCAGGGTTACACATATACAGGGTGTAAAGTCAACGTGGCGACAGAATTTTGTGCGGTAGCCCTCAGTGTGAAACTTGCTTCATGTCACCCCTCTGGCGCCTAGAAATTTGAGGGCCTCCCCCCCCCCCCCAAGATTTTTGGAAAATTTATGCACCGTTCTTTTACGCACTCATTATCATTTTAACAGTGCTCCATAACTCGTATTCAGCTTCAAAGCTACGCTGAACGGAAGGACAAACGAGCGAAGTCTGGGGAAGTTTAATCAAAGTGCTGTTTCTTCGGAAATTGGAGAGCATCAAGGAAGAAAAAACTTTCATTGTTTTTGTCTTTGAAAGGCTAAACACCTGCTTCGTTGTTACAGCAGCCTTCAGTTAGGATCAAGTCTAGAGTATTGTGTAGTGTGAAGAATCTAGACAATACAAAGAACTAGTGTAATGCGCTGCCTTGTACATTGCGTCTTGTGCTGTTCGGAATGAATTTCTAAAATTCGGCTCTGCAACAGTTCCGTGATGGAAGTTGTGAGATTATTTATACACCGCATCGAAAAATTGATTCACATAAAAGTTGTAGACCTTGATGAGTTGTGTATCTTTAATAATGTAATAGATTTTTCTTTAAAGATGAGCCGTTTTTGACAAAATCGGTTAGATACAATTTGTACCTCATTAGGCCTACTATTTTCGGATGAAAAAAACGAATTTTCAGACAGACTGACGTATGCAGCTTCTCCATTTATGAACCTGTCCTTTTATGTAATGATTCTTATGCTAGAAATCACACAGTCATAACATTTCTCTTTATATCATTTTCATTTTCAGTTTTCGTTTGTCTCTCAACACAGTTTTGTCGTCCCTTGAGATACTATGGCTTAGTCTACGTTATAATATATACGTAAGCAACTAACGACCGTGTTAACCATAACTACCACAACGCAATGCTTTGGTCTCAGGTGATTCATTTCCAAGTTATAATCTCATACGGTGTTTGCACGCTCGTACACGGTTTTGATTAGTCGCATAATTTCCCAGTTGCTTGGTCAGTTGATACTGTAATTACCAACACCCTGACCGGAGCCGAATTTTGCATATGACTGTAAGTAATAGTAGAGTTAGTGTCTGTAGACTCTTCACACTTGTGAAGAAGTGCGGATAATTGACACTTAATGAGACTCTTTATGTTTTCCTGTCATTTTTTATTTGGCGTTTTCGCAAAATTGCGGATAGCGACTATTAGCTTTGTCATATCTGTCCGTCTGCATGGGACAACTCGGCTCCCACTAGACGGATTTTCGTGAAATTTGACATTAATAGATATTTAGAAAAATCTTTTGAGAAAATTTGATTTTTATTCCAATCTGACAAAACTAACAGGTGCTTCACATTCCTTTGTTTCAATGCAGCGTCGGACTCGTTATACAGGGTCCGGCAGAAATAGCTGACGATTTGGCAACACAGCTGTGAGTGGAATCGTTGGCGTGGGGAATTTGTCCTTGAACGCCCTTCTAGCGAGACTCAAAGCATTTCAGTTGCCATGGAGTGCTTGTCTGTAGAGCATCGGACTTTCGCTGTGGAGACGTATATCTAAAACAACGATTCTGTCGTTGTGACTCAGCAGATATTTCGTCGGCACTTCAATATTCATCGGAACGACAGTGTCACTAGTGGCAATACTGTACTGTTGTGGGTGAGAAACTGCAGAGAAACAGCGTCTGGCGCAAAAAGGAAACGTCCAGGAAGAGAGCCTTCACTTAGAACTCCTGAGAACATCGAACGATTGCGTCAGGCTTTTGTCAGAAGTCCTCCGCCTGCGGGAAAGTGCTGACAACAAGGGACGCCACATCACAGACACTATATTCGGGAAGTGAATATAGTAATTAAAATGCTTTGAGATAAAGATAATTTTAGTAATACATTCACGTAGAAAGATAATATACTTTTCATTTTATTGTAACTTAGAAATCTTAAGGTTTTTCTGCCGGACCCTGTGTATATTATATCACTGTACTGATGTAGTGTTGTGTACTGACGGTATATAATGCATTATACAAATACAAGGCTAAGACCCAATCATGTCGTTATAAGTGACGCGTACGTTCTGTTTCACGTATATGTCTGTTGCATGATGACGTGTTGCTGAGTGAAGCAGTCACGTTACGCTTCAGGTGCGCGTAAATACTAGACGTAACGGATATTTACTGGACGTAGATGTCGGAACATTAAAATATGTCCATTTTGGCGACTAGTTTTGGATACAAAACCTGCAGATTGACAGTGAGACCATCACGTCCTTCACGTTACTTGTTCATGAATATTGAAATGTTACAGTATTCTGGTGTGGTAACAGTGTTGTTTGTTTCAGGATGCTGTTTCGTGACCTTCTTCACAAGAAAGTCGGCACTGGATGCTCAGAACGCGCTGCACAACATCAAAACGCTGGCAGGGGTAAGTTAGAAACACAAACTTGCAACCACCCTGTACCACAGTGTCGTAATATTTTGGTGGCCGTGAAATCATCTCGCGTGTGTCTTCTTCGGTCACCTTTAGTAGTTAGCCATATTTGAATTCCACAGTGTCGTAAATCCATACCGTGCAATGCTGTATGCCCCGTAATTTTACGTGTTTACCACATGTCGCAGGAATCTCGTCAACAATCGTCGGTCGGGAAACGGATTTACGTTGCTTCGAATCCAGCAGTGAAACAAATCACACTGTCTGTGATTTATTCTCGCCGAATTGTCATCATTTTGCAGTGTTGAGGAGACATTTTCGTGGCCGCAAATTGAGAGACGGTCGCCAGGTAGAAACAGTTGTGGCTCGACGCCAGATAACACAGGAGACGGACTGTGTGGAAAAGAGTAAGGTCGTTGTACAGAGTTGAAAATTAAAAACCCAAAATGTAAGCTTTGCAAATTCGTTTTTGTGACCGACCGTCGTATAAAAAAGCTTGCAGGGTGGAAGCTCCGTCCGTATTGTCTTCTTGTAGCAAACGGTTCGTACAGTCACTGATGCGAGCTACATGTTGCGGCGATTTACGGGAGGAAAAAAGAACCTGTCGTGTTGGAATAGTCGAGATGTTAGCTGTACTTGTCGGTATTGCAGCCTCTGTCTTCGGGTACTAACACTGCATGTTGCATGAAGAGGTGCGGTTAGCGTCATTTGAAATATGGCGACGTTTCAGATCTGTGAGGGTAAGTCTACAAATTCGATGTACAATCATCCCTCGCTTTTCGCGGCAGTTGCATTCCAAGACACCCCGCGAAAAGTGAAAATTCGCAAAGAATTGAAAGCCGCCAAAAAATGTTTTAGTATTTTTTTATGTTTTTTCATTGTAGTAACATTGTTATATGAGCCTCCTCCTCCTCCTCCTCCTTTGCCTTCTCATCCAACTCCTCCTCCTTCCTCTTCTCCTTCTCTTCCTATTTCTCCTTATTCTCCATTTTCTTCTCCTTCTCCTTTTTCTTCTCCTTATCTTCCTCTTATTTCTACTTCTCCTTTTTATCCTTGTTCTTCTTCTTCTTCTTCTCCTCCTCCTCCTCCATCTCCTCCTCATTCTTCTCCTTCTCCTCCTACTTCTTCTACTTCTCCTTTTTCTTCTCCTTCTCCTCTTTCTCCTCCTTCTCCTCCACGTTTTTCTTGTAGTAGTAGTAGTAGTAGTAGTTGTTGTTGTTGTTGCTGTTGTTGTTGCTGCTGCTGCTCGAACACTGTTCAAATGGTCGCATAATTTTGATGCTCCTAATTATATATTTTTTTATTCTTGTGGTGACTCCGCGAATGTGCGAAACCGCAACGAAGAACCTGCGAAGAGTGCGGGTTTACTGTGCGAATGTATAGTTAAACAACGAGGTGTTCGCAGAAATAGAGAACAGTGATTGTGCTACTGGACCAGCAGAACCAAGAGTCTGTGTGACATGAAAGTAACTATTGCTGTTCCGTTGGCATTTGAACTAGCATAGTGTATGTTGACCGTCACATTGCCACGATACTGAGTTATGCGGAGTTCTGTCAGTATGGGTTCTGCGGCTCTGACAGCCGTATACCTGACGATTGCGTCTTGTACGGAATGTGTGCCTTCTGCTCCGACGTTTCGATATATTCTGCCGTTCTTGGCATTGGATTCCGTTTCGTTGTTCTGCAGTTTACCGTTATTAACGCAAAACATTACAGTAGCGCGTCAAATGTGACGTCGTGAAATTCGAAACTAAATTTTCTGCTATATGTATCAGACTCCACTGACATGGGAACCGTCTGACGAATCCGTCATGTCTGCGTGTGTGAACAGACCCGCCATATTGGCATCTGTTCATGGCCATTGACATTTCTGTAGCTAATTTTAATAGTATTGTCAGGTCAGGTCATCATTAAGTACCGTTATAAAGAATTCGCTATGCCCACTCGTTCTCTTCTTTGAAACTGGCCTATGAAACAATGTCATGAATTTGTTACGAAGCCATAATTAACAACAAAGCACGTCCTTCTTTACCTGTTTGTGTTACGCCAGCAGTTTTGACAGCGATGAAATTAATCGCTTGTTGTTTTCTGTCTACAAGCGCCATGATGCAATATGTAGGGCACATTTTTGTCAGAGTGCACTGTGCCTGTAAATAGCAGGCTGTGTTAGGGGACCGAATGCTGGGCAAGGCAGCACCTGTTTCTGAGCCAGCCCTCTTTGGGATTTCTACCGCTTCTGCAACTGAACGCCCCGCGGGTGGTTCAGACACACCCCGAATGACATATCAGCTCCGTTTCGCCGAACTTGTCTTAATGGGACTTTTTACATGTGTCCGAATTCGATCCACTGCCTACCGAACACAGTACATACGTTACATTCAAGCTGGTGCAGAAGGCACAAGGCATTAGAGCACGCGTCTTCACCCCGCGGTCCTCCAGGTTGTATTATGCGGCCCTCGGCCAGATTGGTAAATGACGTATGACTGACTGACACTCACTCACTCTGTCACTCACTCCATGGAGCAGAGTCCTTCTTGAAAACCTAACAGGTCCTCAGCTAGTAGAGAAATTCCCCAAATTTAATGGTATCCGATTGTTCATTACCATATTCACCTGTCTCTATTCTGAGCCAGATCAATCCAGTCCATGCTCCCATCCCATTTCTTGATGATCCATTTTAATATTAACGTCCCGTGGATGCCTAGATCTTCCAAGTGACCTCTTTCCCTCACGCCTCCCCACCAAGACCCTGTATGTACCTCTGCTGTTTTCCATACATGTCGTATGCCTCATCAGTCTCATAAAATATGTACGTAGTGTAAACGTTACACAAAATTTAGACGGTTACGTATACCACTTACTGTTATTTATCCACGTGCGGCCCTCTGAAGAGCCCACAATAACGGGTGTGGCCTTTCGCCATAAAAAGGACCACACCCTTGCGCTAGATGCAACGTGTTGAACCCCGAATGCGTAGTAACTTCTGTGCCATCCTGTACGTAATGCTACTTGTCTCTGTGCAGTCATGGCAAGTTAGATACGCTTCGGGATCTGCTTGTTCATGAGGCGACTCACACAGACACTTCACACTCGGTAGAACTCCTCTGGACGAGTGATCGGTCCGTCGCAGAGACCTGTACCTAAATACGAATAACACTCACAGCAGACAGACAGACAGACATGCCTCCAGCAAGCGAGCGGCCGCAGAACCACGTCTTAGACCGCGCGGCCACTGGGATCGGCCCACAAGCCGTACATTAATATACGTAATAAATTTTCCCCTTATTTGAAGGATTTTTATTCCTGTTAATCCAGCTAAAGTAGTTTAGTTTCAGTTAGAGCATCTCATTTTTTTTACAGAATCTCTTAAAACTCCGGTCACTGTCAACCTCGCATGCAGGTAACACGGGACATACCGGAATATTACTTTTTCAGGCAACTTGCTCGAACCGCGTGTGGTCGCCCCACGTGTTTTATAAGACCAATGGAAATATCAGTCCTAATTTTGGAATAATGAATGTATCGGTTATTATGGGTCTTTAACAACACTGTTTCAGCTTCATACATCTGTAGAGTAATTTGGAAGGAATCGTCGTTGGCCTATTGTTTGTCGGCAGTAAATAAAGGAAGACGAACAGGAACAAATTGGGATATCCGGTCACTGGACTTCCCAGATACGGAACGGGAGTGTTAGCTGACGGCACTAGCCCGTATTTCCTGACAGGTTTGCCTTGTTCCGGGTTTGCGGGAACTTAAGTTGTTTAAATATTCGATCAGTCCTTTTCTTCCTTTTGAGAATTTTACGAGTATCTTGGTGTCCCCTGGATAGGTTACCGGTCCGTCGCAGGGTGAGTCTAGTGGTGAGGCTACCACCTTGATGCCTCTAGACCTGCATACCTTTCTGTAGGAGTGTGCTCCCTTAGCTGAATGGGCCCAGTTTTAAGGCGCTGGACTGTCGCCTTCACCTTCTCCCGTCTACTGCAGTTTCCGCTGCATTGCCATTCAATCAAGAATTCACAACATTACAGCTAAAGCAGCATTGAAATTTGGAAGTGAAGCTTGGGTACTGGAGAAAAGAGAGGAACAACGTTTAGAAGTAGCACGGATGATATTTTTGAGACACTTACTTGGAATAACAAAACTAGATAAAGAAAAGAATCAATGTATTAGGGAAAAAACGGGAGCACAGAACATAGTAAAGGAAATAAAACAGTACCAGGAAAAG
>Ga0136643_10014938_pt1 | contig 11669 bp, 5 predicted proteins | sample TergutLab28metaG_FD_96883 | JGI IMG/M metagenome (GOLD analysis project Ga0136643, IMG submission 96883) | Labiotermes labralis P1 segment gut microbial communities from Petit-Saut dam, French Guiana - Lab288 P1 (version 3) (version 3) | ecosystem: Host-associated > Arthropoda: Insects >...
CAGAGGAAAAGGATACTGTTGAGGGGGAAAGGTGGAGTATGGAGAGAATTAAAAAAAGGGGGTTTCGAGGGGTTGGGGGGGGGGGGGACATGGATTGGATTGATCTAGCTCAGGATAGGGAAAGGTGGTGGGTTCTTGTGAATGCAGTAATGAAGCTTCAATTTCCATAAAATACAGAGAATTTCTTGACTAGCAGAGCATCTGTTAGTTTCTCAAGAAGAACTCTGCTCCGTGGAGTTAGTTAGTTATTTGGAGTATTTATGTGATTGACTGGGAAGAGGGTACTTGAAAACTGAGACAGGAATAGAACGGAAGAAGACAGATACTGCAAGAAAGAATGGTAGAAAAGAAAACAAAGAAGAAGGCATACACAATGACAGACAAATCTGGAAAAACAATCTTCTCACCACACTAAAAGGAAAAAGGTGATATAATTTCAAAACTGACAATATAGAAAGGAAAATCTAGAGACATCTTCCAAACAATTTTATATCATCAAGGGAAATAAAAGACTCAGATATCCACTCTTACTAATTCTGAATATTAAAGCACGTTTGTGTTCACAGATGCACTGACTGACAGTCAAGGTTACAAGTTTTACCCACATGACTACTGCACATGTAAATCCAGTTTGAGATTATATAAACACAAGGATAACCAGCTTGATGCAACCAGTTGCAAATCATAAAAACAGGACTTATGAGCTAGCACTTTGTACTATAAAATAATTTTGTCCAGTTTCATAAAAACTATGCTTGTTTTAAAATGTGCATACCACGTATTTGGTCTGTAACTTTGTTATTTGTTGTTAACAAAACAAAATACACATTCAGCCTTTCATCACAGTACTTCTCAAAATTTCCAAATTTTATCACCAGCTTAGGACTTGTTTCTTACAAAAACGTTCATGAAAATGCTCAAAAATGTATTTAGGATAAGACAAGAATATTTTAAGTGTACTGTTTTAACAAGTGTCATGTTATCTTAATTTCTTCCAAACAAGCGTGGTTTGATCACAGTGGATTCCAAACACCATGGAACTGCACTTAGTTACCTCAATGTTACGATGGCATGTGACTGAAGAGACATAAATACAGATTCAGGGATGCTGTAAAGTAATTGACAGATGCTGCTCTGTCTGGTGTTTCAAACAAACCACCATCAATTAAGTACAAGTGGGTCCATCTTCTATATTTATCAGTACGTAATTAGTTATTAATTTCCTATTGTTATAGCAATGTCCATATTTCACTGAAATGTTGTCTCAGGCTCATCAAATCTGTCTCTCAGGTATTAACCTTCTTTGTTCCTAAAAATTCTGTCAGTTTCACATCTTAGTTTGTTCATGTTATCTTCACTCATTTGATACAAGTTCAACAATCATTCCAATTTAGCCTCTCTCCTTAAATCTATGAATTTAGATCACTCTTCATGGAACCATGGTTTATTCTGCTGTAACTGTCTGCAGCTGAATACCTGTGAAAATGGTAATGAGCCTTCAAGCTGCATTAAAAAAAAAAACCCTCTTGAGCTGCAAAGTCATTTAGCTCACAAGAAAGTGGCTAAGTGGTTCAAGGTGTTAAACAAATTACAAATTGCCAGAGAAGAGTGTAAAAGTATCATGACTTGAGATAACATGCATTTCAGGCTAGACCAGAAGTCTCTTTGTACACATACCCACATACCACCAAATCCAGTCCTTGTGTACTGTGTTTCTATATCACGCAAATGGAGCAAATGTTTCCTCAAACAAAACAAACTCAGTACCAAGCCTTGCAGTCGAATGGTCTTCACCTTGACATAGTCCCATTTTGACAGCACATCCCTGTAGATTAATAAACAACAACAAATCCAGGAAAAAACTTGAATCCTTTCTACACATGATGTAAATCAAATATGAGCAATCACACAAGTTTCTGATATACGTACATCTGCACATAATGTTTGCCGGTACAGACTTTTACTTCCTAAGGACTGTAAGGTATAACCTCAGTTTCACAGCAGTCACAGGATCCACAACAACTAAGGAGGTTGGCGGCAGCCTCTCACTGCATTGGGTTGGGTTCAATTCCAGACTAGTCCATGTGGGATTTGTGGTGGACCAAATGGTAATGGAACAGGTTTCACTCCTAGTACTTCAGTTCTCTATCAACATCATTCTACTAATGCTCCATACTAATATTTCATCACTTACCATTGACACCATATAATTTTAGTAACTTATTGTGTCATTAAATAAAACAATTTTTTTTACAGCAGACACAACTGTAAATTTGATGCACAAATATTCATTAAAAATTTGTTGATATGATGATGATGGCTTATACATGAAGCAAATGGATTAAAATAAAGATCCTGAAACATATGCACTATAAACTTATTTGGTGCCTGACCCTTTACATTAAGGAAGCGTGCAGAATATCAGGATAATATCAGAAAATAAGTTCTGACCTGTAAGCATTGGTCCAAGGATCATCAAATATTGCGTCCATCACAATGTTCTGTGGTTGGGACTTCACTTCTTGCAGGCTGAAAAACAAACCAGTACCTCAGGTCTCAGGTAAGTCAAGTAACTATTCCAACATGTTAAGTCAATCTGTAATGCAAAATTCTACTACTATTGGTAGTCAAGAACTAAACGTGACATAACACTCACTGCTAATAACTAAACATCTGAACAAAATGATTTACTTTCAGAATTACTCCTTGATGTACATTTTGTTTTATATTGACTGAGATACAGTTGGCCTACTTAATCTAGACAACTTGTTCGTTACAATTTTGTCACGAGTGTTATGCAAAATGCCATCACTGCCATCCTCTGGCATTTTAAGGACCCCAGACACTCTAAGTTAAACTCTGCAGTTTAACTGGGTTAAAAAAAACTTAATGAAAAACTTAACTGAATGTGTGTGGGATTCCCTGAGTGAACTGCGCAGTTCTCTGTGTGAAAGACGACTGGAAACAACAGTACTGAGGCATGCACTAATGCCTGTCAAAACTGCACAGTTTACTCAGTTTTCCGTCAGGTATGACATCACACTGTAAAATCACTCAGTTTACCCGAGAGTGTATAGGACGCTTAAAGTTTACACCACATCTCACCCTATGACAAAGAAATCAGGAAGTCTTTCTTGGATCTTTTGTTTTCCTGAAGTTCCAAAACCAAGCATTCCTGCAAGATCCTCTTCGGGATGACGAGTAGCTACATTCCATGTTACCATGTACAGCCTGGAAAAACAAAACAAATGACAATTTAGCAGAGCTATGCCAAGCAATTCTTCATGCAATTAGTCACAGGTCTGTCACCACGGAGGCCCAGGTATTATCCCAAGCTATTCCATGTGGGATTTATGTTGGGCAAAGTGGCAATGGGACAGGTTTTTCACACAATACTTCAGTTTTACATGGTCAGTACCATTCCACCAACAATCCACACTCACTCATTCATTCATTCATTCATTCATTCTAGTACAATATATGTAATCACACTGACACTGTTATTACATTACACACCAAACAAGCTGTAGTAATTACTCTCCAGGTTGGAGGACATTTTATGTAGCAAATTTTCTTTAACCTCCTGTGGCCCATCAGCTACAATCAGATCCTTCATCACTGCTAACCTCAATGTAGACTACAATACAGATGTGACATGCAATGATAATAGGGTAACACTTCCCATTACAGAGGCACAGCAAAGCACCCAGAACTCTATGCATGTACATACTTTTACCCAGATAATATGTATCCTAAGATATCCTAAGTAATCTGTTCCTACTATCTACTTCAAGGTCTAGGGGCATGGCTGGTGTAAGACTAAGACACCATTTATAAATAGACCTTTAGGCTTTTCACCTGTCACAACTCATTCCAAGGAGACATAATATGCTGTAGATCCTACAATAACATTCAGTGTAAGCCACTTTACTAATTGGACCATTAATACATAAATTCATTCCAAAATCTACTGAAAGTAACTGTTAGACATTACAACTGAATACATATTAGTATAAAACCAAACATTGTGCCAGGATATTGGAGTCAGTACAGCCACTAGGCTATGGGCTGTAGGTTATGGGGTTCGTATCCTGGTAAGGGAAGATGTTTTTCTCCGGAATGTCTACACCTGCTCTGGGGCCCATCCAGCTTCCTACTGAATGCATGCCAGGGGCTCCTTTCATGGGGGTAAAGTGGCCAGAGTGTGAGGCTCACCACGCACCTACATCAAGTGCCAAGGTTAAGAATGAGTGGAGCTTACCTCCACTCTCCCATACGCCTTCACGGCACATACAGGGATAACTTTCTTATGTACAAGATCAAATCTGCACCAACAGCAATTCGATACATGACCCTCCACTGTCATCAAGAATATTAACAAAGGAGTGGAAAGGCTTACAGACAATGTCCAATTCTTTATCTTTTGTACACTAACATTTCAAGTGGCTTCATATCACACACACACTCACATATATATATATAACATTACCTTAAGACTTTTATCACTATGATATCATCATAAGTGACGCTAGTGATAAAAGGTTTAAATTGGCATTGTATGTAGCTGTGTAATTTTAAGTGTCTTCTCTGTAACTATGCCAAACAGAAGACATGGATGCTGCAAGCGATCTGAGACAAATCATGTCTACTACCGTAAAAATCAACTGATACTAAATAAATGTGGGCATACCTACATTTCTTGGGAATAAATGGGAGGATATTACTAAAATTAATCTTAGAGAATAAGGTTATAAAAATATAATCAGCTGGGAACCAACTATCTATGAAAATATAACCTATCTAACTAGTTTAATTACTCTCTCCATGCTGCAGTCCTTTTTGAGAAGCTGACAGTTGTTCAGCTAGTCAAGAAAATCCCTGCCTTTTATGAAACCCAAAGGATCATTATCCTGATCACAAGAGTATACCTCTGGACATTATCCACAGCCAGATGAATACAGTACAAACTCTAACGCCCTGGTTTTAAAGATCAATTTTTAACATTATAATTCCATGAACCCCTACCAAAAGATCCCGACTCTCATGGTAATGATAATGATGAACAGCCACATTACAGGGAGTTTGTAATCAATTAGTTACAGCCACACCAAACGTCTAAAATATGAAAAAATATTCTGGCTCCACTACCTTTCCTGTCTTAAAAATGCCTTCTGACAGAAAAACAGACCTAAACTGTGTGCCTTTTAACATTATGATAGCTAATGAACCACTGTGAGCCAGCAGACATGTCCCAGCCATCATAAACATTTGCCTGGAAAGACTTCTATCTTCGTAAACAAATGCCACAAATGACATACCATTCAGAAATCAACATAGCACTGATTTCCCACATTACAATATGTAGAAGAAAATATTTCCAAAGAATCAACAAGAAGCAAAAGCCCCCTCGAGTTTGGCATTAGAATGGCTAGATTATGTATGACAATTCCAGTGTCTAGGAATATGCAGTAATGGGTCACATGCTGTAATTTAAGCAGGTGTCAGCTACATGGTAAGATCCTGGCTAACATGTGTAATGGCCCACAATGATTGGTATTTCTGTTATATTGAGAGTTTCTTGAAATTAGTGAACTACACTGACAGAATGTCTAAGACATAGGGTGTATTTTATAAACAACACCAATACACACTCTCTGATTATGAAGTGTGATTTGCCAAAAATACATTTAAGTCTTTAATTTAAGTATGCCTTAAAAATAATTAAAGCAAACATAACAGCGATGCCATGTATCAAGTTTCATCCCAATATACTATAGGATTAAAAAGATAAATCTTATTTAAGGCTTTTAAGTACTGCGGTCCTTAAAATAAGCCAAATAATATCCAAATCAAAATGACTTGACAAATTTAATGTTCAGTCCACCACCAAACCCATTTGCATGTTTTGGTACTGCTATTTGTGGATGGCTGGAAGTTAAAAAAACAGGTGGACATGAAGAAATTGGCAGGTGTGCCATACTGTTGGCATTTTTTATTCCTCCACTAACACTTAAAAAATTGTACATACAATGATCTGTGTGGTTTTAGTAAGTGTACCCAGAGATCTCCCAAATATAATGCCGACTCCTTTCATCTTACTCTTCTGGTTAACTGGTTACGTACCAAAGGGCACACAAAAATCGGGAATGTTTTCAGCACACATGGAAGACACAAGCTACAGTCTTGTTATTAAGAGTTAATAACTGACAAAACAAAATGTTTAGGGGAAAATCTGCTACATAACAAATATCCAAATTGATTTACACAAAAATGGCAATTCATCCAGCACAATGCAGGCTAGTCAACTGTACGGATGGAGGTCCATCCTGGGAAAAATGTCCGGCCTTGTAACATCTTTGACAGACATTCTAACTTTCATGCCACTTTATTTAAATTATATATCCATATTTTAAAAAAGAGTAACTGAAACTTGAAATTTTGATGTTTTGCTGACTGTGCATCTCAGTATATTTATCTCAGTATTTAACCAACGTGATGCACTAAATTTGTTTCACAGTAAGTTTCATTTCATGCTTCTACATGTTTCCAGCACGTGCTCATCATCAGGAGGTCAAAATTGCATTACACAGCCTCTGGTATCATCACACTGAAACAAGTGAGTGGTCTAAAATTACTGAAATACAACTCTATAAATATTAGCAAATAGTAGTAAAATTCACACATAGATTTTACTATTTGCTCATATTTATAGAATTGAATTTTAGTAATTTTAGACCACTCACTTGTTTCAGTGTGATGATACCAGAGGCTGTGTAATGCAGTTTTGACCTCCTGATGATGAGCACATGTGCTTCAAACATGTAGAGGCATGAAATAAAACTTATTATGAAACAAATTCTGTGCATCAAGTTGGTTAAATACTGAGATAAATAAAACTTGAAATGTCATTCAAAATTTTATTTCAAGGCCACATAATAAAATATAGCCAATACACATAAAACAAATATTACTGTCTGAGATAAAAAGTCACTGCTGGCAAATCATTACTGCCATGAAAGAAAACTGTTGAAGAGTAGCGTAACCCAATGGAAGCCCAGGTAAAAAACAATATTCTCACTTGCATTGTAAGTTCTACATGCAGTGATATTCTTCTTGAAATGCTTTACCCTTGAAAATTAAGGCACTACATTCTTTCAAAACATCAGAAACAACTCACCTGAACCCTCAATGACATAATGATGACAATAAATTAATTAGCTGGGATGATTAGTCTCCTTCAGAAAACAACAAAACACTGCTGGTACAATGGGTAAAATGCAAAATACATTTAGGGTTCTGGAGAGATTCTGGTTCCTGAATGAAGCTTTCATTGGCATGGTCTTGGTCATAGTCACAGTTTGTCTTGGAAGACTGCTGTTTTTTGGGATATGATATCGAGTAGTCCAGTGGGAATGTAGTCAGGTAAAAGTGTGCTGTCATTTCAGAGGATCCTGCTGCAACCATGATCACAACAGATCATTAAGATGAAAGCAGCAGGCTCCTCTGCAAGACTGAAACTTTCCTATCACACTATACGGCGTCAAATTCCACAAGACAGATTTCTTACTAGTCAGTGTTGTAAGAACCTGAGATCCCACACGGTTTCACTTGTTTCAACTTTCTTAGGTTAAGCCAGGTTAGGTCCGCAGTTTCGTCTCGGATACATGTGGAATAAATATGCACCCTACATCCGTTTAACGACTGCCGACACGGTTCCGCACTTCACTGACACAAATACATTTCTTTTCTCCATGACCATAATTATACTTGCGACTGTCACTTGTGCATATTAAACACACCATCAGACATGAAAAAAAAAAGCTTACTTTCCAAAAATATTACTGTACCAAATACATACTGCAAATTGATAAGTTAATCTTATGTACTAGCCTATGTCAGAAACGAACGAGACCTCTACAGTTCATGATTATGCTCACCCTCATGTTTATCTCGTAGATCCTAACTATTTCTTAACGACACGCTACAATACACAAACAAATAAACATATTATATGTCACACAGCACCTCAATGTACCTTAGATTATCCATTACTATTCCTCTTTAAGTGAAGCCGAGTGCGCTGTACCAAGTCCACGGACATTGTGCATCGCACGATTTATTTCAACGCCATGCTTGCTCTTTTTCCACACACAAAAAAAGAAGATAACGAATGCCTTTCCGGAAACGTAAATCAATCATTTCAGATCTTACATGTCACCGCATACCTGCCGATATCACGACCTTACCTAAAAGTACTTACGACCGACATGTGATGTCGCTACTAGGCATAGACTGCGCGTCGGCATACAACAACCTTGGCTGCACAGCCATTTGTACAGATTTATTTACGGGCCCCATGGCTCCATGAAAAGGTGTCCGGTTCTCAGCTAGTCAAGAAGTGCCCCGCATTTTGTGGAACCCGAAGGTTCATTACCTCGTTTTTAAGATCCCGCCACCTGTCCCTTTCCTGAGCCAGGTATAGTATAGTATAGCTTTATTTTCCATAGATCCCAATAAGTACAACTTCATATGGATGTGGAAATAGTCACAATACAATCAATACAAATTCCTCACGTAAATACAAACATTGTCAAGTAAGCCTATGCACATACAAGTTGTTAGTACTAAAAGATGACGACAAATGAACAATTTGGTATTAAATCAACAATCATATAGACATTCTTTAATACATTATAGTTAAAATGAGTCTTAATAATTTGGTCCAATTTTTTAAGTAATAAAATGTAATAAAACGTGTATTTATGTTGATCATTTATAACAGTATACAATTTAATACCAATACCATTTATTATGATACATAGTGTTTAGATCATGTATAGAAGTCCAGTCAAGATACTTTTCCATAGTACAAAAAGATCCATGTGAAGGAAATTTTTTTAGTGACCTTTTGAAGTATTTTATCTTACCAGACCCTTGATCTTTAGAGGCAGGCAATTATATATCATAATACCTGCATAATAGACCCCTTTCTGGGATTTGATTAGCCTTAGTAATGGAGGGTGAAGGCTAGATTTATACTTTTGAAGTATTTTATCTTACCAGACAGTTCCTTGATCTTTAGAGGCAGGCAATTATATATCATAATACCTGCATAATAGACCCCTTTCTGGGATTTGATTAGCCTTAGTAATGGAGGGTGAAGGCTAGATTTATAATGAGTATTAAATGAGTGGATGTTTTAATTACTAGTAAAATCCTCTATATTTTTTATTACATACATTGCAAGCGATAATATATATTGCGATTGAAGAGGAAGAATATTCAGCTCCTTAAATAAATTACGACATGAGGTCCTGTTGTGAAAATTTATAATAATTCTAATAGCCCTCTTTTGTAGTTTAAATACTTCATTACTGGCAGCTGAGTTGCCCCAAAAGATTATACATTATGTAATAATTGAATGAAAGTATGAAAAGTAAATCTTTCTCATATTACTCACTGTTAAAATTGGGTTCAAAATTCTAAGTACATAACAAGCTGATTTCAATTTAGCACATATTTTATCAATGTGAAGTTGCCAGGATAGAGTCTTATCTAAAATAAGACCCAAAAAGCTTGTGCTTTGTGAGTTTTCAATATGATTTTTCTCATAATCAATACAAATCAGAGTCCTCAAATTAATTTTTGTAGAAAATTGGATAAATTTTGTTTTGTTAAGGTAAGTCCAGTCCGTGTCCCCCATCCAACTTCCTGAAGATATGTCTTAATATTATCCTGCCATCTACTCATGGGTCTCCCAAGTGGTCTCTTTCCCTCAGGTTTCCCCACCGAAACTCTGTGTACGCCTCTCCTCTCCCCCATATGTGCTACATGCCCCGCCCTTCTCATTGTTCTCAATTTGTGCACCCGAATAATAGTTGGTATGGATTACAGCTCCTTAAGCTCCTCATTATGAAATCTTCTCCACTTTTATGTTACCTTGTCCCTCTTAGGCCCAATTATCCTTTTCAGCACCCTATTCTCGAACACCCTCAGTGTATGTACCTCCCTCAATGTGAGCAACTAGGTTTCACACCCATACATGACAATAGGAAAAATTAAAGCTCTGCACAGCTTAATCTTTATATTTTTGGATAACAAATTGGAAGACAAAAGATTCTGCACCTAATTATAGCAAGCATTCCCTGCCGTTAATTTGTTCTTATTTTTTTTTTTATTTTTTTTATTTTTTTATTGTCCGTATTGTTGCATATGTAGCATTGGACTTGTCCACGTATAATGTATAACTGCTGTATAGACATGCAAAGTCTCAGACTGTAACAATCATACTACACATTACAAGATTACGATATATAAATACAAGATACTATCATATTAATGTATGTATAATTACAAAATCTGAAATTGTAACAAACACAAAGTAATTATACATGTGGTGTACAAAAACAATAATCTCAACACACAATCCAGTCCAGCACAACAGCGCGACATTTAGTTATTCAAAATAACTACTAAAAAATCTCATACACCACCAATCAATCCCAGTCTAAACAACAAAACTTTGGCTGAACAACAAATATGGCTCAATAACAAGGATTTTTTGTTAATCTGCTACATTCCTGATCTCATAGGTTAAGTTATTAAAAATTTGTATCCTGCACGTGTGATAAGTATTTGTCCACTGAATGAAAGGTGTATTGTAATAAAAAGGCTTTAAGTTGTTTCTTAAAAAGTTTTAAATTCTCCAGATTTTTTATGTAATTTGGAAGCTTATTATATAATTTTTTCCTCAAATTGGTTACGCTCTTTTTAAAAATATCAGTTCTACAAAAACGTGTTTGAAGATCGAATCTATGTCGTGTCTCCATGCTCATGTATGACCAAATTTTGTTTAAACCCTTTAATATATATTTTAATGTAATGTACCATTTCCATTATATAAACGCATGGCACTGGCAGTATATTCAGTTTCTTGAACAACTCTCTACATGATGTCCTTTTTTTAACATTACAGATTAACCTCACAACCTTCTTTTGCATTTTAAAAACTTTTATACCTTGTGAGTCACTTAGCCAAAAAAGAATGCCATATCTCAAATGTGAGTGAAGGTTTACAAAGTATAACCCTCTCAAAGCATTAATACATATAACATTCTTAAGTGAATGAATTATATAGTAGTTTTTGTTTAATATGTTACATACATATTTTACGTGCACATACCATTTTACATTTTCAGCCAGGTATAAACCTAAAAATTTTGTTTCACTTTTATATTTAATAATCATGTCTTGGAATATTATTTCAGGTGTTGGGTTATTTTTATTCTGCCAAGCATGGAATGATATCACAGTGGTTTTATCAGGGTTAATTACAAGCTTATTTAAGCGAAACCAACTTGATAATTGTTGCATAACTTCTTTTATTGTATCATTTAACATACTTGCATTTGTGGCCTCTATCTGTATATTTGTATCATCAGCAAACAGAGTTGTTCTTCTTCTTTGTATGTTAATGGGAAGATCATTTATATATAACAGAAACAAAACTGGGGCAAGAACCGAGCCCTGAGGGACTCCGCCTTTCGTTTCTTTTACAGTTGACTTATACTTTTCTGAGATTCGACTAGTATTCTCCATATAATTTATCTCGACGTACTGTTTCCTATTACATAAATATGATTTAAACCACTGATTTACAAGACCTCTTA
>Ga0136643_10014940_pt1 | contig 11668 bp, 8 predicted proteins | sample TergutLab28metaG_FD_96883 | JGI IMG/M metagenome (GOLD analysis project Ga0136643, IMG submission 96883) | Labiotermes labralis P1 segment gut microbial communities from Petit-Saut dam, French Guiana - Lab288 P1 (version 3) (version 3) | ecosystem: Host-associated > Arthropoda: Insects >...
AATTAGTAATGTGTGGTGGTATAATTAGTAGTGTGTGGTGGTGTAATTAGTAGTGTGTGGTGGTATAATTAGTAGTGTGTGGTGGTATAATTAGTAGTGTGTGGAGTTATATTTAGTAGTGTGTGGTGTTATAATTAGTAGTGTGTGGTGTTATAATTATTAGTGTGTGGTGTTATAATTAGCAGTGTGTGGTATTGTAATTAGTAGTGTGTGGTGTTATAATTAGTAGTGTATGGATTTATAATTAGTAGTGTGTGGTGTTATAATTAGCAGTGTGTGGTGTTATAATTAGAAGTGTGTGGTGTTATAATTAGTAGTGTGTGGTGTTGTAATTAGTAGTGTGTGGTGTTATAATTAGCAGTGTGTGTGGTATTATAATTAGCAGTGTGTGGTGTTATAATTAGTAGTGTGTGGTGTTATAATTAGCAGTGTGTGTGGTGTTATAATTAGTATTTGTGTTGTTATAATTAGTAGTGTGTGGTGGTATAATTAGTAGTGTGTGGAGTTATATTTAGTAGTGTGTGGTGTTGTAATTAGTAGTGTGTGGTGTTATAATTATTAGTGTATGGTGTTATAATTAGCAGTGTGTGGTGCTGTAATTAGTAGTGTGTGGTGTTATAATTAGTAGTGTGTGGTGTTATAATTATCAGTGTGTGTGGTGTTATAATTAGTAGTGTGTGGTGTTATAATTAGCAGTGTGTGTGGTGTTATAATTAGTAGTGTGTGGTGTTGTAATGAGTAGTGTGTGGTGTTATAATTAGTAGTGTATGGAGTTATAATTAGTAGTGTGTGGAATTATAATTAGTAGTGTGTGGTGTTATAATTAGTAGTGTGTGGTGTTATAATTAGTAGTTATGGAGTTATAATTAGTAGTGTATGGAGTTATAATTAGTAATTGTGTTGTTATAATTAGTAGTGTGTGTTGTTATAATTAGTAGCGTGTGGTGTTATAATTAGTAGTGTGTGGTGTTATAATTAGTAGTGTGTGGTGTTATAATTAGTAGTGTGTTGTGTTATAATTAGCTCAACGCTGTTGTTAACTCGAGCTGTGCCGAGGGGCTTCTACAGTATCAGCCCAACTTTAAGACCAGTGTCTGGCAAAACCCATAAAACCATCAACTTGGCATTTACGAGTACTATAGTTTCATAAAGAATCTGATCTGTATTATATCGTACGAAAGTACGAGAGCTTACGAACAACATGTTAAAATACACAAAATTGCACTGTCTCTACATAAATAAACCTTTTCGATTTTATTACTTACAAAAATATATTGCTTGGCAGCTTCACCAATATTATTGTTAGTTTCTAATAAATTTTTTTTACATGGTTCTGCAGCTCTCTTGGCAGCGTTTTATGTTATGAAATATTGTTAATAATAATAAATATATTTAAAATGTTTAATCAAGTTATAATTTATTCTGCCGAAATAGCGCTGTGCGTGATGATGACCGTTTGTTCACATTTACGTACTTCTTCAGTTGAGGCTCTTAAAACAATGGGCTGTATTGAGATACATGAAAAATCCTGCTGTGATAATATTCGAAAAATTGTTAAGACATTTGTGTAATAATAATAATAATAATAATAATAATAATAATAATAATAAAGTTCGTATCTGTTAAGATGATAGTTTAAAAGTGCAATGGCCAATTACAACATGGCACAAAATAAAAAATTGCATGAAGACACAAACACACACACAACCCAACGCAGCAAACAACAGAAAGATACACAACAGATTCAGAGCCTGAATTAAATCTTGTTCAAACAATTACATGCAGCGGTAGTATACGTAAGGAAAATATAGTCAAATTAATTGTAAATATCTTAACTAAATTATAACCAAAATTCCCCACGAAAGGTCAACGATCGAACTGGTTTACTCTCTAACAAACACCTGTATCTGATAAAACGTTAATCAAAATCCTTCCCAAATAAGGCTGATGAGATGTGCTGCAGGAAATAGAAATGCGGAAGGTCTTGTTTGGCGTAGGGAAAGGTTTCTGTGAGTCTGAGATTGAGCCTTAGCGTTTCCTAAACATTTTGAATAAAGTGTGTGTACTTTTTATGGAAAAGTTACAAATCTATACACAATTTAATTTTGAAAATATAAAAGGTTTATATTATCTCTAGGACACTGGTGTACAATTCTTTCTTCTGCTTGAGTCTGCGAGCCACCTCAGAATTCTAGCCGCCATTTGGGTGTCATACAGCATATTAAATACTGCTAAATAAAAATAATTTTTGCTGTCATAAAATTTTGGTCAAACATGACTTTCGAACTCCTGTGATGGGGATACTCAGATATATAGGATAGTATAATATAAAAGTGGAACTCAGTTAAATAGTTTATCTCAGTGTTTAACTAACTTGATGCAAAAATTTGTTTCACAATTTCGTGCACGAGACGGCCACCTATAGGCGTGATGATACCAGAGGCTGTGTAATGCAATTTTGACCTCCTGATGATGAGCACATGTGCTCGAAACATGTAGAGGCATGAAATTAAACTTAAAACTTATTGTGAAACACATTTTGTGCATCACGTTGGTTAAATACTGAGATAAATATACTGAGATGCACGGTCAACAAAAGTCAAAATTCGAATAAATAGGTTGCTGGATTTTTCGTTAGTTTCGATTGGCTTGGGATTGACCCGACTGGCATATATTTTTACGTGACAATAAAAATTAATTATTTCGAAGGACACCGGTCGGTCGAGTTAGATAATTAGAAACAGAAATGTTACTAAATATGAAACCTGGTTTACTGGACATGAACAGTTAATTCATTAGTGCCGTCCTAAAAACCGACACACTATCTATACAATAAATTATGACGCCTAGTCTTATTTATAATTTCGATTAATCAATTCATCAACCGTTTTATATGTGTCCATATACAATCTGTTTTGCAACTGACGGTTAGTCAATTGTGGTGCCGAGGCTACACTGGGAACAGTGATTATATTTTTTGTGGCTATGAGAATTACTGAGTTGATTTTCCTCACGAGATGAGGAGTCTGTCCATTGAAAGAAAACTCATTCCATATAAATTGTTCACATTCTTACAAATTATTAAATATTACGAAGCTTTAAATTATAATGAACCACATGAAACATAGAAAGGAGAAAGGCTAACTGGATTGGTCACATCTTGCGTAGTAACTACCTTCTAATATACAATATTGAAGGAATGATAGAAAGAAGGATATTAGTGGCAGGAAGAAGAGGAAGAAGACGTAAGCATGTATTGGATGACCTCAAGGAAGCGAGAGGTTACTATAAATTAGAAGAGGAAGCACTAGATTGCACTCTGTGGGGTAATCGCTTTAGAAGAGACTAAGGACCTGTCGTAAGACAGACTACAGACTGAATTTATATAAAATATATGTAGGACTACTCTCAGTCTTGCCTTTGTGCAGCGCATTAAGTGTTATCGTACCTAGCCTTCACTATAACGGCTGGTTAGTCACTTGAAGGGTCTTAAGCTTGTCCGCCGCCAAGTTTAAGCCTCTTACGTTTGTGTGTCATCTAAGTAGCATTATTTAAAAATTCAGTTCTTACTTCTTAGCAAAAATATTCTCCATTATGTAGGCCAAATGCTTACTGGCGTGTAGGGAAGTAAGTGCTGTTTGTGGTAAGAGTTACATGATGTAGAGGCCAGTTGAAATGTAATGGAACACGCGCAGAAACCAGATTTAGTCTTTCGGCGAAATGGACGAGTCCATTTAAATCGGCTGTGGCGTCAGTTCAGTCGACTACTGGCAGCCGAGGTGTGTGCATCAGCGGTAGTAATGCTGGATACACCATGTTCTGAGACAGTGTGAAGAGTACTGGGTACCCACTCCATTCGCCAGTTTCCCCTTCACTGCCCCTCCCGTGGGTCATCGTGTGCCGCCACATTTCCACTGGAGTCTGCATTAACGCTGTGTGTGTGTGTGTGTGGGTGGGTGGGGGGGGGGTGAAAAGTTTTTGACGTAATATTTGTTGGCACGTGTAACGTGATATTAACAGTTAATGCTAGATTTTCACCAATACTGACATATATATTAAACTACTATTGATGTCAGTGAAAAATTCCTTAAAAAATCACGCATGATTTCAGGCTTCCGCCGAGAAGTAGATCAGAATTGCACTCTTCTGAGTTATTACGCAGCGATTAGTGGTAATTCCTTACCGACGTTTCGGGACAACCTATCGGTTCTATTTTCAAGGAGTTCTTTTGTATTACTGATACCTGAAGATGTGGCATATAGGTTGTCCCGAAACGTCGGAGAGGAATTACAACTACTTGCTGCGTAATAACCTATAAGTGTTCAGTTCACCTTCACAAATTAGTTCGCATCATGAAAATGCGTTCATGAAGTTTCTCGCTGTAAATTTATCCATCTAGGCATGTTGACGCAAAGTGAATGTGATTTTTACCGCGCCTTCTTGTTTCTGATGGCATGAATGAATAATAATGTCGTTAAGATTCGTACTTTCTTAGTTCTGTGCACCTTACTGTACTGATTTATATTTCTGACATGTGAGAATTTTTCTTACATCTTCAGCTTTGAAGAGAGTAAAAAGGGAAGAGTTTGAGTTATAAATACAGGCTGGCCCTCGGAAAAGCGGTGCGTCATGGTAGGAATAAAAAATCCAATCCGAGAAAGTAGAGACGGTGAAAAGGGTAGTTGTGCTCGTTTGAAAGATAGAGGCAAAAAGTTTCTTGAAAACTTCGGCAACACTTTTCAAGGCCACAAGAGGAAACAATCCCAAAACAGAAGGAACATTAACAGACATTCATCGACAGAACTTAAAATTATTTAGCTCTACTGAGTTTCGCTTTGTTAATTCATCTGTGCATACCTTTAGATGAAATATCGAAGAAATATTCATGTAGTATAGGGTGTTGCGCCTTGTCAAGTGTTAAAGCACCGGAGATTTCGAAAGAATGTAGCGTCATCAGCTGCAGATATAAGCGATCCAAAGAGAGCAAACTGCTTGACCCCTAAGCTTAAGAGATAAATTCCTTCGAAACGTCGATGAGTGTCCACGTAGTATGCCAGAAGCCCTGAAAAGTCCGTAACGCCGCGGTGAGAAACCCCAAAATAAATTTTCAACACGTGAAAGCTCTATGAATCGAAGCTGTATGTATGATTCGATAAGGAGTTGTGACTGTCCGGCGTCAAAAGCCTGTGAAGTGTGACGTTTAGGGCTTAGAGACATGCCGCCAGTACTAGGCCTATTAGCACAAAGGAATCTCATTCTAATTTTCCCGCTCAAAACAGCGGACTTCATGTGAAGCAACTGAGAGACAATCAGCGGTAAAGAAATTCCCTTCTTTACGGGCCCCGAAATTTCATTAATTTTTTTTTTTTTGCATAACATCACGCCAATTCTCCACATTTAGAACGAGCTGAATCAAGCCCAAGTTTTCATTCACTCTTTAGGCTTCGATTTGATTTTTATCCTCGCACGAAAATTTAAGTGCCCTAATTAGGCTCTTCCCTTCGCCGTTCTAATTGGAAGGGGAATAATTCAAGGTTTGTTCTTGTTTCAAAACTGCGTTACTAATAGTGTGTCAAGTAAGTTTAATAAATCAATTCGCGAGGACGGTGTCATTAAAGAGTACTACCTTCTGCTTGCATAAGACGTCATGTATGCCTGTCAATGCGTAGTGTTTTTTCGGATGAATCTGTGGCCTCGATCTTCTGGGTTTGACATGGGGCTGCCATGTCCCTTCACGCCACCGGCACTTATTTATAAAGAAACTCGGTGTGACATTTCAGTAGCCATTAATCTTTATAGTCATCTGCAAGGCAGTATCAAGTATAACACGGAGTTGTTTATGGCAACGAATCGAACGACAGTAACGTAGAAGAGACTTGCGAATTTGAGTGTTATGAGTATAGTGATTATTTGAATTGGGTGGCTAATTTCCGAAATGGTAGACCGTTATTTATTACAGATTTTAATTTTCCATGTAATTTATAACAACTTTTTTTTAAACTCTACCCCTTAGAATTTAATTTCTTACATAATATTTTACTTGAAAGATTTAAACAATTTTTTGTGCCTTTCGGAAAAGATTAATTTAAGGCTTCCCGTTCTTATTGTTTTTCTGATCTTGGTGGCCCTGCGGTTTAAGACACAGATTTTATACCGCTTAATTATTGGCATCGCGGGTTTCTTTTTCCGCTGAGTGCATGGATGTTAGTGTTTTGCGTTTATTTTGTGTCTTGTAGGTAGCGGGCTCTGCGACGTGCTGATCACTCAGTCAGAGGAGTCCTAATAGGCGCATGTGTCTTAATTTTGTGTGATCTGAAAACCTCAACAATGACAAAGCCAAGGCACTAGTTGAGATCCTGCGTCACAAAAATGTGTGTTTTTGTTGGTGTCACGTGTTTAAAAATGAGATGAGAATTTGTATTGATCTTACATTTCGGAGTTAAGCGGATTATTAACTCAATTGAACGTCGAATATTACGAGTACAGAGAATCGCTCTGACGAAATAGAATGTACAGACTAAAAGGAAAGATGTAGAATTATGAAACCTCCAGTCCGTTATGGCTTTAAGTTGAAGCATTTCAGTAATATGTAAAAATTACATTTTCACATCACAATGTTAAGCAGAGTCTCCATTAAAAAAATATTATTAAAGATGTTCGCTGTAAAAAAAATCGTTTTCTTGCCAGAATCATAGGAACACCTAAATGGCCTCTGGTGGGACGGGACGGTGGGGGAGACAATGAAGAGTTCATGAGCGTTGCAGATTCTGATACACGCACTAACGCAAGTGCCTTAGAGAGTTAAAGACGGTGCATTTCTTAAGATGCACATTTTTTCAGTCACATTAAAGTCTGCCATATATTTTAATTGAATTTTCCACCTACTTCAATATGTAATTTTAACATGCATATTGACAACGGTTTGTTAGAAAACGAGCAAAACTTGTCCTTTAATTAAGAGTGTAAGAATTTTTTAAGATAGAACTTACGCTGTCAATACCTTCCTAGCATTTTTGCCATTAATAGTATGCGACGGGTGACAAATGTTGATATTTCAAGCTGAATTGAAGTCTGGTAACATATCTCGCAGAACAAACTTGTAATATAAATCTTCCATTCTTACCGAAACCACCCCCTACCCGCCCCGCCCTGCTACACCTACAACTGACTGATTGTTAACTTTAAATATTTCAGTTGTATTTTATCAAAAGAATTAAGTTTAGGTTAAATTGAAATTAAAGAATGTTAATTACGTAATTATGTGTCTTGTAGTAACTTTTAGTTAGGTTAAGTAACAATTTTCTGCTTTCATTAGTAAATATTTCACTCTTTTTAAGGACATAGAACTGAGGCGCAGTAGTAACACAAATTTACCGTCACCGAAACTAAACTTCCCGCCACTTCACTGCACACGTTTTCATCACTGCATTCACACACGACGGATATCCAGAGCGACCACACGTTACCGACGCAGCGTTCACAGCCGGCACTGTGACATGGCGTGTAGGTTTCACGTTGTGATGCTAGGACTGGGTAGGGTGGCAGACTGTCGAAGGAAAAGAGAGATTCATCCGAGAGAGAGGCGATAGTAGATGTGAATGAGAGTGAAGGAGACAGAGGTATAAGTTTGCTACTGGCCGTCGCGATGCATTGCGACGTTACTACTGACTGCAGAGGGGGCAAAAGCGCCGTTAACAAACGGGCGCATGCGCAGTGTGTACAATAATGTTGTCTTTGCAGTGTATCGGAGTTTATTATAGCTGTGGGCTATAGATTATGTTTTATTATAATTATGGATTTTGTTTTCAAGGTCGAAACAAAATGTTGACTGGATTTTCCAAGCCGTTTGTTTATGATAGCTGCAAACACAACACACAAATCATTCTTTAGTTGTGGAAGTCTGCTGTCTACATCTTCTATACATTACGCAGGGAGTATTCTTCATTGCAACTGAGGATTCTTCTGGATCAAACACTTTACTCGTCCTTAGCAGCTGTGGAAGCGGGCAATCGATATTACGACGGTAGTATAGCCCTTCTGCACTATGAATGTACTTACGTTTGTAGGGGTAAGAATGGGGAGGACGAAGATGAGGCAAAATGAAGAAGAACATGAAAAGTTAGTACAAGGGAAAGATATATAAAAATCAATAGAAGGTAGTTCTTTTAGTGCAATAAAACCAACTTGATGCACTATTTATCGTCAGTTTATTTCGTCAACCAACCTCTACATGTTTCGGTCATATTTGTAGCCAATCATCAGGAGGTATACTGTACGTATGCAACAATTTTCACGTGATGTGCTTTTCAATTGCCTGTTTGTTGGCCGGGTTGGGATGGAACAGATGTATCGGGATGCTCCGTCAACGAAACATAAAAAAAAATTTCTCTTTCTCGAGAAAGAAGGACTTTCTTTATTATCTGAGCAACGTATAGTTGAGAAAACAACATATTGACTAGCTTTATGATCTGTAATGCTCACCCAAATAGTTCGGTGATGAAATAGAGAAGAATGAGATAAGCGAGACATGTAGCACTTATGGCAGAGAGGAGATGTGTATGCAGGGTTTGGATGGGGAAACCTAAGGGAACGAGAACACTAGAAAGACCCAGACGTAGATGGGAAGATAGTATTAAAATAGCTCTTCAGGAAGTAGGATGTGGGTGCATGAACTAGACGTATCTAGCTCAGGATAGGGACAGTTGGCGGGCACTTGTAAATGCAGTAATAAATTTTCGGTTTCAATAAATGGGGAGAAATTCTTGACTAGCTGAGAAACAGTTAGCTTCTCAAGTAGGACTCTGTTCGATGGAATAAGTAAGTAAGTAAGTAAGTACGTTGAGTAACGTTTAAATTTTAAATAAATATTGAATCTTGCAGTCTGTAAAGTATTTAGTATGAGCGTTCCAACATTTATTTGCCCAAAATATCCAGTTCGTTCCTGAAGACAAATCTACACGTCGACATAAATAGCTGTGTATTACATTATAATTATTTCGCTTTTAAGATTTAATTATATTGCATTCCTACGCATTGTTGACCGGTAAATATTTACGTACGTTTCGAAGGAGTTTAGTACCTTGCTTTCAGGATCTTGCAGTGCAGCCATAGTCCGTCTTGCTGATATGGTACTGAATATGACACAGGTTTTAGCGGATCAGTTTATACATAAATCCAAACAGAATAGCGTAGAATCTGAAAATAAACTATGTGAAATGTAACGCTTGTCTTTTGTTCTCTGATAACGTGACAGGTAATCTGTTACCGTTAGAGAGACCAACTAGATATTTCCGCTTAGGAAAATAATGGATGCTTTGTGTGAGAACCATATATAATGCTGAGCATTCAGGTGTCTTAATGTGCAGCTAGTGATGCACATTAAGACAAGACGAGTAAAGAAGATTAATACCACAGGGCACAACATTTTCTTCAAGTCCAATAGACTCTCAGGTAGCGAAGCAATTCCCAGACTTCGATGGAACCATAAGGTTCACTACCGTATTGACAGAAGTCCGTCACTGTTCCCTATCCTCAGCCTGATAAATCTGGTCCAAAACATCCAACTCTATTCTTTTTATATCCGTTTTAATATTATTATCACAACGACGCCTAGATCTTCCAAACGTTCTGTTTCCTTCTCATTTCTCTAGAAAAACACCAATGCACGCCACTCACTCCGACCTACATCATCCAAATAATATTTGGTGAGAAGCACGCATCATGAAGCCCCGTTCATTACCCATTTCTTTCAACTTCTATTAAAGCCGAAAGACGTCTAAGGATTTTATGTCACAATTGAGAAGCTTAAATTGCCATTGAAATGTAGTTAATGAAATTTTATGAAATAAATAGTGACAGGTTTGATGCGTCTGAGAGATACTGAAGTTTATGTTCTTTCGAGACACGACACTGTGACATTTTACAGATACGCACAGTACCATTGATGGTGAGGGAAGTCTTCTACCCTTGGATGCAGGAAACAGTTTTATTCAATACGTTTGTATGTTTGAATCCATCTACTTCTGAAGAAAAGAAACACCATTATAATGAGTGTTATTTATGTGTATAGATTGAACAATGTTTACGAAGATTGTGAACTTTAAATAGTGAAACTGTTTATAATACGTGCAGCTTCACAGCACTCTTAAAATATTAGTAATAATAGAAGGCACATGAATTGTATTATTTGAGTCTGTTAATTGGGGATATGTCCAAGGAAGAGGATACGGCCTATTTAAAATATACAGAATTCTTTATTGTCCAGAACAAAAAAGCTCAATATATGTACATTATATTTATTTATATTAACAAACTTTTATATATCGTTTAAGTACTCCTACATGTTTCGATGCATCCGCATCATCGTCAAGGAGTCTTAGACTTCCTGAAGATGATGCAGATGCATTGAAACATGTAGGAATAATTACGATGTATAAAATATTGTTTATATATATATATATATATATATATATATATATGTGTGTGTGTGTGTGTGTGTGTGTGTGTGTGTGTGTGTTATGCATTTGTTGGTCCGGATAATACACTGTACAAGATGCATGGTAAATACATCAAAATAAGTACTGAACGTTTCTTGTTTAGCTAAAAAAAACACTGAAAGCAGCCAAGACATGAAGCGTTGTGTTTGACACCAAAATCAGGTTCAATATTTCATTCATACCAAGCAAAATATCTGAACCCAAACGTAATGTCCGTTTATTGTTTAACGGTTCTAGGTGTAGATAAGGTTATAATATTAAATTGTATTCAAGGAAATGAAATGAGAATGTGAGGAATGCATTTTTTTTCACGTGATAAGTAGCAGTGTCGGACGTTTGTTAACGTAAGAATGAAGTGTTGGATTCAAAAAAGTGACTCAGAACTTCGTTATAACTTAAGGGCACATCAGGTTCCATAGAAGAACTCTGCTCCGTGGTGGTAGTGGAGTTTAATTCCGTTCAGTTTATTGTTTTTATTTACTCTTTTGTGGTTAGGTCATATTCATATCTTAAAACGTCTTGTATTAGTGGCTTGAAAATTGTTTGTAACACAAGTTGTGTAGGAAAAGTAATTGAATTTATTGAAGCAGCATCAATAAATGATTTTTCTAACACTTGTGAAATTTATCTTTTCTAAATATTTATTCATTTGTGAGTTTGATACTCTTTTGTTTCCTCTAATCATACTAATATGAGGTTGTCCAAAAAATCTTTGTTCTTTCGCGTTTCCACACTTAGTACATAGCTGTCTTATCTTTTTCCCCAAACGGCTGTTTGTGTATTTCAAGTAAATTAGATTATTTCGATTACCTCATCCGTTGGTCACTTTGTCACTCTTTCTTTCCGCTCATGATAGGTTCACATCGATTTTTAAAATACTATTTTTGCCTTCAAACATTTTTCCTCTTCCACTCTATTTCAGTTCTTTTTCACTTACTTTTCCTAATTTTCCATTATGAATAGTATCTGTTTTGTTCTCTTTTGTTTCTTTGTTAAATTTTGCTTTTTGTTTTCTCTCGTTCTCATTCACTCATCACACACGTCTATTCTCATTCACTCATCACACACGTCTATTATCATTCACTCATCACACACGTCTATTATCATTCACTCATCACACACGTCTATTATCATTCACTCATCACACACGTCTATTATCATTCACTCATCAC
>Ga0136643_10014941_pt1 | contig 11668 bp, 9 predicted proteins | sample TergutLab28metaG_FD_96883 | JGI IMG/M metagenome (GOLD analysis project Ga0136643, IMG submission 96883) | Labiotermes labralis P1 segment gut microbial communities from Petit-Saut dam, French Guiana - Lab288 P1 (version 3) (version 3) | ecosystem: Host-associated > Arthropoda: Insects >...
ACTTACTTACTCCATGGTGCAGAGTCCTTCTTGAGAAGCTAACTGGTTTGCAACTAGTCAAGAAATTCCCCGCATTTCACGGAACCCGAAGGTTCATTACCGCACTCACAAGCGTCCGTCACCCGTCTCTATCCTGGGCCAGCCCAATTCAGTCCACATACCCACATCCCACCTTCTAGAGATCCGTCCTAATATTATCAACCCATCTACGCCTAGGTCTCCCCAGTGGTCTCCTTCCCTCCGGTTTTCCCACCAAGACCCTGCACACCCCCATCTCCTCACCCATACGCGCCACATGACCAGCCCATCTCATTCTTCTCGATTTTATCACCCGCACAATATTGGGTGAGGAGAACAAATCATTTAGCTCCTCGTTATGCAATCTCTTCCATTCCCCCGTTACCTCGTCCCTCCTAGGTCCAAATATTCTCCTCAACACCATGTTCTCAAACACCCTCAGCTTCCTTTCCTCCCGCAATGGTTATTTTGGTGGTGGATACGAAAAATACCGCCTTCTGGAATTTTCATCGCGTAGGTCGGCAGAAAATTACCTCAACACTTGCTTCTGCTTTCAGGTATCTGAACCACACACTTCAGTATGAAGTTGCTGTGTTTGGTTTGAGGAACGTGTTAGAGACAGGACATTCTTGGCTGTCAGGTAAGAAGGCTGCTTCATGAGGTGTGACACTGGTGTAGGTCTCCATCATGTACTTTAATGATCATAAAATATAGGGCGGGTGAATATGTACGGTGAATTGGAAGTGGCCACACTCTGTTCCAAGTGTGTTATACCGGAAATTATGTAGAAGGGAAGAAAACCAATCGTCTACCACATTAAATGTTACTGTTGCTAGAATTCGAACCACCTGTGGTGGTGCAGCTGGTTGAGGCACTGCACTACAAGCCGGAAGGTGGTGGCTTCAATTCCCGATTGTGGCATTGGAATTTTTCATTGACTTTATCCTTCCTGCTGTACTATGGTGCTGGGATCGACTCAGCCTCTAACACAAATGAGTAATAAGGCATATTTCCTTGGGGGGGTGGGGGTAAAGGCTGACAATCTTGCCACATTCATGTGTCGAGCGTCGGGGAAATCTGGGAGCCTGAACATCCAGGAACCATTTACCTCTCGAATGCAGAAGGGCGGAGCCGTTACCACTGCATCTACGTGTTCGGTCTTCTGTGTAAGGTAAAGATGCGGGTGTAGCTGTCCCTGACCACGCTATCGCAGAATATGGGTGTCAGGGGCTCAAATCTCGGGCAAGTCATCCCAAGATGATCATAAACTGGGGCACCGGGAAGGAATACCGGTTTATGCTGTTGAAGAAAGGGGTAAGTGTAATTAAACATACTTATGATAATCTAGTGGAATTATATGATAAATTCCAATACAAAACTGTGGAGGAACATTTGACAATCGTCTTTTCAGCGCTTGCCGAGAAGGAACGGTATGTGTCATAAAGAATTCAAATACAGTCGCAAATTCTTCGTCTCCCGAATGTGTAATCCTTACACACACCACATATTCGTTCGGAGAACGAGAAGTATTGAGATCACTCGAACCCGAATGGAATTCAACCGTGCTTCATTTCAAACTACTGTCAAGCTGTAGTTGGGGGATGTTTGGCAGCGTAGGTTGGCAGTCGTTTACCGACGTTTCGGGACGCTAGTGGGGAAGATGTTACAAAGAAACTTCGTTAAACAACTGCCAACCGCGCAACATCCCAAACGAGCCAAGGCCTCAAATTCACTGATGCTGTTTTGTCGAGGGAAAACTTCACGAGTTTGCGCGGTTACTTGGGCCAGCCAAATTTAATGATAAAAAAAACCCGCGATAAATCGTAGAAGAACAAATTTATCTTGACGTGATTTGGAGCCCTGAAGCAGTCGTCCTTTGGTTATATTTTGTGATCGAGTACGACGGAGAAGAACTGGCCTTCAGCTGCAACAAATGTATTGGCGCACAGCGACGTGGTAACTGGATTGTCACAATCCCAGAGACGCTCTAAATGAACAGTAACCAATACATGAACAGCTACACCGTTGCGACGTCAGCGTCGAGTCCTACTGCTTCAGCGTAAACAAACGTAAATGCATACATCCTGCTTTAGTCGAGAGTATCAGCGAACTGCAAAAGTCTGGGCAGAACGCGGAGGCTGAAGTGGCATTTACTCCGTTGATTCCTCCGGATTAGTTCATCAATACACTCAGTAGCCATTCCCGGACATACCCTACCCTCTTGTGTATACCGGAAGCAAGGAGAAGCGAGATCGAAGCCAGCCGCAGCGAATTTCTTAACCATCGACTGGACGAAAGTAAGGACAGGTAAACGGGGGAGCAGAGGTATAGCTCCACTCAATCCTAACCTTGGCACGAAAGGTAGATGAGTGGTCAGCCTCACTTCCCGTCTGCTTTACTCCGAGGAAACAGCTTATGGAGCACAGTGGTTGGAGGGTTGCTTTGGCCCCCATGACAGATCTGTACATTTTGGTTACAAAATATTTCCCTACCGGGAATCGAAATTAGATTCGCCTGTCGTCCAGCCCGCAGCTTTGTCACTAAACCAACTACGCTATACTAGTGGAAAAGTCCAGTAATTTTTTTTGTCTCCTTTATTGTACCACCAGTCTATTACAGACTATAAGTACTCTTAATCTTATATCCTACACTGATATCGCATGACCTGTGGAGTAATATTCCATTGAATATCCTCACATCAGATATTCTCGTACCTGTATATGGTACTTATGAGAACCTTTTGGTTAGTTCAGTTGGTTTGAAACGTTTTAATCTTCTTGGTTCTTCTTCGTCGAGTAGGGCGGGTATGAGTTCGTTGGGATGTGTGACTAGCTTTTCTCGGTATTTGGTGCTGAAGTTAGTTATTTCTGCTTTAACAGTGGGTATCTGTAGATCGGTGTGTAGAATGGTGTTCGGTACATACCATGGAGCGTTGACGATTAATCTGAGGACTTTATTTTGAAATCTTTGCAGTATTTCGATGTTAGAATTACTTGCTGTACCCCAGAGGGGAATGCCGTACGTCCAGACGGACTTTAGGTTAGTTTTGTATATTAGTAATTTATTTTCTAGTGACAGCTTCGACTTTCTTCCTATGATCCAGTACTGCGGTGGAGTTGCAATCCGAGCTGTTTTCTTTTGGTAAATATGTGTTTTTGCCATGTCAGCCTGCGGTCAAGTTGAATGCCTAAGTATTTGGCAGTTTCACTCTGTGGGATATGTTGTCCGTTTAGTCAGTAAAATTAAACTGGTAAAGATTTAGTACCCCCTGTCTTCCCCTCCTTTCCTTCAACGCCATTCGAAGAGACGATTTAGCTCCATTTTTAACCTACAGATGGCACATTTTACAACACAAAACTACAACTATGGCAAAACGATGGCTAATACACATATACAGACATGAAGAGTCTCCTCCAATATGCTTTCATACTGTATAGATACGTCACAGCAACGAGAAGCTGTTCGCGGTTTGTTATGTAAGAAGCCACACGCGACACCGGAACATACACACGTATATGGTGGAATGTGACAGAACTAACAACGCGTAAGAAGAGGTCGTTCACATGCCACACGCACAACAGTCACGCATCCGACACACTAAGCACCGCTACTTGCACCAGGAAGCAATACTGACCGCCATAGCGCACACAAGGTAAGCGGATGACCTACCCTAAACTGCATTACGCCACTTCCTGCTCAGAGCCCACTTCATATATTATTCATAATTGAAGGCATAGTCGGCGTAGACAATGGACCAAAGATCATACATGGGCTTGACCATCGAGAATGGATGTTTGTTGCCAAATTACCTAAGTGTGTACTGTATGTCGTTTGTTACGCCGTGTTGGAATTACTGCAATTTGGTATTTATAAGTGCACACACACAAACAAACGGGATAATCTTGTTAATTAACCAACTTAATGCACAAATTCTTGTTTTATAATAAGATTTATTATACGCCTCTACATGTTTCGAGCACTATTGTGCTCATCATCAGGAGGTCAAAATTGTATTATACAACATCTGGTATCATCACACCTGTAGGTGGTCGTGCGGTGCACAGGTTGGGAGAGGACGGTGTGTTTCACTCGAAACTGTAGCGACCGGGTCTTTGTGCCCTCATGAACACAAATGCAATACCCTATATCTCAGTTTCTTACAACGGTATTCAACACAAAATTTCTGTGGAGTGTTGGATGTAGCATAGTTCTGCCCATGGGCGCATTCGCAGACGTGAGAAAACTAGGAACTTCAGAAATACAAAGTGAGAAATCCGACGAAGCGGGGCTCTTCTTCAGAAATTCCCGAACGTTATGATCATGAAGCTTTATAACCATGAGATTTTTTGAGTTTCCCTGTTCGGTAAACATGAAGATTACTCTCTTCTGGGACATGACGCCGTGTAGTTTCGAAGGTATTAACATTTCGCAGGAACTTGAAACCTGCAGTGGGCTACACAGCATGACGTCAAGCACTACTCCGAACTTATTTCACTGTCGTGTTCACAAGAGAGGACATTGGCCCCTATCGTCTGCCTGATCAATCCTGTCCACACTCTCCCACCCTATTTATTTAAGATTCGTTCTAATATTATCCCCTTCTCCGCCTAAGTCTCTCGAGTCGTCTCGTGCCCAACCCATATCATTCTCTTTGATTGATAACCCTACTAATATATGTAAAAATAAAGGTAAAATCTTCCCTATACAAGCCATAACGGCATATAGGAATGTAAGTACGGCTCCACTCATTCTTAACTTCGGCACTAAATGGAGATCAGTGGGCAGCTTCACGCGTCGGCCGCTTACCCCCGGGAAAACAGCCCCTGGTAGCCATTGAATAGGATGGTTTTTATGTTCTTGTTTAAATACAGGATGATTCAGGAGAACAGGTCAATAATTTGAGGGGTGATAGTAGCCGCCATTTTGAGAAAAAAAAGTTCATATGAACATGTGTCTCATTCTGAATGGTTACCGAGACAGAGCTGTTTGAATCTGGTGCTGTGTGAATCTTCACACACGAGTTGCTAAGTGCACTGAGGCCGACGATAGAGTTTTCGAACATATATCGTAAAGTGTAACAAATTTGTCGTTTAAACATAAAATTAAAATTAAATTTAAATTAAATTAACACGGATTTTTCTTTCTTTATTAAAATTTACAATGCCTTTCTATTTGTAGATTCAAACAGCTCTGTCTCCGTAACCATTCAGAATTAAACACAAATTCATATGAACTTTTTTTTTCGAAAAAGTCCGATTATATCATCTCCCAAAATAGGCACATTTTCTCCTGAATCACCACGTATAAGAAATATAGTCTGACACACAAGCAGGCATGTAAATTACGAGACAACCGAGGGAAACCGAGTCTAATGGCAAAGTTTATCACTTATTTTCGTGATTTCTATTTCAGCCCCACAAGCAATTGGCGGTATTCCAACTCAATTACCATTCGACTACTTGGTTTTTAATCCATTCCAGTTCGTCGTTCATCGATCGTCATAAAATAAGCCACACAAGAGACTAACTCAAATTTCAATACGACGTTGAAAAGCAGAGAATCTCAAACCCTATAACAACAATGCACCCTTCCTGTTAGTAGAGCTAGTGCACGTTACATTGTGCCCTGTTATGCACATCTGAAGTGTTAAGCTTAATTACCATTGCCAGTGGAGCTGGCAGAGATTTCAACGCAAGGATAGGCTAGTTAATCACTCACAGGCAGCAAATACGCAACAACGTTGAAACTGTTTAAAACAATGAGAGAAAGTGTGGCGAGAAAGTCGAAACGGATGTATTCTCAGACACAGATGTGTTGCGTATGTTAAGTAAACGTTTTAACAAACACCCAAATTACAACAAACTTACATAACCACTGTGAGAGAAATGTATCCTCAAACATAATGAAATATATGTGGGTTTTAATTTAAGATACGATAAAAAACAAAAGGCTAAGGACTTGTCAGTACAGGGGGACTGGTAAGTCCTTAGCCCGACCAGGAAGGAAACGAACTGCGCCTGTCAAAAGTGTGATGGGCAGAGGACTGGATTGATTTGGCTAGGGTAGGGACAGGTGGTGGACTCTTGAGAATGTGGTAATGAACTTCCTAGTTCCATAAAATATGGGGAATGTAGCTTGTTTCCTTCCTGGTCGGGCTAAGGGCTTATCAGCATCCCTGTATGATTTTACAGTTAAAACTTTAAAACTCCAACACGCTTCGATTCTTTAGGAATCATCCTCAAGGAGAAAACATTAATTAAATATGTGTAAGACATGTTTTACAGTAAGATAATAGTACATGATGTACTTGGATATCCTGGAGTCCACGGTTCGAGCAGAAATGTGAAGAAATTATCTACATGATGAGAATATAATAAATGGTCGTGATGGATTACACTCATTCGATATAGCAGAATAACAACGTGTCGATTGGACGACGAGTTGTTATGAAGAACCTGATCTCAGGTTAGCAAAAATTTTACCTGGAGTCCAACATCGATCGTGGCTCTCCTGTACCTTAAAATGGTTGCTAACAAATATTAAACACTGTGCGTTTTAGGATAAAATATAACAGGTTTGTTTAGTTTAAATAACATTGTCTATATTATGTGATTCGAAACGTTCGTAAAGATATGACTGCCATTTTTTTTAAAAAAATGACACATACTTTTTTATGCGAGATTTTCTGCGCCCGTCCAGACCGGCCCCTGGGGCCCACCCAGCCTCCTGTATAATGGGTATCGTATCTCTCTCCGTGGGGAAGTGGCAGGGTCGTGGAGTTGACCAACCACCCCATCTGGCGCCGAGGTTAATGAAAGAGTACAGCTATACCTTTTCTCCCCCTTTGGGCCTTCATTGCCTGTTCTAGGGTGAAACTGATTTTTTACTGTATGTGAAAAGAACCTGATACAAAGGACAAAATTCTACAAAATTTTATCAAAATATATTTTTTAATTTTCTGAACATATTTCTTAATAAACCATCAGCCACAAAGCTGATACAGAATTCACAAATATAATTCTCATTAAATTAACCTGTAATTTTAAGCCTATTTCTGTAAATTGCACAAAACATCGACCTCAGAATTATGAAGTTATATCAGGCTTTGAGGCGACATTGTTCCCATTTTATCGTAGCATTATGTTTACGGAGGTATGCCCATGTACAGTTCATAACTGTGACACACACACACACACACACACGTAACAACTAAGTCCATTTGTCACAAATTTTACATCAAATTTGCAACTACTACTTCATGATTTCCAAATTGCATGCTTTTTTGCGCCGCGCATTGTCATATAATCATACAATACAAACCAACAAATACACCTTTTCTAAATTAATATTTTAACTTTAAGACGGTGGTATGTACAGGTAATGGTATACATACCTGTATACACAACCGTCTTCCTTAAGCTGGACCCTCGTGTTCGAAACATGTAGAAGAAATCAAAATTAAAATTAAAATATTAATTTAGAAAAGGTGCATTTGTTGGTTTATTTTGTATAATTTATTATTTGCGTTTTAAATAGCGGTCCTCAACTGCAATATTTTTATTTCCAAAAGATATTAGTATATCAGAAATTTGTCAGAGCAAAGACTCTTGGAGAATCAAACGCTCGTGTAAGACACGAACCCAATAAAAGGTAAGCAAGAGATCCCAAACCAAATATGACACTGGCAAAAACCAATATAACAGTACTAACGGTAAGCATGACATAAACAGGATTCGTCTGACACCAAACAACTGTGATTACAACGTTAGTAAAAGTCCATTACACACAACACTGTGCGTACCTAAGCAACTACATGGAGCAGATCCCTTCTTGAGAAGCTAACAGTTCCTTAACTGGTGCGAATATGCCATACGTTTTGTGGAGAGTAATGAAGAGGGTTCGGAAAGTAATTATAAGTGAGGAGAAGTGAAAGGTTTTTGAAGCGTGGTGACGTAACGTCCAAAAGTGGAGGAAAGTTAAAAGTGGGAAGTGAAGAATAGTGAAGTGAACTGAAGTGAAGTAATCTGAAGATCTTTTGTGAAATGTATTATCACTGCTTTATAGGTATGTAGCTGTATGTAGGTTCTGTGTAGTATGTTGTTTCATAATTATTTGTTTCTCATGTTATTTTATAATTACTCTACTTATATCTGTTAATATTCTCTTTATGTTTCATTTCTTGTTTTTTACGTTTGTTTTCTATTTTATGAATTCTGTGTTTTTGTATTGTTTTGTGTATTGTTTCTCCTTTTGGGCTGTCTCTTTCCTATTTTTGTACAAGTTTACCGACCACTGCCACTAGCTGGAAATCCAACTGCAGTAAATAAATAACACAACATGCCATAAAAAAATTATAGTGTCCACAACTGCTGGCAGTTTTCCCTACCCCGAATCCTATTATTCAATACACGCTTTCTATCATTTCACTTTGAGGTCCGTTTTGCATTATCCTACCATCTTCGCCTAGGTTTTCCTGGCAGTCTACATACATCCTTCAGGTTTTCCCATCAAAACCCTCACCAAATTTTTTTCAATGTGTGCATTCTTTACTGTAATAAGGTATATTTCAGTTGGCAGCGGCGCACACAAGCATTCCTGAATAGAGAAGAAAGCATCTTTAATCACGGCCGTTCAATTTAAGTTATTTCAGATCTGTGTAAGACGAGTGAAGAAGTCCTTTCCAACATAATATTCTACAAAACATATGCAACTGTCCTGCACTTATCGACATACCGTCACTGGTTCTTACGGACAGCATTCATGAATATTTACAGCACACCTTACCTCTGCATTCGCATTAAAACCAAAGGAATATTCTTACCCTAGAAAGTCATCCACCGTTTTAACGTTGGCTATGCGTCAGAGCTGTTACAGCTAAGAAGTTACGGGAGAAAACGGTACTTTCTAGGAACGCGACACTGAAGTTTCTACAAGCCCTACAAACAAACACTTTTAAATATACAACACTACACCATTCTTACGTTCAAAAAAGTATATTAACACTGCACACATCTAAACACTTCTCTCTCCAGTGTTTTATACACAATAACCACTCTCATGATTCACGATGTTGGCATTTCCATCTTGTCTACTCTACAGCCGAACCTTTCTCAGGCGATGCCAGAGCAACCTGCTGGCAGTCAGGTAAGAAACGGTATCTACTGGTAGAAAGAGACAGCTAATACAGCAGCGACAAGAAAGCATTGTGGAGCTGCACTTGGCAGACGATGAATGTAGGCAGAAAGTATTCAAGGTGGCCTGAAAATAACGACAAAAGAATGAAGGTAACAGTACCTGTCTCTCTCTACTCCTTGAAGGCGCGTAGGAGGAGAAGAGGTTTAGCTCCACTAATTCCTAACTTCGGGACTAGACAGGAGTGGTCAACAATACACACCTGCCGCTTTACCCCTGGGAAAGAATTCCGATACCCATCGAATACAGTCTGTATGTGCCCCACAGCCTGTCCGAACACTTTAAGGAGAGAAAAATCCCTCGCCCCAAAAGGGATTCGAACTCCGGACCGTCCAGCCCGTTGCCTATACCGACAACAGAAACGTGTATAGTCACGTGTCAGGTTTACGATTTTATTTTTTTCCGTTTCATTCAGATGAAGTTCCTCAGCAGTACCAATCCACGCAAAACACAACACTCTAATTGGAGCGGGTATGTAGTCAAACACAACTATGTCAATTAAGGTGTATTTAATGGCTATACTAGACAGCTACATGTTTCAGCCTTTACTGACCATCTTCAGGTTTTCTTCAAGAGAATACCAGAGCAACAAGAACCTTCATACTTGACACTAGCCGCCAGAATCTCTCGTGCCTCTAGTCAGAGCATACCACCACACATGGAAATTACATTACGCAATAAGGCCCGTATATAGAGATCTCTGCACCACGTGTGCGCACAATGTATATAGTAGGACCTTAAGTTAAGTTCTCTGAAAGACATCCTGAAAATGGCCAGTAAGGCCTAAACATGTAGTTGTATAATATAGCCATTAAATACACCTTAATTGACAAAGTTGTGTTTGACTACATACCCTTTCCAATTTTCACACACACAACCGGCATGACACACTTCCTACAACACTCTAAACTTCGCGAATTTTGATTAATTCCATCTCGCTGAATCTGTATGTGCAAGTGTTGTGTGTGCATTAGTACTGTTGATGATTGGTCTACACAAAGGGATGACGTCGCCCATGAATTAAGTTCGAAGTTCCTTCCAAGTGTTCCTTTACTACGAATTAGTCACAGACGCCTCGTTCATACCCTTGTCGGCTTTCTTGGTAACAAAACACTTCTCCTTAGCCAAGGCGTCAGTAAGCAAAACAGCTGACAAACAGAGATTATTTCTGCATTTAGCATCAACGTTTTGTTTATAACCGAGACAGAATGTTCTCTGTGCGGTACAAACTGAATCTTTTAATATGGTTTGTAGTTGAGTGACGCTGAGCACAAAACTCATTTTAAGCTTTTCCTTAGATAAATGGCCCCGTGGAAGAGTCCTTGAAAGGCTGATGTTTCAGTCCGGTGGTTAAGAAACACTTTGCATTTATTACGGAACAAGAAAGCCAATTACCGTGCTCACAAGAATACGTCGCCTTTACCCTATCCTGTGCCAGCTGAGTCCAGTCTACATTCTCAAACCGCATGTCTTTCAGAAGCATTTTAATATTATCCTTCCATCTTCGTCTAGGTTTTCAAAGTGGTCCCTTTTCTCGAGTTTTTCTTACAACATGAAATTTCGCAGTATTCGTCTCCCCCATGGAGATCAGGGCATCCAGCGTATAGTTCAATTACAATACATCTACGACACTGCAGACAACTTGACACACGGAATGTGAAAAGACCTTCTCCGTAATGCGTAACAGAGGGAAGCACAAATCCCATGTGCTAGATCGCCATGGCGAGTAAATTTTATACTTTGGTCCCTCAGTATGGAATTGTCCCGTGTCACGTTCCTGGCGCTTACAATTTTGAGGTGCCTTCTAGGTTTTTGGAACACGGTGCTCTACTGGCATAACCGTACGTTAGATCCAAGTTTCTTGGCTTTTGGGTCCATGCAAATAGAATGTTTCCCTGCCAGTGCCTGTCCATTGCAGTATCACCTGGCAGCCACCCAACAGATGCTTGGACCACGCTCTCTCTCTCTCTCTTTCCTTCCCCTCCCCCCCTGACCAGGAAGGAACAGGCTGGGTGGATGAGTGATGCTTTTTCCATATAAACAGCAAAACGAAAACATTTTCACGCTCCAAAACTGACGACAAGTTTAGGGTCAAAGGAAGCAATTTATCACGCAACAATGGCAGAACCAAACGCTGCTACAGTCAGCAAAATCAACATTCACACCAAACAATTAGCGACGAAGATGGTGACATTTGTCTAATATAATTTTGAGGAGCTAAATGATCTCTACTGCTCACCCAATATTGTGCGGGTGATAAAATCGAGAAGAATGGGATGGGCTGGACATGTGGCGCGTATGGGTGAAGAGAGGGGGGTGTATAGGGTCTTGGTGGGGAAACCGGAGGGAAAAAGCCCACTGGGGAGACCTAGGCGTAGATGGGTGGATAATATTAGGATGGATCTCCAGGAGGTGGGATGTGGGTATATGGACTGGATTGAGCGGGCCCAGGATAGAG
>Ga0136643_10014943_pt1 | contig 11668 bp, 8 predicted proteins | sample TergutLab28metaG_FD_96883 | JGI IMG/M metagenome (GOLD analysis project Ga0136643, IMG submission 96883) | Labiotermes labralis P1 segment gut microbial communities from Petit-Saut dam, French Guiana - Lab288 P1 (version 3) (version 3) | ecosystem: Host-associated > Arthropoda: Insects >...
CTCGAGACATGACCATGTACTTAGTTTTATCAGCACTTACTTCCAGTCCAATCTCCCTAGTAGCAGCTACTAAAGCTTCTGCATTTTCCTTTAGAGTATGTATGCTTCCTCCCAGTATATAAACATCTTCGGCATAAGCCAGCAGCTGATGTGTACCATTTAGTTTCAAGCCATCCCTGTTTACCTGAACCCTCCTAATGGCATACTCTAGAGCAAAGTTAAAAACATTGGTGATAGAGCATCTCCTTGTTTCAAACCATTCCTAATAGGGAACCTGTCAGACACATTCTTGCCTACCCGGAATCTGCTATATGTTTCGGTCAGACTCATCTTTCCTAACCTTACAAGTTTCCTAGGGATACCAAATTCAATGACAATCTTATATAAGGCCTCCCTCCTAACTGAATCATAAGCTTTCTTGAAGTCTATAAAGAGCTGATGAACTTCTTCATTATATTCCCATTTATTCTCAAGTATTTGGCGAATGCAGAATGTATGATCAGTAGTCGACCTGCTATGTAGAAAGCAACATTGATGATCCCCGGTAATTTCCTTCACACATGGAATTAACCTTGAGAGCAAGATGTTGGATAAAATTTTGTAAGTGGTAGGCAAAAGTGATATGCCCCTATAATTACTACAATATGTTTTGACCCCTTTTTATGAATAGGTACTATGATCAACTCCTTCCACTCTTCAGGCAGTTTCTCCTTCCAAATAGAAGTAATACATTTATGAATCTCCAAGCAAATTGTTCTACCCCCTGCTTTAATCAGTTCTGCCGGTATTTGATCAGTACCTGGCGATTTGTGATTTTTTAGCTTGTCAATAGCCAGCTCAACCTTGGAGGCACTTGGCTCAGGTACCAGTGGTTCTGCTGCGTGTATTTCTGCCTGCCCAACATCCTTAACCCCATGCACGTTGAATAACTGGGAGAAATAGTTCCTCCACCTAGCCACAATACTGTGGGAGTCTGCCACCAAGTCGCCTTTCTCGTCCTTCACTATATTACATCTAGGCTGGTACCCCTTCTTAAAGTCACTGATGCCCCTATACAAGTCTCTTAATGTTTTGTATCATTGTGAATTCAAATCCCACCAAGGGCATTATTGTTTGTCGTGAGTGTTATGTGTTGTCAGAAGTCTGTGCAATGAGCTGATCACTCATCTGGAGGAATCCTACCAACTGTGGCGCCTCATGTCTGATGTAGAAATGTCAAGACTGAGGAGCTGTTGCCAGCATCGGGCTGCAGCACTATGGGGGTTGGGGGGGGGGGAGTGTAAAACTGGGGTCTTGGTGTTAAATTCATTAAACTACTGATGTGCACAACCCACAAGCTTACATATGTTGCTAGGTCTAGGAAAACTGCATTAATATAATCGGCCATTGGATGAAATGTTTGATCATTGCAGAATGTAGACTGTGATGAAGTAGTGCGGATGTGAATTGGAGGTAGCAGGCCCTGTCTAAATATTGATGTGCAGTATCTCTGTAGCAAATGTCACATTCCACAAGACAACTGAAGAAACTGTATTGTGTGATTTACACTGCTATAATGAGTAAAGTAATCTATTGAAACTAACAACAAGTTATCCAGTGATGTTTATTTAATGTGCAGGTAATTTCATGGAGCAGAGTCCACCTCAATTTGTCAAAATTCATCACAGGTTCATTACTATATTATAAGACCTGTGCACTTGGCCCCATTTTGAGTCGAATCCATGCAAATCCAAGGTTCTGTGTGACAACCAACTAATTTTTTATAGTGTGTTTAGTGTATCACATACTTTTCAGGCTGGTTGATCACACCTTCATGGCTGTTCATGAATTTATTAAATATTTTTACAGCTATCCATATGTGTAGATTATTTCTTTCCCGATGTGAGGATGACTCATGGTGTTGTGATGGGTGATTGGCTTATCAATTGGTAAAAAGGAGAGACTTGTGTTGCAATTTAGAATTGTTTTCAAAATTGTTATTTTTTTTCAGAAGTCATAATGTGTAGAAATATTATGAAATCACATTTCCAACAACTTTTAGTGTAAATCAGTTACAGCATATCTTATAAGAAACCAAACACAGTACTATGCCTAAACACTGGCAAAACATACAAGTTGTTAGGAGATGGGTTTAATTACCAGTCATTTTTTGATGGACTATGTTTTTCTGGCTTTGCATGGATATTGAAATTGCTACCAACTCAAAATGTGGCATGTGTGGTGATGCACAAGTACATTTTAGAGGCCAGCATATGATCTCATATTACAATGAAGGTTAGTAGGCAGTGTATTAAGTTGCTGTGACAGGCGATTTCTATTTGCAAAAACGTTGGTAAATTTCTACCAGATACACATCACCACATTAAATCAGTACATTATTATTAATATTCTTTGATGGTGACAAAGGCACCGACACACTTAAATAAGGGAGACAGGATTATAAATATGTACAGTATCCTTTATCAGTGTGTATCAGCACTACGAGGACAAACTCCAGTACCGATCAAGCACTAACGGTGCAGAAAAACTTGAGGGTAGACTAGTAGTTGGTGTTCTTACCGACCGCCTAACCGTGGCGTCCTGTAATGTGAGAACAGTTGAGTTGGCACTGTAGCGTTATCGTAGATATATATATATATATATCCCTGTTCGCATCGCACTGAAGAAATGTTATGACCTCTGAGTTACTGGCCACGTGGGTTTTAATTTACTTACAGCATGTTAATTTTCTGAACAGTTCCAGTGTGGGCAAGACATGTGTAAAATATGGTACGAGAGGTCGCTCAATGCAGTTTGCCGGCAGACATGCCTGTCGCAACTTGGCTTGTCAGTAGCACGGATAAGAGCACGTGATACCATGAGTCTTATCTCTAATCCGTGCCATGAGTTGTGCTGCCCACAGTCATATATGTGCGCGAAGAGAACGAATGTGCTACGCGTCGATTGAGCATAGGGCGCGGACATAATACTGTTATACAAGCCTCCTGCGGAGCATGGGTTGTAAGTGTTCGGTTATCTCCAAACTCACGTTATCTCGAAGTGTATATCACTTATACAACAAAACAAAAACTGTCGTCTCACTGGTGCCAGTATTTATGGCTACTGTGTTTGTGTAGAGTAATTTGGAACCGTTGTTTGTCGGAGATAATTCAGTGGAATACTTGTGTATTTTTTTTATTTGGAAAATGGTTGATGAGCAAAGGACACGTGTGGAAGAGGCAATGACAAGTATGGTTAATGAAATTGATAAAATTCATCTGCGAAAAATGCAGGTAATTATGTGGTTGGCCCTTGAGAAAGGATATTTTGAAGCGTATTGAACATTTTCCAGTTCTTTTCACCTTAACCCTTATTTATGTAATTTGTGCAGATTCTTTATAATTTGCTTTTTTAATTTCAGGCCGATATGCATCGCTGTGCTGCCAAATGCTGTGATAATGGCACCCTGTCTATAGAACGTGTGCATCAGTGTGTTGAAAATTGTTCTGCACCCCTAAACAACGCACAGAAATATGTTCAAGGCGAGTTCGAACATTTACAAGTAAGTTGAAACGTATACGTTACTTAAACATACAGTGCAGGGTATGCCTGCTCAACCTGTAGCTTGCGGAAAACATGTTGCACATGACATGGTGTATGTTGCCTTTAGATACATCCCGGATCAGGAAATGTTTTTAACCCTTTTTATGGCATAGTCGAGATGGAACACTGAAGCTGTTTTGAAAACTGATGAGCTGTTTGTTTATGGGGACATATAACATTACTGTTTCTTGTTATGTTATTGTGTATTGCAGGCCAAAATATGAGTGGAGAGCTTTACATGAAATGAGAGTAGTGAAAATATATGACTGAAAGCAGGGATTTGGAAGTTATGAGTGACTAGAGGTAGGTCTAAATAGAAAAAGATGCCTTCTTTGTTGTGGGGGGAGGTTGCAAAACATATATTGTTAAAATATGCTGAAATGAAAAGGTGGAGAGAAGAACTTGTATGTAGTAAGTGGTTGAGTATGAATAAAAATGTAGCCTGTAGGAAAGGATTGACATGTACAAATGTAATGGAGTTGAAAAATACTGGACAGTACCTGTTAACACTTAGATGGCAATGGGAAAATGAAGAAAATAAAACACAGCTAAAGTGGGAGGCAATGGGAGAACAATGAGAAATTAAGATCAGTTTTGGCGGGGTGTAAGAAATTGTAATGCCAGAGTGATGGTAGCACTGTTGACTATGAGTAGTGAAATGTATGTATATACATGGGGTGTTTGTACCCAGCAAGAACCTTGTGTTAACATGGGCACAGATCCCTGTCAAGTACAAACCACAACACAATAAATGTATTTCATTTCATAATATAGGATGAATTAAAAAGCAATATGTCTAAAAATTTGAAGTTGTTGCAGTATTATGGGATGTCTGCACACAAGCAGGAATGTTGTTTAATTTCACATTGTAACTAGCATACTTGTCAAAATTTGTGATGGGGTGATAGGTAGCCAGTCATTCATGTAAAGATGACTTGTGTAAATGTACTGCCCGAGTTTGTGTTTTGATGACTTTCCCAAACTCCTGTAGCATGGCATGCTAAGTAGAACATATACTCCTAAATATCTTCTTCAAACATGATAATTTCCATTCTCCTTCATAGTGAAGTACACCAAAACTCTCTTTTCAGAACAGGTTACAAAGATGCATCATGCAGTGCAATGATGATATCAGAGATAAGATGGGGCCCACTCCTACTGATGCAGAAGTAAGTTGTTTTTATTTTTGTGCATTCTTTCAACACAGTGAGTTGGCTTAAGGCAAATAGTTTTACCTGTATTTGTAATATGTGCATTATGTCTCATGGCTAGAACAATGGTTATACTGCCTGAAGTTTTGTGTGGTTTGCTGCATGTCTTCCAAGCATTTGCCAGCTAGTACTTTGAAACAAGCCACAGCCCCTTTCTTCTGTATTCAGTTATCAGTTCATTTTAACATTTGGCACTGCAGTATGTATTGTAGGGTCCCCTTTTATGATCCTTGTTGCGTTGGATTGAACACTCCCGACTTGTGGTGCACCACTGTGCAAGTCAAGTGTCCTTTCTCTACTTAGTGCGCTTCAGGCTCTTTTCTGATATGTGTGTGTGTTTCTTCTTTTTCTATTTTAGTGCAATTCTTTTAAGTTGATTGTGATTTTTCCACACATGACGTCTGTCAAAAAGACATAAAAGAAGAAAATATTAAAACAGTTGACGTTACAGTCTTTCTTTATGTTTTCTGAACCACAGTCTGGGCCTTCTTCAACAAAACAAAAAGTGATTGATTTTTATCAATTATCTCTGTAATTTTCTATATACGTAATTCAATAAATTAAAATTGTATGTCATAATGTAAAGAAATATTGTAAATTATTAGATTATTTGACTTATTTGTTGGGTCCATGAACCTGTCTCAATTTAAACCATTTAAATAGTACTCGTTTTAAGATGATTCGATTTACAACCAAATATTCAAGAACTAACCCTGTCATAAAACGAGACCCTACTGTACTTTGATATGCTGTTAGAATTATTAACACACAAATAAAGAAATACATGAATAAATAATGAGATGACTGAGATATTTTTGTATACACACATTGTGGCTGTTAGTGCATTAAAATTATTTTATTGCAACAGTTGTGTATGTGGTAGCTGAGACAATTCTGTTATTGTAGCAGAATGTAGCTGTTCTCCCACTGATTGTGCATGCTCTAAAAATGGATGTTGTGAAGAACTTAATAAAAGGTCACATTTTTTATTGATTTTACACGTGTTTTTAGTTCTGTAGCTCTTTTGTTATAAATATAAATAAATAAATATATATATATATATATATATATATATAGTGAAACCTCTTTTTGACAATTCTGTAGTGACCACCTCAAATTGAATGTAAAATCAAGGGAATTGTAAAACCCAGGAAATGAAAATTATGTGCTGTAAAAATATGTGGATTGCCACATAACAAAATTTTGGCAATTTGAACTTTGAACATTTACAGTTTAAATACACCATGGTACATATATGCAAATTGGTAACAACTTACAATGTTTTGTCACATAATACCATTATAGTTGGATATCCACATCAGACTTTCCTTCATTTTAAACTGAAATCAGCAGAATGATTGAGAGGCCACAAACTAAAGATAATGACCTCATCACATATTATGTTAATGACATGAAGTTCATTTATTTATTTAACCAGTCAATTAGTGTTGCTCTTTCTAAGCCTGTTGCACAGTGCAATATTGTTGCGATATCAAATTGGCACTTGTTCTTGCTGTTCACATTAGTCATTAGCCCTTTCAATGCATACAGAAATCGTACCTTCGGTTGTTGTTCTGACCTGGTGGTGGTGGTGGTGGTAATAGTAGCAGTAGTAACAACAGTGAGAGTATTTTGTATTGCTGGACTGCTTACTGTAGTATGACATTATTGCTGCATAGCAACAAGTGATGATGCTCATTCTAAAGTGCTCAGACCAACAATAAGAAGTACCCTTATATTGAGTTGTCCTGCTTCAAACTGTAGTGTGCATATTCAGTGAAGTAATAACTTTGAAATATACTTCAACACCTATAATGTGTAAGATTACATTTCTAGAAGGATTATGCATGGAAACTGTAGCTTGGTGTTTTACAGGCATTCTGCCTGTTGTTTTAAATATTTATCTAAATCAATTATACCTAGAACCACTGTGGACTTGTGAACATGTGCATATTACAGTCATGTCAAAGTGAGGTTTTTTTCTTCTTCTTCTCTAACAGGTGAGTAGATATAGCAAAGACTTTGAACAGTGTGCTGTGAAGTGTGTTGATGGCCACTTGGGTCTCCTGCCAACAGTCTTGAAAAAGATGAAAGAAGTTCTGGCGCAAGGCAAATACCAGCACAACTGAGCTGACCTGCAGATAGTAGAAGTTAGTTATAGCACCTTTGTTAAATAAAAACACAAGGTTCCTTCTGTGGGGCAGATGTGGTCCCTCATATTTGTACAGTCATTTGTACTGTAACTGTATTCATATCATGAAATGAATTATATTTATTATTAGCCTAGTTCCTTTTAAAAAAAAATAAAGTAGCTGTATGAGATTGCTGTGCTGTCAAGTCTCCCCCATTTCAACTTTCAGACAGGTCAGCTGATTACAACAAAATGTAGTTTGAACATAATTAAAAGGCCATTGTTATCTGATACTGGTTACTTTCCTTCAGTCACTAATATCAGTTGTCATTTAAGGTAGGGTTCTGAAATGATGTGTAATAAAATATCTTCAGAAAATATGCAGCTTTTGCTAAGGCAGGTTTTTTGTAAATGCAAGTCAGTGTGATGGCTGCATATAGTCTTGTTTTTAGCTCGTTAAATTTGGTATAAACAGTACTCATACTGAATAAATTCAGTATGAGTACAAGCCATTTGTTCAGAATATGACAATGGTCAGTCAGAGGCCGTTATAAAAATACTGGCAGGTAAAATGAAGTAACAGCTTTTTCTGTAGGTGCCCTTCTCTCTTCTTTAAGTGTATACACAAGAGGTTTCCAGTACTTGCTCAGGGAGTAGCCATCCTCTCCATTCATGTTGTTGCGCTAGAAATCACTGTTGCTTTTATTATGCTGTGGTTAATACACATGAATATTCTACTGAGGGTGTTTTTGATCTGCAGCAGATGTGATGACCCTGGGTAATGACTGATTGGTCCAGATAACACAGACAGATACACTAATGGTTCTTGTTGACCCTGTTTTCAACAAAATGTCTGGTTTGTCCACTATGAGCCTCCCCACTTGCAGGGATGTTGAACATACACACCCTCTCAAAGCATGTTTCTCACTTTCCAAAGAAGCCTGAATATCTTTACAGGAGGCCAGGAGTCCTGGCATTGTGCTTGGGCAGCATTCTGTTAATGTGAGTGAAGGTCATACCAACAAAGGTTAGGAATAGAAAAGCCAGTGAATGTGTTTTTGAAAAAGTCCATGTCATACCAGAGACTATCCTGATGGCAAGTGGCTGTGAGCCTGTTTGTCAGCTGGTGTTGGCATGGGTGTTTTTCATGAGCTGTCTTGTGGATGTCAGTTTCAAGCAAGGAAGGTGTTTCCATGTTGAATTGGACATTTTGATGGATTATTTCAGATGGTTTAGGAATGATTTCATTAGAAGGCAGTTTTTATAGTTTGACAGTTTCACAGTTTCGCATTGCTTTGAAATGGCGGGGTGTGATAATGCAGCATCATGTCTCAGAAGAATGGAATCCATGGTTCTGATAAAATCCAACCTGACATTGGACTGTTTTAACCTTCTGCCCTGATACCCATCTATAATAGAGCATGGTGTTGTATGCCAGAAGACCAGTCTTGATAATGAGAGCTGCAAAAATCTTACACTACATACACTGTGGAGGAAATATTTAATGCAACATTCGTTGCTGTTAGTTGAAAATATGTACAAATTTTAATGAATAGCCAAATTGTGTAAATGCCCCAACTTCAATTCTGATTCCTTCTGCTACCATAGGACAGTATGACATCAATTCACACAGTTCCAAGACAGGAGGATGTAGTGTTTAGCTTGTCGCTATACATGTGCATGTCTTGAAGTAACCAGGTGGCCACAGCACATTCTAAATTGGCATATTTCAAATTAGGTTGCAATTACAAAGGATGTGTAGTCGGACATCTTTTCAGTTAGCCTTGGCCAAAATCATGTGTAGTTGCAATGAACAATCAAGCAGATTGCAACTAACATGTAAGAGTACAGTAAATTCAACATGCTCATGCAGTGTCTTGACAACTGTTCACAAAGCAAGTCTGTTTGGTTTTCAGTCATACAGTCATTCATTCTCATATTTTCAATGGATATGGAATACATTGTGTGCCAGAAAGTAGGACATTGTGGGATCTGAATAGAAAATTATACAACAGACACGTATAGAAAAACTAGGGATTGAAATGGGGCTGGAGCTGAATGTGATGGGTAAGAAATAATTGTTGTTGTATTGCTTGCTGCTACGTATAAACCACACGACAATGTGGCACTATTTGTAGAACATGCCAGGATGTAAAAAAACAGCTACACCCAATAGAGAAATGTTTCTATTGACGCAGCCTTTTATTAACTGTTTTAAAAACACAGAGGTGATGCATTTTGGCTTATTGTTCTAGGACATTATCAGTCCTTTGTATGTACATATGGAGGCATATGCACTAAATGTACTAAAACATGGAACAGTATATGCTAATATATGCAAACATGAGTTAACCAAGAACTAAATATATCATTGGACAACCTGTATCTCAAACTCAACACAAAACTCGATAACTTACATGAACAAAATAAAAAGAGCAAAGACAAGGAACTACAAAACATGCAACTGATACTACACATAAAACATGCATACAGAATAGAATGTGTGTGAATTAGTTACATTAGTAGTGGCATTAAAATTTGTTTCAGGGAGCATGTTGTTCTTCTGGACACTTTGGTTGATTGGCTGTTACTGCTTCTAATTTACCTGTACTATATTGTCTTACTGTATGTTGCATAGTAGAAGAGACATACTGTTAGAGAGCGTCTCTTAATCTTACAGGCTGATTTCCTTTGTTGTGAAATGCTGTTCTTTTGAAAGTTCCTACAGTAGCAATGTTATGAAGAGGCAGATTTCAGAATAATTGAGTTTTTATAATGTGTTTTTATAGTGGCAGATATTAGCATGAACTGTGAATGGAGAGAGTAATCTTCAGTAAATCTGAATGACAGAAGATGTAGTTTCAAGGGACATAAAAATCCAGTTTCACTGTATTTGTAAACATAACGTAGGTTCTTTGTTTAGATTTCATCAGTTGTAATTTGTTTTTAAATTTCTCTTAATTTTGAGCCAAAAAGCCCTTTCAAATGGTTCATGATAACTCTCTTATATGAAGGGATTGCCTATAAATGGCTGACATTAAGCCTGCAAAATCAGGTATCATTAATTTTGCTGTACATATTTATTCCTGACAGTGCAGTGTAGTCAGGGGGGTTATTCAAAATGTGAGGCATGAACAAGGCAGCATATTTATATAAATTTGGGAAAATGTGTATGTGTGTGTGTGAGGAAGGGGAAGAGGAGAGATTATATGTGTCCTATTACTACCCCACACTTCTCTAGTTGGTACAGAAGTTAAAAACAGAACTGTTCAGTTCAATAAAATGCTACAGACTAGTCTTAAGCAGTTTGGTAAGAGTGTAGGATTTTTAGAGGTGTGCTGTGAAGAAGCACTCATGAGAATTCAGTACATGTGCCATTTCATATTTTCACTGAACATGACATTTTTAGTGCTGTGTTTGTAAAAACATCTGAATCCTTAATAGTTTGTTTGGCAGAAACAGAAATATGAACTTACTATAGAAAGAATTACTTGAATTGATTAGCTGAAAATACTTTCCTGTTCTAGTGGTGTGCCACTGTGTTCTTGTCCACTTTGCCTTTAATTACAACAGAGAGTCCCCTGGCTACCAGAGCAGCTGTTGCCATGTAATGTTTAACAGAGGTATGACTGTGGTTGAAGGCATAGAACAAGTCAGGGTCAAACTTCCATTTGTAGAGATCTGAACGACACAACGCTGAAGCATCTGAGTCATCTTCCACCACATCCTGTGTCACTGGCAACCAGTTGTGTAGTGTGTGGACTGTGATGGCATCTACTGCAGTGTCTGTTACACTCCACAAGTTGCCAGTCACCATGGGACTGCAAATCATATGATGAATGAACAGGATCAGAAGTCAGTGTGACTGCATCACACATGTTATAGGCATGTCGTCACACTTCATGAAATTCACATTGTCAATAACCAACAGAATTTCATTTGACTCATACTATATTTTTTAGCCCTGTTTTGTCTTGCTGACTTTTGACTTCAATAGAGAAGTCTAGTATAAAAATTTTAATAGAGTAAAGAAGAAGGAGAAAATGCATCCTGAGGATGTCTGGCCTAACTGCACCTAACCTCCAACCTACAGCAAACCAAGAATGAAACAACCAATGTGGTAATCAACATTATAGTCATGAGCTCCTGATGATGGGCATAGTAGTGCCCAAAACATGTTGAGCCTCTAAGAAGTACAATAAAATAATAAGTGGCTTCTAGTTGGTTTTTATTCTTCAGTTATCACGACGATGCACAGTCCAACAAACATCATATTCAACTCAAATTAACCAACTGTAACTATCAATGTATGTGCCATTCCTTTGTAGGGAATAATATTGTATGTAAAAGGGTTGGATACAAAGTAGTGGCAACACTGCTGTAACTTAAAGGATGTGCATCAGGTGACACTACTGTCCTCTGTACCTGATAGCAGAAGTTCAGTTGAAGTAGTAGTGAGTGGTGATGGTTGTGTTTGATTGAGTTGCATTGTGCATCGTCTTGAAGTGTAGAAACCCAGTTCAAGCGCCCAAACAACATGTTTATGAAAGAAGACCAACGCTCCTGGATAAAAATTGAAGTTGCAAGAGGTCGTAGTGCACAAACCTGTTTTCAAGGACTGCGAGAAGCATGTGGTGATGCTGCTTTGCCATATCGCACAGTGGCATTATGGGTGAAATTTTTCCGTGAAGGGAGGGATTCCATTCAGGACAGCCATCGTTCAGGACGACCCCATGTTGACAAC
>Ga0136643_10014945_pt1 | contig 11667 bp, 6 predicted proteins | sample TergutLab28metaG_FD_96883 | JGI IMG/M metagenome (GOLD analysis project Ga0136643, IMG submission 96883) | Labiotermes labralis P1 segment gut microbial communities from Petit-Saut dam, French Guiana - Lab288 P1 (version 3) (version 3) | ecosystem: Host-associated > Arthropoda: Insects >...
CGCCGTCCCCTTTTTTTCTTCTTTCCACATCTTAAATACCGCCCCCGAAAGAGGGGAAGCGTACCCCCCCCCCCCCACTTTATCCCAGGAAATTGGCTCCGATACCCACTGAACAGGCACGTGAGCGGGCTTCGGAGTGGCGGTTTGGAAGCTTTGGAGAACAGGAAAAATCCTTGTCCCTGTCAGCAAACGAACCCTGCTCCCTCGGTAGTCCCGTTCGTAGCCCGCATCAACACAGCTGCTATAGCTGTTTGCCACTGACTGACTTACCGACAAAAATCAACTAGAATCCACATATTCGTGTTGAAGTTGTCTTTTAGTAACTGTCATAATCCCTCCGTCTTCAGAGTAAACAGAAGTTGACAGCCCCTAATTTGAAGTGCCTTCTTCCTTCCCTCCCACACCATTAATTCTGGCAGTAGTCCTCTACATACTGACTCAGTTCCTGTTCACCCCACTCATCATATATATGCCGGATGTGTCCCTAATTGTTTCTTCCGGCCAATCCCAGAACATCTCTCCCTCCCGTTTTTATGTACATCTGTATGATGACTGAGCTATCCCTCAACTTTCTCAAAGAAGGCTTACCTTACAGCATGACCAAAATGCTCAACCGTTTCGGATTTATAACTCTGTTAATACTTATATTAAACCCATCCAGTTCAGTTGTTGAGCCTAGCACATATGGTTATATTCCATTTTAGGCGGGGAGTTTGTTTATCTTCTACGCCACTGTCAGTTTCGTAAGCATAACTCCATGCAGTAAGCCACATTGTGGTGGTATATAACGGTCGCAGTACCAGATACGTACACTGCAGTGCTATATTATGTCATTCACACGCTTCTAAGGGACTTCCCGTAAAAGGGGTACCAAGAGTTCAAAACTGACTATGAATTAAACACTTCAGAGTCCAGCATTTAAACCTGAGATCCAAAGTTTCACACGACCAAATACGTCGCAGACTTTCAGGATGTCACCGAAGGAATGCATATTCATTTTACACCCACTGCAGCTGTTACAATCGGCTCTTCTGATAAGATTTCTGTCAAAATGGGGCACCCGAAAAACTCGGGAATACTAAATGCGTCAATCTGTATGACGCTACGCGATACACTCCTAGAGATATTGGCATATATTTTGTGAATGTCGGTATAAAGTTTAAATATGTTGGCAGTAATATTAGATATTTACATTGTTGGTACAAACTGTAGACACTCATTTTGCAGTAGTGTTCCATATGTCGACTGTCGTTATGAAATGTACAGGCATATCTGACAGCAGCAGGTTAATATATTTTTCCAAATGTAAAGTAAAGTTCACCCTAGGACAGCCCATTAAGACACGGGGGAATAGAGGTAAAGCTCTACTCTTTCTTTAACTTCGACGTCATATGGGGTGGGTGGTTAACGCCACGCTCCGGCTATTTTACCCCCTGGAATGACACGGTACCCATTGTACGGCAAGCAAGACGGGCCCCAGGGCTGGTCTGGGCGGGTGCAGAAAATCTGGCCCTCACTGGGATTCAATCCCGGACAGTCTGGCTGTACACATTCTCATCGCAGCATTCCCCATTTTGACTGTTATTATAAATGTACATTCCGACAGTCGTATTCGATGTTTCTAGTTCAGTATAAAACCTGTTTTGTGACAAAACAGCATTCAATGGTAACGTCGCTGCCCGATTAGAGGCACATGTCAAAAATAAGAAAGGTGTCTGAGCGTGGTGGCTAAGATTTAGTCGTGTAATCCGTATGACAATGTAAGAAAAACCACTAAACCGCAATAACGACATATACTGGACTTCAGTGCCATACTACCCGACACACAACACTACATTTGCACGGCGCAGACACGTCTCCCTCTAAGGTGAACAGGAACCTCCCTCGTGACACTGTTTGTATTAAATTTATGCAACTAATGCCAAAGATAAGAAAATTTCAAGTCGACGTAATATTCTAGGTCGAACTCAGCCAGAAGTCCGGACGATAAAATGCTTATTTATATCTACCTAGCCATTTACTAAAGTATTTATATTTATTTATTTATTTATTTGTTTATTTATTTATTTTAGTGTCCGCCCTGTTTCTATATCAGAATGTACAAAGTAACAGTATTTATTTATTTATGTTAATGTCCACCCTGTTGCAAGATCAGAATGTACAAAGTAATAGAAATGAAAAATAAGTTGGGAAAATGCCGAAGGAAGCAGTCGTGGCCTAATGACGTATAGTATACCGAAGGTCTGGGGGGATGATGTTAAAAAATATATACAGAGGTTAAAAGCGCCAAATTGGAATACCTTTGTCCAGGAGACAGGAAGATGGAAGGAAGTGGTTGAGAAGGCCAAAACTCTGCACTAAGAGTTGTAGAGCTGTACTAAGAAGAAGAGAAGTATACCGTAAGTGTCACGTATGGATTGAGACAAACCAGGAGAAATATCAGGCGTACCCTGCCGAAATTCGAGCCGGGTACCTCCCAAATACAAGTCAGAAGCGTTAATCTCTGATCCAGCTTTGCTTATTGTCAGTTCAGCATCTGATCCACATTCATCGGCAAACAAAGAAATGTTCAACTGCAGGATGCTGGCGTTTCACTTCTACGATCTTCCTTTTACCCCATAATGACCCCACTAAGCTAAATGACAGGAGTGTTTTTAAGTTCATGGTTCCATGCATCATAATTCAATTTAATAAAATTCCAACTAGATGCAACAGCATGCAGTCAGCTTTATTTTACTGCAAAATCATTCTACATGTTTCGGGTGTCAACCGCAACCATCATCAGGAATACTAAAAACTGTAACCGCAGCCTCCGGTACAGGTCATAATATCGGTAGAACTACTTCCCTCCCTCCCGACCTGGCCACGTTGGAGGGAAGTAGCTGTACCAGTATTATGACCTGTACCGGCGGCTGCGGTTACAGCTTTCAGTACTCCTGATGATGGGTACGGTGGGCACCCGAAACATTTAGAGTTATTTTGCAGTAAAATAAATCAGCCTCCATACTGTTGCATCTAGTTGGATTTTTATTAATACTGGAGTGGTTTTTCTTACTAAAATTATTTTCATCTTTAATTTCATCTCACGTCTATAAAACATGAGTACTCTTTCAGCCCTTTTAAATAGAGTTCTGCTCAGTTTTATTCCCCCCACCCAGATTGATTTTTCAGAACCGAGAGAGAAGAATACATTCAACCATACTCTCGTTTCTGAGTTCGGTGCACATAAGAAACTCTGTGTTGTGGTAAGACACAAAGACACGAATGGCCACAGCAGCTGACTCGACAACTAAAGCCACTATTAATGCCAAGCACAGGAATGTCACAGACGATTGTTTTACGATACTGGAATTAGCTTCATTCTAACGACACGTCTTCGACTTGAGTATTGCTCTCACTTCATATTGCAGATGTCAAGAACAAATTCAATTAACGTCTAAAATCTGGAGGACAGAGAGCGAGAGACAGAGCGCGCCGAAACTGTCTTATCACAAACACTCCGATTCCAGAAACAACGTACCTACGTTACTAAACGATAACTAGCCATGTTAATTCTACCGTATTGTTTCGTTCATGAATTAGGACTGGGTGTGTGGAAAGGAACAGCGTTGCTATGGTAACAAACAGGAGATTCAAAAACAGTCACAATATTTCACCTCCGCCAGCCGCATAAGCAAGCCTGACGGCGAACGGTTGTCAGCACCAGTGCAACTTATCAGCCGACGTTTCGAAAACACCGCTCAAGGTGACCCTGGAATCGGTATGTTAGTCGCATTCTGACTACTAACATGAATGTACCAATGCTGATATCTGCCAAGGAGGAACAAAAGGATGTCAGAAAAGTATGCCAACAAGTGTACACAATTTATATAAAGTTAAAAATTATAAATGGTAAGATATTTCGATATATTTCGATCAGTCTAAGGATTAACGAATTTTTCACGCTTCCTGATGTCCGTGGCTGTTAATGTGATTCTGGTGGCGTAGTGCGGGTATCTTGCTGAACTATCTGTGTTAATTTTATCCACACAGCCATTTGCGTTTCACAGCTACAATTTTTTTTTACGGTAGGTCAGTACTGCCCTGTTACAAGACTGTCTAGTTTACACATAATCACTCAGGCTTTTGGTGTTAGGTTAGAGTGAAGCTTTTGGTGTCCGCGTTTTCAGACATCAACCTCATGGTTGGCCTATGCGACAGTTACGACTGTCAACCTCTCGACGCCGTTTGGTATTACTCGGTTGTTACTTCTGGTCTACCTTGGGTACAATTTCGGTCGGTACAGAAGGTATAAATTCGATCGGATGAGAAATGTTTCACAAAATTCATCTCGACACTAGTAATTAGAGTCGAGCTACAAAATGCACAGTTTAACACAGCCTAGCAGTTGCACAGGAAGGAACAGAAAATCGTTCGACCGGATTCGTCCAAGCCAAACCCAGCGGTGTGAAGTTTCTATCATCTTTAGGGAAGGTGAAGGACACGACAAGTATTGACAACAACAAACAAAACTTGCATTTGCAGTATTTTATTATTATTTCAATACTGGGAATACTGCACTACATTTAGACACAAATGGGCATGAATACGACGTTTCACAAGCCCTTAGTCCTACATCTTAATTTTTAATAAAAATGTTTTTACAAAACATACTGCAGATTGACATTTTTATGAGTCTGCTTTTCCACACTGCCTCAGATCAAAATGTGGAAGACATCGGAGACAATTTTTTTTAACAATGAAAAAATGACCAACCAGTGGTGAAAGTAAACTCACAGGTACAAGAGCAGAAGAGAGACTTGCTGTTATAACACAAAATCGCCAACAAAGGACGACGACTGTATTTTTTGCTTCTTAATCTATTACACTGCCAAATCTATTTTAAAAAAAGATGTGACTCGGTATGTTACCAGAAACGTAATGTCTGGTACCATGAAATATGCATTGGTGCGAAAAGCAAGAGGAAATTCAGGTGTGGCAGATGCGACTGATCAGAACTGTACCACCAAGAGATCGGAACTGTACCTGTGGAGGTACTTTTTCGACCAAATGTAAGGAGTTCTCTAATTCTGTAAAGGTAAAGGTAAAGGTAAAGTTCACCACATAAAGGGCCACGAAGGCCCAAAGGGGGAGTAGAGGTATAACTCTACTCTTTCCTTAACCTCGGCGCTAGATGGGGGTAGGTGGTAAACGCCACGCCCCGGCTGCTTTACCCGCAGGAAAGACCCGGTGCCCATTGTATAGGAGGCTGGGTGGGTCCCAGGGCCGGTCTGGACGGATGCGGAAAATCTCATCTTCACGGGGTCTCGATCTCCAGACCGTCCAGCCCGTAGCGAGTCACTATACCGACTAAGCTATCCCGGCCCACCTCCAATTTTATAACAATTACGATATTAAACACTGTCATATGAAAAAACCTGACATACCATCAAGCTACCCAGAACATGTTTCAGCACTGATACTTTATCCTGTTCTTGTATTTCACACATTAGAGCGGGTTTTGTCTGAAATGATTGAAACTGTGCCACCTTACCATACATATTTGTAATTTTATATAAACAGTGTGCATCTATGTGTATACACAAATGCTTATAATCAGAAGGCACTGAACGAATAACATTAAATGGTTGTGGTTCGTCTTTCATGGACGTGCGGTGTGAAGTGGTTGAAATTCATAGGCGATGCTCAGTCTTGGAATAAGAGGCTACCCCAAAGGAGGGAGTGCGACTGAGTGACGACACAAAACGCTTAGGACGCCCGTCCCCACAACCCAGGCAGAGCCGTACTCCCACGGGTCTCCCACGGGTGACGCACTTGGATCGAATCCGTGGGGCAATCGACGGTGAAGTGACCCTGATAGCAACTGTGGTCACCACGATCCTCCAGGTACAACCACGCGAAGCAGCGCACTCCTTAGGAAGCTAGCAATCGTTCACCTGGACAGACACTTCGCCACCTGCCTATTACCATTTTCGTACGATAGCCCGCTAAAGGACGCTATCCTAAGCCAGCTGAATCCAGTTAACACCCACACATCCTGATTCCGTAGGATATCTTTAATAACATTCTCCATTTCTGAGCACGGGTCTTCCCGATATTTACTCCTGGTTCTCCCCGCTGAAAAGTCGTTACAATGTTCACATACTGAGATAGACATGCATACAAAATAGCGGCTTGGTAAGTCAGCTGCCATTCCAAAATGAAAACTAAGAAGAAGCATCGATCTCGCTACGCGATTTTTCCCTAGCCCTTTCTTTCCCTCTGTAGATGGCTACAATTTCCGTCGTGACGTTTCATTGCTGCTTTAAATCTTACGCTGTCAAATGCAAACACAGCAGCTGTATGCTTTCAGCACCATACATGGCAAGTTGTAAAGTGACTGGCAGTACATATAGACGTCTCGCACTTTTCGTTACGGTAACAGTCACGCCTACTCCACATTATCCGGCGCCTGTAAGCCAGCTGCTCCCCCACATTACTATGTCAAGTATACTCGGTTCAATCGATTTTGCTCATGTGCAAAATCCTATTATGACAACAGCAAAATACACGCCGAACTCCTGTCACTGTCATGCGTTGCCTTACGCAGCCATTACACGGAGGTTGAGAACTAAAAGAAGAAAGGTCAAACTTATGACGAACTAAGTAGGTGAACTAGAGCTTTGGTGTTCGAAACAGGTGATCGGATCAGACGGAGTGGAGCTGTCGACAGACGAGAAACTCCGCAAAGTGGCACAGAGTCCTCCTTGAGAGCATTACAGGTGCTCGGCTGATGTACACATCTGTAGCCTTGAATGGGATCCAAATTCTGAGTGACGTGCTCAAGAGACCGCACCTCAGGACACAATGAACACGGCCATGTTTATTAATTTTGAGCTCATTTAACGACCTGTCAGCAGCACGGGGAAAAAAGCGTCAAACACTAAGCATGGTAGTCGGCGTCCTGACCAAGATCAGCACCAGACACACCAGAAACACACGGCAGGCGCATCACACCTTGAGCCAACCTGCTCAGTTCTACGGAACACCTGGGGATAAGTAACGTTCGGATCACTTGCCACTATGGAATTCCACATTCTTATAATCACACTCCTTCTACATGTTCCTATGGCAACGGGGTATATCACAAAAATACATTTCATGTTTAGCATCTTTGGGAAATCGGTTCTCTTTACAAGCACACGTGTTCTAACATTAGGACTTACAAATCTATACATCTGACATTACACCGACCAGCCTTAAACAGAAAACCAACCTGAAACGAATTAACAAGGTAAGAGGGATGCATAAGAAAGGTACTTCGAGGTCAAAGGGGTATTTTAACTTCATGCACTGTAGCAGTACGTGTATGTGTAGTCGCATTAAGCGTTGATGCCACACACACACACACACCTACCGTGCTAACTTCAAATCGATACCCACAGCAATTCCTTTCAATGCTCCCTACTGCCAAACGCCATACCATACCAAACCATACCATACTATCTACAGTAGCAGTGCAGTAATTTCCGGATACGCCGTTCAGCTTACACGTCACCGGGACATCCGTCACTGCCAGATATTCTACGATTATTTTCCTGTTCAGGGTTCCTCTGTCTTAGCCCATGTAGGGGAAATCGAGATAGAAAGCTCTAACGTTTCTCATTAGTACGCGGGAGTTACCCACTTCGAACCTGGGAGTCGAAAGTAAAACGCCTCAGACTTATCGTGGTTCTCCTCACAGCCTCCAGACACTGCCGCTATAGCGCCTCACAATAGGCCTCGTTAAACATTTCCAGTTCACAGTAGTGTCATCCGCCAGTCCCAGTGGCCGCACGGTCTAAGACGTTGGTCTGCGAACGCTCGCTTGTGGGATTGCGGGTTCGAACCCCGCCGGAGGCATGGAGTCTGTTGCGACTGTTGTGTGTTGTCAGGTAAAGGTCTCTGCGACCGGCCGATCACTCGTCCAGAGGAGTCCTAACGAGTGTGGTGTGTCTGAGTGTGATCAAGTGTAACAATAACCTTTACACCACAATGAGAAGGAACACAGAGGTCAAGACTAAAGAACTCTGTCATCCGATCATTCAACGTTACAAAGTCCAAGTCACTGACAGCGGCAATAAATAACTGTGAATGAATGAACAAAGGACAGCCCCTTCCAGAGCGCAGTTACAAACGTCTGAGTCGGACTCCACTCAAAGTAAACAACAGCATAAAACGAGCGGAATATAAGGCAATACGATACATCAGCAGGCAACAGACAGGATGACCGCATCTTGCAATAAGCACAGGCAGAAACAAACTGCTGTGGATCCGGTTCTTACGAGGGGACTGACAGGGAAAGTGTTCTGTGTTAAGCACAAAGCATGTGCTACACGTGCTAACAACGTGCAGCACGCGTTGGGCTAAAGCAAAACGATGCAACCAGAGTCTACAGCAAACGAGAAGTTCGCGCGTGGCTCTGCGGACAGACGTGTGGTCTTGTACACAACTCAGCACTGAACATAAGTGTGGTCTTGTGCACACCCCAGCACTGAACAGAAGTTTAGTCTTGTGCACACCCCAGCACTGAACACAAGTTTAGTCTTGTGCACACCCCAGCACTGAACAGAAGTATGGTCTTGTGCACACCCCAGCACTGAACACAAGTTACGCCACTCGCCTACAAGCCACTACGACACAAACCGCACGTAAATAACGAAGTCGATCGACGAATTACAACACCCAGGTTTTCAGACTCCCGTGCAGTAACTTTCCCTACAATGAGTCATTTTCCGAACATGATTAAGAATAATCATGTTAAATGTCAGTCTGTTTAAGTTACGATGTTTGGAGATCTAACATTCCATTAGCTCACGATCGCTTCCTCCCACATTAAACACTCATGCACCTTACAGCCTGCCGTTTTGCCCCTCCTGTACTATACACACGATAAAATGGCGCATCTTGTCCCTTCTCCCAACCAGACATCACGTCATTCTGCTGCATTTACAGACAGTGAGATGTTACAAATATGTAAACACCTGACTCACTCAGAGACCACGTTAATACAAACTAAACCCAATGAGCATCTGCCTTGGCTCCTGCACTAAAACAAACCCAAAAAACCTTGACCAAGAGCCAAACTATTGCAGAAATGTTTCGAAGAGACGAACTAGAGGCCGCGCGTTCTCGCAGAGCCAACAGCACCGACAATGGCAAAGTTCCGATGTGCCCCGTAAGCATCTTACTGTGATGTTCACTAAACGAAAAAGTTCACTGCTGCCACGTAAGAAAAACGTCGTTCCAAACTGTTCACAAGACAGCAAAAAATGAAAAACAGTTCATACTTCGCTGCATGGTGCCGTGTGTTACATTCAAGACAGAATAATTATTTTACTGTGAGCACGAACTTAAATAACAGTAAAGTACATCACGTAACTCAAATATTTTACCAACCACTGCACATATACAAATTTATAAAATTTACACATTAAAACATTAAAAACGCTCCGATATGTTTCGGTCCTAGGACCATCAACAGGGAGCTATATCGTCCTAGCTAAAGTTACACTATTAAAAGTCATATTAGTTTCACTATTCCAATTGGGTATTGTGAGAGCATGCCGTGTTGTGTCGCGAAGAGTGCCCTGTTACGGATGTGCGTTCTGTGTTTCGTTGCGTATCACGCAACGAAACACAGAACGCACACGCGTAACAGGGCACTCTTCGCAACACAACACAACACGGCATGCTGCCGCAATACCCAACTGGAATAGTGAAATTAATATGACTTTTAATAGTGTAACAAAAGCAAGGACGATATAGCTCCCTGATGATGGTCCTAGGACCGAAACATGTCGGAGCGGTTTTAATGTGTAAATTTTATAAATTTATATATGTGCAGTGGTTGGTAAAATAATAGAGTGACTTGACAACATGCACGGTGTAACAACGAAAGTACATCACGTAACTTCATATAGTAAACCGAGCTACCTGCTTCGGTGTCATACACCACCATCAGGCCCGTATATCAAATATTGTATGTAACACAATTTTCATTGGTCGCTCACATTTACACGTACAACCAACTTATCACGTTATTTACAGACGTTACTAGTGTTCGTTACTTCATACAATTTATTCATAATTTACACAACTTCTACCAATTACACCCTTGTCTATTAGTATGGTCTTTGTCTATGCTTCGCTCATGCTCAAGATGCATTCCGCATTACGACACCAGCTACATGACTTAGTCGCACTTGTACTCTAGTAATATCACTTAAGCTTGCTACATTTTACTGTCGTATAATTTCAACAAACTAAAATTTCTTCTGCTGCTTTCATACGATAGGTAATTTCTTGTATATTCTTCATATGTTATGTAATTTCTTATATTGTCTTCATATGCTACGTATTTTCTTGTATATTCTTCATATGCTACGTAATTTCTTGTATATTCTTCATATGCTATGTAATTTCTTGTTATTGTCTTCACATGCTATGTAATTCTTGTATTGTCTTCACATGCTATGTAATTTCTTGTATCGTCATCATATGCTATGTAATTTCTTGTATTGTCTTCATATGCTATGTAATTTCCTGTTATTGTCTTCATATGCTATGTAATTTCCTGTTATTGTCTTCATATGCTATGTAATTTCTTGGATTGTCTACATACGCTAAGTAATTTCTTGTATTGTCTTCATATGCTATGTAATTTTTTGTATTGTCTTCATATGCTATCTAATTTCTTGTACTGTGTTCATTGCTATGTAATCTCTTGTACTGTCTTCATATGCAATGAAATTTGTTGTACTGTCTTCGTATTCTACGTAATTTTGTACAGTCGCTATATTAAGTAACTTCTTGGATTGTCGTCACATGCAATGCAATTTCTTGTATTGTCTTCATATGCTATGTAATTTCTTGTATTGTTTTTGTATGCTATGTAGTTTATTGTACTGTCTTCCTATGCTCTGCAACGTCTTGTGTTCTCTTCATACGCTATTTACTTTCCGTGCTCTTCTTAGAAATTATTTTTCCGTTGAACTGTCGTGGATTGCAATGGGATGTACGTACTTCTCTGAATTTTATTTACTCCTTTCTAACTGCTAGTCGATAGAAGGGTCAACAGCACAACAGCAAAGACGTGAAGTACATAAAGAACAACAGACTGACGCTAACAGATTAGTACAAAGGCTGACTGAAGAATAAACATAGTTTAAAGAATACGTGTATATCACAAGAATAAAGGTAAAGGTAAAGTTCACCCTATAACAGGCCACGAAGACTCAGAGGTGGAACAGAAGTACAGCTCTACTCTTTCTTTAACCTCGGCGCTAGATGGAGGCGGGTAGTCAATGCCAAGCCCCGGCCGCTTTACCCCCTAGAAAGACGCGGTACCCATTGTATAGGGGGCTGGGTGTGCCCCGGGGCCGGTCTGGACGGGTAAGGAAAATCTCACCCCCCCCCCACCGGGATTCGATCACTGGACCGTCCAGCCTGTAACGAGTCAATATACCGACTGCGCCACCCCGGCCCACGCATATCACAAGAATTCAGAACAAAACTGTAATATACAAGTGTAAAATAAATTCGTCGAAACTGTGGCAAAGTAACAGATCAGTACACTTAAATTTTGTTGTTAGTTTGAAGAACACTTGCCTTACGCGTTGAAAAGCAACACTGTATCGCACATCCGAA
>Ga0136643_10014946_pt1 | contig 11667 bp, 6 predicted proteins | sample TergutLab28metaG_FD_96883 | JGI IMG/M metagenome (GOLD analysis project Ga0136643, IMG submission 96883) | Labiotermes labralis P1 segment gut microbial communities from Petit-Saut dam, French Guiana - Lab288 P1 (version 3) (version 3) | ecosystem: Host-associated > Arthropoda: Insects >...
AAAAAAAAAAAAAAAATTTTTTTTAAAAAATTGTTGAAAAATTTTTTTATAAAAAAGTTTTTTTTTAGGGGGAAAAGAATTTTTTTCCTTTTTTTTTGTTGTTTTTGTGGGGGGGGGGGGGGGGGGGGTTAAGTTATGTGAATATAAGGACTTGGCGCAGGCTGACACAGGCTGACACTGGCTGACAGATCCCAGTGCCGCGCGGGGCATGGATGTCTGTCTCTTGTGAAAATATTGCGTGTTGTCAGGTAGAGGTGTCTGTGCGACGGGCTGATCACTCCTCCGGAGGAGTCCTACCGAGTGTGGTGTGCCTGAGTATGATCTTAAAGCCTCGACAGTGAAGAGCTCCTTGGCCTGTAGGACCTGTCGCACCGTAAAAAAGCATCTAACTGATCTAATCATGCAGCGTAGCCACAATTAAGCTGTGCGTTACATTCATTAATTATCGTCCAACTGTTTAAACAGTCCTTAAAAACCTATTCATTAGAGTGCTATGCCGATTTTCAAAGGCTGGCAGATTGATATCATGACACGGCATTGACTTTTGTTTGTAGTTTGTAATATTGGCAATTGTGGTAATTAGCGACGAACCATTTCACTTGATTTATGGAGGCTGCTGTGGTTTGGCTGTTCAATCATCAGATTCCAGTTCGCTCTCGTAAACTTGCCTCACCGAATTAGTTTGTTTATACGTGAGGTCGGGCAAACAGAATTAAGCGTCCTGTGGCTAAGCGAGTTTTACCCCGGAGTGTGCCGCTTGTTTATAGGCAAACTGAACGTAAATCAGAAAGCAGTATAGACGATAGATGTTTGCCAGTAATGTCTTCCTCACCAAATGCTCCCTTAACTGTTGATTTTGTGGGTTGAGATTTCCTTGACGGCGAAGATTTGGAACGCGAAATTCGGAGTTGTTACATAACATTTCTCCGCGGTCACTATGCCTTCACTCTTTCTACATACTGTCGAAATTCGCTTCATGTTTTCTTCTGCTATGCTTACCGTCCAACCACTCTACTGCAGGTCAAAATTCATTCTATAGTCTCTCGTACGAGAGGTACGTAGACTCTTCCAAAGAGAGTTCTTCACAGAGTGCGATCTAATGCTTCCTCTATCCATTTCCCGTATCCTCTCTTTTCCTTAAGGTCATCCAGTAGCTGCTTACACCTTCTTTCTCTTCTTCCCTTCACTTCTATCTTTCCCTATATCTTTCCATCAATAACGTGTTTTAGAAGGCAGTTCCTACGCAAGATGTGACCAATCCATTGAGCCTTCCTTCTTTTTATTATATGTAGGATATTGCCCATACAATGCCGTACTTCAAGCTTAACACTCTACTAGTTTCTCCCTTAGATTTAAATCTAATTTTCTGGTAAAAAAAAGTCTTGTTGGACGCTGCTTTTGCCATGGTAGTACTGGATTTAATTTCCCGTCATTTGCCACGCTGTCCACAGTCAGCTAAAAGTAATGGAACTGTAATACAAGTACAGATTTCGGCAAGTCGCATTATGATGAGTGTGTATTTGCTTTACTTTGACATGCTATAATATTTTATCGTGTAGTCTGCGTTATGACAGATCCATAACCTCTTCCAAAACGAGTTCTCCAGAGGGTGTAAACTAGTGCTCTCCCTATCACTTTGTTCTATACTCTCCTTTCCTTATAGACGTCCACTAGCTTTTTACGTCTTCTTCCTCGTCCTTCCCGTCCTGCTATCCTTATTTCTATCTTCAGTAACGTGTTTTACCAGACAGTTTCTATGAAATATGTGACCAATCCAGTTGGCCTTCCTTCATGTTACTGTGTGTAGGATTTTCCTTTCCTCCTTGACTCTACGTAATACTTATTCATTTTTCACGCAATTGGTCCAACTGATCTTCGCCATCCTTCTTCAGCGCCACATTGCAGAACTTCCCGGGTATTTCTAATCCACTTTCTTTAGTGTCCAAGTTTCAGCAACACACAAAGCCATGTCCAAAATCTAACACTTCGCTAGTTTCTTCCTTAAAACTAAGTCCAATTGACAGTGAATTTTGCTTTTGCCGTGGCAGTTTTGGCTTTAATTTTACGTGTAAATCTTGCATAATTCGTCTTGTATGCTATATATTTGAAACATGCAAATGAAAGGTTAATTCAAAATTCAAATTCGATTTACATATGCCTATCTTCCGTGATGTGACGGATGTTCAAACGATAAATTATTTCTGGCCGTATCAGGGGCGTAGCTACCATATACCAAGCCTATGCAAGGCATAGGGACCCACAAGCCCAGGAGCCTTGGGAGCCCACAATAGCTTACTGCTTTTGCACTAACAGAATCCTACCCACTATTTGGGTGAATCTGAGCGTATTCGTGAGAATTCCAAAAAGATGAACTGTTTCAGTAAACAACTTAATTTGAAGAACCAAGTCAGTTTATGACAATTTAATGAAGTGTGGCCACGTATATTATGGGTACGACTAATTCCACCGGAAAAATTGCATAAGGGCCCCAAAATGCTAGATACGCCCATGTCTCTTTTACACCTCCCTTCTGGTGACCAGGAAATGCTTCACAATTACGTCGCAGACAACGTTGCTTTAGCGGGGCCGTGCTCTGTCGTGCTGAAAATTGCTAGCTTATTTTTCCCGATACCGGATTGGGAAGTTCTCCCTCCTAGACATACAGGACGGAGTTGAGGGGGCGTAAAATGGCCTCCACGGTCACCAGATTTTATGTCCTACAACGTTGTCTCATGGGATTGTGTTAGAAGTGTTGCCAACTAAGAGAAGTTCAAATTTGGTACGCGATTAACCCTTATCCTGCTAACGTGGAGAATATGCTGAGCTCTTAATAATACAAACAAATGGCCGATGGGATTTAATTCGGCGTTTGAGTGGTTAGTGCTACACTGTGAGAGATTTCGGTTTGTGCGTGGGCTAGGCATCTGTAGAGGTAAAGCAATCCCATTTCAGGCCTGGACAGGCCCTGAGAATTCCAGGAGGTTGAGGCTCCCAGATTTCAACACAGTCGGCACATGAAGGTGGTATGGTTGTCAGCCCTACGCACCGGCCGCCTTTACCCCCCAGGAAACATTCCTACTACTCATTTCTGTTAGATGCTGAGTCATCTCCAGGATAGACATCTGTTGTATCACGAATGCTATAAGTTGATGTTGAAACTTCTTCATTTGAGACTAATGTTCACGCCTGGGACATTCTAATAAGGCCAAGTCATATTATTGAGCTTTTTTTTAATATTTTGCTCACAAAGAATGATTTGGGTGGTGCATTCTGAGTGAATGCCGTCCGTGTGTGCGCAGCTCGATGCTCAGTTTGAAAATCATTCCTTAAGATGGAGTTAGGTCTGTGTAATGCATTTCGTACAGACAGCAATGGAGAATCTTTGGACGCCATTTAATATTCTAATTAGCAGTGTTACTAGATTTTGAAAATTCGGTAGGGATATTTACCATCTTAGGTAAAGGGCTCATTTGTGACGTCAACTCTATATATAAAATTACAAACACAACAATTTAACTTATTGTAAAAATATTCCGATTTTGCATAATTTTGCTACATGTTTCGGCCATTGCAGCTATTATAAGGTAAATTCTTCACAAGAATGCACAAAGGAAAGTAATTTTTGCTTATCAGTGTGGCGTGATCTCAGGCTCCCACCGTGGTGTAAATGAGATATTCGCTTTTCTAGCACAGACGTTTCAGGACAACCTATCGGTCCCGTAATTAAGGCCAAAGCAGTTTAATTACCAATGTACACCGCGTAACGCCTCAGAAGAACGAAGGTCTCCTTAACGGTGTTCATAATCAAAGTATAATCTATACACACAGAGCAGTATTGTACCTGCTATTTAAAACTTCAGTTTGCAGAATAATTACATAACGTTACCAGATCCACGTCCGACATGCCTACTCGTGTTTCGAGTACTAGCAGACAGCTGAAGAATAAAAAACCAACTAGATGCCACTTGATATTTTATTGCACTTCTTATAGGCTCAACACATTTCGAGCGTTAATATGCCCATCTTCAGGACCTCGCGACTGTGATGTTAATTACCACAATAACAAAGTATTACCTGGCTATAACGGCTTCCTTCTAAAAGTGCTAGAATAGTTCTACGGTTGCCGTTTTCGAACGTTGGTCACGCAACCAACTTTCCTGGATTGTTTAGGGGTTTTCCTAAGCGTCTGATCGTAAATATTGAGATTGTATTTTAAAATAGGTCACGACTGCTTTATTCCAAAATCAATTTCAATACATTATTAAAGATCACCCCTTCCATTCGACGTCACACAACCAAGGCGGTTCGTAAAGCTTTCGTAAGTAAACAGGATTAAATTGATTATATACAAAGAATATACTTGATAAACCACAGACGTTGCCATAACATCTGTGGTTTTCGCAGTAATAAAAGTCTCGCCCTCAGGGTGCACAGCTTGGGGCCAACACATCCCACCTGATAGAGTAACACACGGATATCGGATTAGAGTGAGTTGTGTTTGTGTGTGTGTGTGTGTGGACGTAAGTCAGATGATTTATTGTTGCTTAGTCTAAGTATTCGCTATTAACTGCATGATTAATGGGAGGATGCTTGTGAATGGTAAAGACGGTGTACAGCGCCATGTAGCATTTCATTTACCATGCCGCTTACAGAACTGATAAGGCTTTGTAACGTAAAAATGAACTAAAAATTTTAAATTTTTGATATATCTTCCCTGGTTTATGTAGGGCTGTGAGTGCGCAGTCCTTCATTCAATATTTACTTACCAAACAAGAAACACCGCCTGACCTCCTACCAGTTCAAAAACGTCCGTACTTGGCACGTTCTTCCAAGCGTGCTATTGATAATCACTTTCATATCTTAGGCTTCTTTTAATTAATTTCGCTATTTTGATCCACAAAGTACATAGAGGTGGCTGTACAAAAGCGCGATCAATACAGCTGACTACAAAGGCGTCATATTTTTCCGAGCCCCACTGAATTGCTTGCCTGGTGTTTCAGCTTTGTCATAGTCTTTAGACAAAATAAGTTTAAATGATTAATGAACCCGAGAAACGAGGGTTTTTGTATATAAAAATACAAATGAAAAAAGGTAAAGTGATCCCTTTACAGACCCGGTGTGGCCCAGAGGGTGGGTAGAGGTACAGCTCTACTCTTCCATGACCGCGTCACTAGAAGGGAGTGAGTGGTCAGCAGCACGCCTCGGCCGCACTTTACCTCCGGGAAAGACCCGGTACCCATTTTATAGGAGGCTAACTGGGCCCCGGGGTCGGTCTGGACCGGCGGAAATTCTCGTCCCCACCGGGATTCGATCTCGGATCGTCCAGCCCGTAGTCAGGCGCTAATCCGACTGAGCTACCGGGCCCATATAAAAATACAAATAAAAGTAATTAATTAAACGGACAATAACGGAAAGTATCAGTAAGGCAACAGAAATTTTAATCGGAACTGACTCCTGTCTGTTGTAGGTTCTAATGGGAAATAATTTATTATAGAAATATCTGACGTTTCTAGACTCCCGCCTATCACAGCACAGTTCAGTATGCAGGATGAATTTAGCTGGGGAATGCTATATGTACGAGTGTTACGAATGTAATGTAGCTTGTGTTAGCTAGTTTTAAAACTTTGTGCTTGAAATCCCCGAAGATGTAATAGCAGTGCCGAAACATGATGGAGTGAAAAAGAATTAAACATTTTCCATTCCGTGCTTCAAAATACAATTATTGCAATTCAAGCTAACAAATGCTGTTAGTGTTACAATACCATTACATTGACCACCAACTCCCACATGTACGTTTTTCGTTCCTCACAAGCCCATCACCAGGGAGCACTGCAAGTTGCACAAAGGGACTGACTAGTAAACTGGTGAGAGTTATTGGCGGCTCTACATACAATAAACCAGTGTACTAGACAGTCACTATATGCAACTTGTAGTGCTCGCTGATGATGGGCTATGGATGCCCAAACATGTACATGTAGTTTATCTCAGTAATTAACCAACTTGATGCACAAAGGTTTTGTTTTACAATAAGTTTATTTCATGCCTGTACATGCTTCGAGCACATGTGCTCATCATCAGGAGGTCAAAATTGCATTACACAGCCTCTAGTATCATCACACCTGTAGGTGTGATGATACATGTGCTCGAAACATTTACAGGCATGAAATGAACTTACTGTAAAACAAAAATGTTGTGCATCAAGTTGGTTAATTACTGAGATAAATATACTGAGTTGCACGGTCAGCAAAACGTCAAAAAATGTACATGTAGTGTTTTATGGTCAATGTGTAATAACATTATCATTATAACACTAATACAACTGTGGGCATTTATTTGGTTTGAATTGTAATTAAGTGATAAAATTCTATATACTATTATGTATGTAGTATGTGATCTATCTAACAACACACAACACTCACAACAAACATCCCTGCCCCTTTTGGGATTCGAACCCACAATCTCAGCAGGCGAGCGGCCGCAGATCTACGCCTTAGACCGCGCGGCCACTGGTACCGGCATTTAGTTGGTTAAGTAAAAGAAAATAAGTTAACGACGACTGTCCCGTCACTTACCTGAGACAGACGACTCCATAGTTTGCGAAGTGCTGGTGCATGTAAACGCTTCAGAAGTTGGAATTCAGTATGGGCAGCCTGTCTACACTTTCACCACACGGAATTCAGATAAACGAAATTCCAAAATCCTGTGAGATAACACGTAATTTGTCTGGAAAAGAAGATTTTCTTCTGTCAGTTGTTTTAACTGTATTGAATATTATGAACAAAATAGGAGTATGTCTTTTAAAGGCTTTATTTTGTCTTACTCTGTAAATATTTCCTTAATTATAGACATTATACTGAACAATTATTTGTGGTTTTGTGACAGTAGAAATTTCGAATTACGGAGGAAATGTAGAAAAAAAGCATTTTTTTTGTAAAGGTTTGAGCACGGAAGGGTTTATTGTGGTTGAAAGATGGCGGCCCGTGATGGAAGTAGATCTTACGAACAGAATTTACCAGATATTTTCTCTTTACAAACATACGCAAGTTCACGACTTCCTTTTCTCTAAATACACACCGATCGTGGGATTGTAATAGTTGAAATCGATGTACACCATTTTGAACGTCACGGTCTTGTCCTTTACTGGACTGGGCGCCTTTGAGAATTTACAGTTATTACATCTTCGAGTAAATTAGATTCTTTTCTCCTGTCATTATTTATAGCAGTGGCTAAAACGTGCTTTGGGAACTAGTGTGATCTGGTTTGAAGTCTCTGAATACGATGTTCTTCTTAATTTTATCAGTATAAAGATTCAGTTTTGCGTCACAGAGAACAGAGTGTGCATCCATTAGAAACACTAATTGGTTAATGCTGTGTAGGGAAATAAGCGCTATTATTAGTGAGGATCTTACGAAACATGTTCTTATTTCGCATGGAAGAGTTCAGTATCATTTACATCAATACCACAGGTGTTGTTTGCGACATCGTGATCTGCTGAACAACGAAACGGATCTTTTAAAAATAAACACTTTTAGAAAGCTTATGATTCATCTTTTATGAGCGTCTCTTTTGTTTTTATTGCTTCTAAAAACTATTTTTAACAAAAAAATATAACGTTAAACATCGGCAGTGCTGCCTCAAGCGGAGCCAAATGGAAGCCAATATATTTCGTGTATTTCTCTTGGCCTCCGCTTGAGGCAGGACTGTCGATTGAAACGTTCTGTTCCTTACTTAAACTTGGTGGGAAGCTGTTGTTTCTTATTCGCACGTTGCCTCTGATCCGATGACCCCCCAAAGAAATTACCCAGCATCAAGCATCAGTAACTAAACTTTTTAATGTTTATTAAAATCAAGATACTGTAATTTTTGTTGATATATTTTACTGTCTGTACGTGCGAATTACTCGGAAGAGTTAAATTAGCATCTTATTACTACAGCATTTGGTGTGTACACGTAGTTTCCACTGTGCAGTAAAAGGTCTGAGAACGAGTCGGAAGTCGTAAAATCTTAAATTAAAGGTAATGTATACAGCAGCAACTAGAGACACAGTCAGGTGTTACAACGTAATAACGCCGGTGGCGTCTAGCTGACTACACAGTGTCACATCCCAGATTGCGGAAATTCAGCGTCACCGACATGAGAACCAAATATCTCAACGTGTGTGCATGGGGCAAATAATGTTTTATTCCGGTTCAAATTTCAGCGTTAATAAGGAAAATTTTCCCCGTGTTCAATTAAGCATCGCACCACGAAGGTACGTAGGCGAGAGTATGCATTACTGCACACAGTCTTGACAGCGGCAGTATGCGGGAGCTGAGTTGTCAGCGTCGCGTTCCGGCTGCTTTACCCCCTTAAAAATTCTTCGGTAGGTATTGAATAGGAGATGGGTTGGCCCACTGGAGCGGGTCTGCATGTTTTGAAGAATAGAAGAAGCACTTAGTCCTAACAGGAATCGAACTCCAATTTGTCGGTCGTCTAGCCCGTAGCCTGGTAATTATGCTGACCGAGCGACGTACTTGAAATTTAATATATGTAATCCTGCAGGCTGAATAAAAATAAAGTGGCAATATACCCATTATATTAAGGACTGTATGGAAGTGAGTCTTGGGTTCGCATACCGGTTTTGACTGCTTTCCTTTACTGCCGTTGCTTTTCCGAAAACGCCTGCAAGGTTTGTAATAGACAACATGCTTCACATTGGAGCCAGAGAAGTTGCCGAAACGCTAACACACACTGCGATGACAATGAAAGGTGACATGTACGACATGACAATAATGTCAGGAAGAAGACGTAGAGCTAGAATTCTGTTCGAGAGGGGACTGCGGTCTGCAAGGGCAGACTGCAGACACTTGAAGATGCTACTCTTGCAGTACAAGTGTGTCCGAAATTTGAAACTAAAGCCTTCCTTCTGATCCGATAGGCAGTCAGAAATTTTCATTGACGATCAGGACCCTGAGGCTGTATGAGTACATAATTTATGTTTTACTTATGTTATGAAAGTCATGTCGCAAATATAAGTGTGACATTACATCATCGACAAATGCATTTGGTGTCTTCATCTTGTTGTCTCTGTTAATAATTGTCTGTGTGTCAGAGTGAACACAGCATTTATAACACTATATATTATGTCGCCATCTACTACATGTTTCGGCCATTTTTGACCATCATCAGGTAGATCTTACAACATTTTTCATGTATGTTGTATGATGTACCTGATGATGGCCAAAAATGGCCGAAACGTGCAGTAGATGACAATGGAATGTGTAGTATTCTACAAGTTGTGTTCATTCTTGATAATAAACACGGAAAACGCTTTAATATACATACAATATAACTACATATTTTGTGGTTCACCTAATTTAAATCGCAAGGTCTAAACTTCGTGTTTCTTTATATCTCTATATCTCCATATCTCTATATCGCTATATATCTCTATCTCCAAATCGCTTTATCTCTATATATCTATATCGCTATAACGCTATATCTCTATATCTCTCTGTCTCTATATCGCTATATCTCTCTATCTCTATATCTCTATGTCGCTATATCTATATCTCTATCTTTATATCGCTTTATCTCTCTATCTCTATATCGCTATATCTCTATACATTTATATCGCTATATCTCTTCATATCTATATCGTTATATCACTCTGTCTCTATATCGCTATATCTCTCTATCTCTATATCTCTACATCTCTATATCTCTATGTCGCTATATTTATATCTCTATATCTCTATCTTTATATCGCTTTATCTCTCTATCTCTATATCGCTATATCTCTATATACATTTATATCGCTATAACTCTTCATATCTATATCGTTATATCACTCTGTCTCTATATCGCTATATCTCTCTATCTCTATATCGCTATATCTCTATATCTCTATGTCGCTATATCTATATCTCTATCTCTATATGTCTATCTTTATATCGCTTTATCTCTCTATCTCTCTATCGCTATATCTCTATACATTTATATCGCTATATCTCTTTATATCTATATCGCTATATCTCTATATCTCTATGTCGCTATATCTATATCTCTATCTCTATATCTCTATCTTTATATCGCTTTATCTCTCTATCTCTATATCGCTATATCTCTATACATTTATATCGCTATATTTCTTTATATCTATATCGCTATATCTCTATATCTATGTGGCTGTATCTCTCTATCTCTATATCGCTTTATCTCTATATCTCTCTATCGCTATATCTCTATATCTCCATATGGCTATATCTCTATATCGCTGTATCTCTATATCTCGTATATCGCTATATCTCTATATCTATATGGCTATATCTCTATATCGCTATATGTCTATATCCTTATATCTCGTATATCGCTATATCTCTATATCTATATATGGTTATATATCTATATCTCTATATCGCTATATGGCTGTGTCTCTGTATCTCTATATGGCTATATCTCTATATCGCTATATCTCGTATATCGCTATATCTAAACACTTTTAAAACAATTTCAATAGTGGAATTGCCTTTTCCAAAATTTGTTTGTTAAAAGAAATGTAAATTTCTTCACGTACCACCAGGCGAACCTCCGCATACCACCGTTTGTAAAGTACTGCCCTAGGATGCCTGACCTCTGTAATCCTTATCACAACTACCACATTATAAATAACAGTCAACGCCACTGGTAATCTGCTCCAAACAAAGGAAACGATGTTGTGAAATTTCTTCAAAGAATGACAGTACAATTTTACTAACACTATGTCTTCTCTTGGCCTGCATGTGGATCAGTGTCCTTGGTTTAACCCTTTAAAGATTACGGTTAATCTGCATTATATGTAAAGATTCCGTTCGTATCGCGCAGTGAACACCCTCTTTCTCTGTTGTAAAAACGAGTCAGTTAATGCTGCGTAGAGAAGAAATTGCTATGTGTTCCGAGATCCATACAAACCGCATATAGACACTGGTGGGCGGAACGTAAAAGTTGTGACTGTTAAACTTGCTGGTATGTAAAGTTAGCAGAAGGCTTTAAAGAGTTAATGGCCCAATATTATGCTATTATAGGTGTAGTGTAAAAAAGTATCATCGTAAAAATGTGGTGGTTATGGAAGTAAGGGACACTGAAGAAGTAAAGGGTGAGGTTTACTGGTATTTACAGTGGCATGTATTTGCCGGACATTTCGTCGCGATGTTTGTTTCAAATCGTAATGAAGAGGAAAGCATGTTTATCCGAAACGCCCGTTCAGAATATATGTGTATTGCCGCGCCTCCATTCCAATCATGTTTCAACTCTTTACGTTAAGTAGCACAACCACTCAATACTTTCTTCTTGTTGTTTATTCTTCCTTCACCTCCACGTTTCTGTTAATTTATACTCTTCCTTCTCCTACTAGTTCTAGGAGGGTGAGATTTTGCTAATAGGGTTAATCGGAATTGGAATTTAAATTGACATTCTTACTCGAGTTGGAAATTGACTTAGGCCTCAAGAGGGATTAGACATACTTACTTACTTACTTACTCCATGGTGCAGAGTCCTTCTTGAGAAGCTAACTGGTTTGCAGCTAGTCAAGAAATTCCCCGCATTTTACGGAACCCGAAGATTCATTACCGTACTCACAAGCGTCCGCCACCTGTCCCTATCCTGGGCCAACCCAATCCAGTCCACATACCCACATCCCACCTCCTGGAG
>Ga0136643_10014950_pt1 | contig 11665 bp, 13 predicted proteins | sample TergutLab28metaG_FD_96883 | JGI IMG/M metagenome (GOLD analysis project Ga0136643, IMG submission 96883) | Labiotermes labralis P1 segment gut microbial communities from Petit-Saut dam, French Guiana - Lab288 P1 (version 3) (version 3) | ecosystem: Host-associated > Arthropoda: Insects >...
CCACTTTTGCCCTACAAAGGAGCAATAAACAGTGTTTATATACGTGATATTAACAATTATCATAATTATATAGGATAAACATTCGACTGTCAACCCCTTAAAATATAAGTGGGGGGTGATATGCGTGGAAAAATTGGAAAATGCGGATTTTACTGTGGAATTTAAGAAGTTAGGGCTGAAAATTTCCTATTATCGCAAACTAAAGGGGTACACTCAAGAGAAGTTAGCGGAGCTTATGGACGTTGCGACAAGTTATGTTGGTGCGATTGAAGCTCCAAACATGAACAAGCCCATCACTTTAACAACGCTTTTTAAGATAGCGAATATTCTTGATACACCATCATGGAAATTTTTAGATTTTGATTAAACTTAGATTTATTAAACCGTTTCATGGGATACACGGATGGAACGGTTTTTTTATTTACAATGTAGTTAAAAGTTAAAAGTAAAAACCAACAACATCATTCCGACATTGTAAAGGGGTAAAGGGGTAGTATTTTTTGATGATGGTGCTATCAAAAAATCTCCACCCCTGCTATCGCACCCCTTTACAATGTCGGAATGATGTTGTTTTTGTAATTAAGCAAATCAAGCCATAGGCTTGCTTCGCCAGCTTTTAACTAAAGGCGAAAACAAAAAACCATTACAGGAGGATTTACACATGAGAGGAAACCAAAATAGCAACACCAGAGGGCAAGCAACAGGAAATTACAAGTATTTCAACCCAACCCCGAAAACAGCGGAAGAAGTCAAGAGGATGTACAGGCAACTTGCGAAGCAATATCACCCAGACAATGGGGGTGATGCCCAAGAAATGGCAAATCTAAACAATGAGTATCACGAACTCTGGAACAAGTTAAAAAATGTACACGTAAACAAAGACGGTGAAACCTATACCAGAGAAACAAACGAAACGCCCGAAGAATTTATAAATCTTATACATACGCTTATGAGCTTGGAGGGGATTATTATTGAAGTTATTGGTTGCTTTGTCTGGGTATCTGGTGAAACAAAACCCCACAAAGAAATCTTGAAAATGCTCAAATTCCGCTGGCACTCTAAAAAGTTGTGTTGGTATCTATCTCCAGAGGATTACGAGAGAAGAAGTCGCCGAGATTATGAAATGGACGAAATTCGGGCAATGTATGGCACAAGTGGAGAGGTCAACAGCGATGGTAAGAAGAAATTAGAGGGCAAAGGGGCATAATGACCCAATCTTGCCCACAATCTAAAATCCCCCTAGCTTGCATGGGTAGGGGGATTTTGGGATGAGTTTACGATATTTTATCACCACGCCCATTTTATATCATACTCTTGTATATTTTCATCAGCAGTCAACAAGGTTGCTCCCTCGGCTTGTGCTGTAGAAATGATAAGTCTGTCAAAAGGGTCTTTGTGGATTTGGGGCAAGGTTTCCAGTCCTCGAAGGTAGGAGTTTTTTATTTGTAGCAACCCAAATTCTGATTGCTCCAATTCATTCAGTAAAAAATCAACAGACAAATCTAACTTGCCTAGATTTGATTTTATGGCAATTTCCCAGAGAGAAGCAACGGAAATATAAATTGTGTTTCTGGGGTTTAATATAATTTCTCTTGCTTTTGGGGATAGTTTACTGACTTGTTTATCAATGCACCAGATTATGGCGTGGGTGTCTAATAAGTATTTCATTACATATATTCCCTCATTTCCTCTAGTGGTTCGTCAAAATCATCAGACATCCAAACTTGCCCATCCATACAACCCATAAAAGCAAGACGTTTTTGTCTTATGGTTTCTAGTCTGTTTTCTTCACTTTCTTGTAGAGGTAAAATGCGAATTTCACCACCTATTTGTTGAAAAATAACTTTGTCGGTATCAATAAACCTTGAAAGGGTTTCTTGTATGGTTTTAGTTTCTAAAATCATTTCTGACATTTCCAAGCACCTCCTTTGGGGTTAATTTTATTATAACATATATGTGTCAGGGTTACAACAAATATCTTTTCTTGCAATGGCTAGGGCTGGGTGGTATGATAGACAGAATAAAAAATCCCAATCAGTAGTAATCCTCATTATATTTATATGGAATATTATGGAACTAAGCAGAATAAAAAACCAGTTAAAATTTTTGAAAGAAGAAAACTAAATAAAAAAGCAGGCTCTTACAATCCATGATTTTATAGGATTTGTAAGTCCTAATAATTCTTTCAAAATTCTTTCAAAATCGAAATAAAATCGAAAAACGAGGGTATGCCACCCATGGAAAATAGGCTTCGCATAACCCTCGTAAACCGAAGAAAATCAAGGTTTATATGATTTTAATTGCTCCTTGTTTCTGCTATGTGCCACACCTCAATTGTGACTTAGAAACCTGTGCCTCGTGCGTGGGGGTTCAAGTCCCTCCATCCGCATAAACATTGTAATACGGGCTTTCTAGCTGATAGAAAGCCCGTATTTTATTCCAGATTTCTAAGACCCGCCCTGTCGTCTAACACTTGTCCAACACTTTTATCGCTTGTGTCCGTGTAGAACATATACGATGTGTGACACCAGTTTGGCATTTTGTAAGACTACTTTCTTGTTACGTAATTTTGATTTTTGTTTTAATTTGACCTTGGTTGTGATTTGGATTTTATTTCTGTATCCAGATGCCGACCCTATGTACTGTTGGATACATTTATATAATGTATAATTTAAGAGTGGGAATATCTGATTGATTGGGAGCTTTGAGAATATACTAAGTGTTGAGGGGAAACAAAAAATGTACAGGAAGATACAAAATTTATAGAGGTCTTGGTTGGTGTAATATTTAATATTGTAAAAGTATCCGAGGTGTGGTATAATCGGGGTTAAATAGGGAATATCTGAGTGAGCAAAAGATACTGTACAAGACGAAAGTAATAGGAGCGATTTGAATTGACAAACACAATATTGAGCAAACAGATGCTAACAGGAACTTTGCTTAGATTGATAGGTACGGACAAAGTGCTTTTGCAGGAAAGGGGAGGTTGAGATTCGTATTTTCCATTTACATGGAGAGAAGCAAGCCAAAGAGACTCTTATTGATGGCGCTATACCAAAAGACCCATCAAACCACTAATATCCAGAAAGGATGTTTTTTTGGGTGTATGAGTAGCAAAATTAGAATGTCTGATGATTTTGACGAGCCTCTTGAGGACTTTAAGTAGTATAGTAATAAAGCTATTACTAGACACGCATACAATTACCTGATGGGTGGGCGGACATGAAAAACTTTCGGCAAAAGCAAAAGGATTATTGGAGGACGATAAAAACACCCTGTATTCAAGTGTTGCTTCTATGGGGGGTTGCTATTAAATCGAGCATGGGTAAACTCCCTGAATTCGAAGGCGATATACGTGATTTTATGAAGCAGGTGGATAGATTATCTATTCATTAACTTTCGGTGTCTCCACACCCGTTCGACCTATTGTTAATAACAACCGCAAAGATGCACAACTTAATCATTTTGACAGCAGATGAGAATATACAGAAATATGACGTGCCATTTGTTTGGTGATTTCTAGATAAAATTGGGTTAGCAATTTGTGAGGGAATAGCAAGGTGATTTTATTAAATACTTAATTCTGATTTACCAATAAAAACTTTGAAGGATAACCGTTTGAAACGCAGTAGTTTTGTGGAAAACTTAGCGAAATCAATTCCTAATCTTGATGTACCTGAGGGGTTTGTTTTGGGTATGTATGAAAAATAATGTGCTTAATGATATAATGCCTGTTATGGCAATAATGCTCAACTTAAATACTTGAACTCGATTAATACTAATGAGGTGTAAAATGTTAATAGTAGAAAATTTATCACTGCACTTTGGTGGCAGAAAATTGTTTGATGGTATAAACTTGAAGTTTTCTCCTGGACATTGCTATGGGGTTATAGGTGCCAACGGTGCAGGCAAGTCAACATTTTTGAAAATATTAAGTGGTGAGCTTGAACCGACAAGCGGTGAAGTGTTTCTTGAAAAAGACCGCCGTATGTCCGTTTTGAAGCAAGACCACTATATTTATGACGAATTTAACGTGCTAGATACAGTAATGATGGGCAACCCACGCCTATACAAAATAATGAAAGAAAAAGATGCACTTTACCAAAAGCCCGACTTTAACGACGCTGACGGACTGAAAGCAGCCGAGCTTGAATCCGAGTTTGCAGCACTTAACGGATGGGAGGCTGAGAGCGAGGCCGCCAAACTTTTACAATCACTATCTATAACTGAAGATAAACACTTTCTTATGATGAGCGAGCTTGATGGGCGTGATAAAGTCCGTGTATACTTGGCTCAGGCACTTTTCGGCAACCCTGACGTCCTTGTGCTTGACGAGCCTACCAACGACCTGGACATCAAAAGCATTACTTGGCTTGAAGAATTTCTCATTGACTATGAAGGTGTTGTAATTGTTGTATCCCATGACAGGCATTTTTTGAACAATGTTTGCAGTTATATAGCCGATGTAGATTTTGGTTCAATTAAACTCTACACAGGCAATTACGATTTTTGGTATCAATCTTCACAACTTATGCTTGCTTTAACCCGTGACCAAAACCGTAAGAAAGAAGAAAGAATTCAAGAATTGCAAAACTTTATACAGCGATTTTCGGCAAATGCGTCAAAATCCCGCCAAGCAACCAGCCGTAAAAGGCTTCTTGATAAAATTGTTTTGGAGGACATTCAGCCTTCCAACCGCCGTTATCCGTTTATCCATTTTAAGCCCGAACGTGAGGCGGGCAATGACATTTTGATGATTGAAAATTTATCAAAAGCGGTTGACGGTATCGAGCTTTTTAAGGATTTTAGCTTTGTTGTTGACAAGGGTGAAAAAATTGCTTTCACAGGTAGCGAACACGCCATAAGTGCCCTTTTTCAAATATTAGCAGGCGAAGACCAGCCTGACAGTGGTAGTTATAAATATGGCATTACTATCACAAAAGAGTATTTTCCCAAAGACAACACGCCATTTTTCGAGGGTTGCAATCTTAGCATTGCGGATTGGTTACGCCAATATGCCAAAGACGACTCCGAAAACTATATCAGGAGCTTTTTGGGCAAAATGCTATTCTCAGGGGAAGAAGCACTTAAAAGTGCCAGTGTGCTTTCGGGGGGCGAGAAAGTGCGGTGTATGTTTTCAAAAATGATGATGACCCCTGCGAATTTTCTTATCTTCGACCAGCCAACAAACCACTTAGACCTTGAAACAATAACAGCTTTAAGCAATGCGCTTTTGGACTTCCCAGGTAACATTTTGTTTACCACACACGACAGGGAGCTTATTCAGACTGTAGCTGATAGGGTTATAGAGATGTAATAGAATTCGTTATCCACAATTTTACAAATTACAAAAGAGGTCTTTTGATTTCTCTTATCGGTTTTGGGTTGCTCACAATATTGATGATGGTAGGACTCATAATGCTCAATAACAAAGTTTCGTCGAACCACTTCCTGTTGAATGAACGATGCGATGTGTTATACTATATAATCTGTCTAACACTTTCAAGAATAAATCGAATGGGAACTAGAAGTTACGAGTGAATAAAATATCAGATAAACCCCGAAATACCAAGGTTTGTCTGATACTAAGTAATTTCAAAATATGTCAAGTATTGCGTGGGGGTTCAAGTCACTCGTCCGCATATATAATTATCCCTGTAAATTTAAGGTTTATAGGGATTTTTTATTGCATTTTTTTATGTAACAAAAATTTTTTCAAAAAATTTCAAAAAAGTGCTTGACAATAAATCGAACTTATAGTATTATATATATACTAAGAGTTTGAAAGGGGGTGAAAGATGAGTAAAAAAGAGCGTTTGTCCGAATTTAATCACAACAATATAATATCCGCTGCTAAAGAATTGTTTGAAGAAAAAGGTATCTCCCAAACAACAATGGATGCTATTGCAAAAAAAGCGGATTGTAGCAAATCTACCATCTATGTTTATTTCAAAAGCAAAGAAGAAATATTGGAATTTATCGTTTTAGAGTATTTTACATTGCTTAAAGATGGCTTAGAAGAAGTATTTAACCATGTAGAAAGGTTTCCAGACAGCTTTTTTGCAATTTGCAACATCGTGTCAAAGTTTTATGAAGACAATCCAGCATACTTTGACAGCATTTTAGGTGAAGTTAAAATTGCGGAGGGCGAAGATAGTGCAGTATTGTTTCAAATTTATGGGGTAGGTGAAGAAATAAACGGTTTAATTGAGGACTATCTAAAAACCAATATAGAAAATGGTAACATAGCAAACGAAACAGCTTCTTCATTTCAAACCACTTTTGCCCTGTGGGGAGCCATGTGTGGCATAATATCACTAGCCCACAACAAAGAAAAATATATTTTGCACAAAACAAATGCTTCAAAAGAGGAATTTATGCAGAATGGTTTTAAGTTTTTGCTAAGTTCGCTTCAATCAAAATAAAAAAATAAAATCAAAAGGAGATTTATATTATGTCTAAGGGAATGAAAAGAGGAATTATTATTGTTTTAGCTTTAGGTTTGGCTGTAGGTGGATTTTTCGGAGCGAGATTGTTAATGCAAACATCCCAGTACAGAAGAATTATTTCAGAAATTGATATTCAAACACCAGATTTATTGCGGGTGCAGGATGGAACATTTAGTGGCTCTTTCGATGCGATACTTGTTGCGGCTGATGTAGAGGTGACTGTGGAAAACCACGAAATTGTTAATGTTAATCTTGTTCATCATCATTTTGGTCGTGACAGTGCGGCTGATGCTGAGGTTGTTACGGTGCGTGTGGTTGACGGGCAGTCACTAAATGTAGATACTGTTGCTGGTGCTACAAACTCTAGCCTTGTTATCCTAAACGCAATACAACTGGCCTTAGAAAGTGGGTTAAACTAACATGGCAAGAAGGATTATTACGATTTTACTAACCATCTTCACCATTTTATCTTACGGAGTTTTTGTGGGTATGACTGTGCAACATCATATAATTATGGGCATAGGGGCGGCCGTGCTGTCCTTAGCCCACATATTCATCAACAGAAAGTACTTTTTCAAGTCCCTGCGTCCGCAAACTTTTAGAAAGCTGAATGGAAAAGCAAAAATACAGTATACTACAAGCCTTTCTTTTACAGTCGTTTGGACTATTTGCATTGTAACGGGCTTCATCTTAGCCTTTGCTAATGTGGCAGACTTGTTCTTGCTTGCTATGGTACACATGTTTACCGCAATGCTCTCTCTGCTTCTGGTGGTCATACATATTGCACAGCACGCAAAACATATCGTCGCATACTTTTCCAAAAAACATAAGACTGAAATCAAAACAACATAAGGAGATGATTTTATGAATATCAATTTTCAAAATCAAAACACACTGTACAAAAGAACAAAAGTAATGTTGCCTTTAGTTTTTGGCATAGCTTCCATAATCTTTTTCTCTGCACCTTTCGTAGGTTCGGCTTTTATAGGATTGGTTTGTGGCATCGCTGGCTTTATAATGGCACTTGTGTCACATAGGAAAGGATTTGTAGGTGGCGTTCTTAAAATTGGATTTGCTTGCACCATTGTGGGTCTTGCACTTGCTTTGATTTATATGGTTGTTTGGTTTACAATGGGCTATTCTATTTCAAACGAATTGATATGGGGCATTTAATAGACCATACTTCTTTTACAAGAAACCCATTGCAATCCAGATATACATATGCTACAATGTTAAATATCTGTATATGTACTTAAAATAGGCTTCCTAATGATGGAAAGCCTATTTTTGTAGGACGGGGGTGTGTTATGTATAAAGCTGAGGAAGTTGATGTTATTGTTATTGGCGCAGGTCATGCTGGTTGTGAGGCTGGGCTGGCTATAGCTCGCTTAGGTTGCTCGGTTAAAATTTTTGCTATAAATTTGGATTCTATTGCCATGATGCCTTGCAACCCTAATATAGGTGGAACTTCTAAAGGTCATTTGGTTCGTGAAATTGACGCACTGGGTGGCGAGATGGGTAAAAATATTGACAAAACATATTTGCAGTCCCGTATGCTTAACCTTGGTAAAGGTCCTGCTGTCCATTCTTTGCGGGCGCAGGCTGATAAATTTAAGTATTCTGCTGAAATGAAGTTTGTTTTAGAAAACACACCAAACTTGCAAATAATCCAAGGCGAGGTTACGGATATTTTGGTGGAAAACGGTGCTGTTGCTGGTGTTGTGGTTGCCTCTGGCACGATACATCCTTGTAAGGCGTTGGTGGTTGCCACTGGCACATATCTAAAAAGCCGTTGTATTTGGGGCGAAGTCAGTGTGGACAGTGGTCCAAACGGTTTGTCAAATTCTGTAAAGCTGGCGGATGCCCTTAAACGTCTAGGCATTACAATGTTTCGCTTCAAGACTGGTTCACCCGCCCGTATTCATGCAGGGTCGGTGGATTTTTCACAGATGATAGAACATAGAGGTGACGAGGATATTGTCCCATTCTCCTTTGAAAATACAGCAGAAGGAATTGCTCGCCCACAAATATCCTGCTGGCTGACCCACACCAATGAGCGTACCCACGATATTATCAGAGCCAATATTCACCGTAGCCCCATGTATTCGGGGGAAATTGAGGGTACTGGCACACGCTACTGCCCATCTATTGAGGATAAGGTTGTTCGTTTTGGTGAAAAAACTAGCCATCAAGTTTTTATAGAACCAGAAGGGGAGAACACCAGAGAATTGTATGTTTCTGGTATGTCTACTTCTTTGCCAGAAGATGTGCAAATTGAGATGTATCGCAGTGTTAAGGGTCTTGAGAATGCCCAAATTATGCGTTTTGGATATGCAATTGAATATGATTGTATAGATACGACCCAGTTGACAGAGGCTTTGGAATTTAAGGCAATTAGCGGGCTTTTTTTCGCTGGTCAACTTAATGGCACAAGTGGCTATGAAGAAGCCGCCGCCCAAGGTTTGATTGCGGGGATTAACGCTGCCGCCAAGGTGCTTTGTAAAGAACCGCTTACCATTGACCGCTCGGAGGGTTATATAGGCGTGATGATTGACGATTTGGTAACAAAAGGCACAAATGAACCATATCGCATGATGACTTCCCGTGCAGAATACCGCCTTTTGCTTCGCCAAGACAATGCAGATTTGCGACTGACCCCAAAAGGGCGAGGTTATCTTATTAGCGAGGAGCGATATGCCCTGCTACAGGAAAAAGAAGGGCAGATAAACGCCGAAATTAAGCGTTTAGAAAAGACTGTTGTTGCACCGAGCGACACTGCCAACCAATTATTGCGTAAGCATAATTCAACCGAAATATCATCGGGTTTTAAGCTTGCAGAACTGGTGCGACGACCAGAGCTGTCCTATGAAATTTTAGCACCACTGGACGCAGACCGTCCCGCATTGCCCAAAGGCGTGACAGAACAAGTAAATATTCACCTAAAATACGAAGGTTATATTAAAAAACAAATGCTACAAGTAGAGCAATTTAAGAAGTTGGAAAAACGCCGAATACCCGACAATATCAACTATGAACAAGTTGGGAATTTGCGTATGGAGGCAAGGCAAAAGCTGTCGATGATTCGTCCAGCTAATATAGGACAAGCCAGCCGTATAAATGGGGTAAGTCCAGCAGATATTTCTAATTTGCTTGTATATCTGGAACGCCCAAAAGTTGATAGCTAAAATTTCCCTATGTGTTTACGGCATTGTCCCTTGCAATGCACTAAATGGCATGGTATAATCAGTGTGCAAGGGAGGTATTAGTATGGTATGTAAAAAGTGTAGCGCACCCATGGAAGTAAGTGATGGGGTTTGTAAAATTTGTGGCACACCTTTACGCAAAGGTAAAAGGGTTTGGTCTAAACATATTAAAATGGCAGTTGTTGGCGTGGTTTTGTTTTCCAGCGTTATTTTTGTGGTGCTTTATACCCAAGGGCGTATAGACTTTGGTTTTTTAACAGGTGGCGACGACCCTTCGATTACCCAACCTTCCGACAATTTGCCTGTTGATGCGGATAACAACGAAAACGCAACCGACCCCCCAATGACTTATGAAGGCGATGGCGAATTGCCAGTTTTACGGGATGAAGAAGCTCGCTTAGAACTGCTACAGGAAGTGCATCAAGGTGTTAAGGATTATATGGATTATTTTGACAACCAACTACCTTTCGTATCAGGGGGCGGTCATTTGCAGATTTGGGATGACCTGACGTTTGTTACCCCACAAAGGCTTGCAAATGCTGGATTTTTAGGTGAGGAGCATTTGCAGGAGGAAAGGTTCATTTTCCTGATACGCCCCATAGATTTTGCAGGATTTGATGAAATTGACCTGCCACCTTCTGGCGAAATGACAATATTTGTGGGACATGAAACCGTTGTTGGTATCGGTTTGTATTCGATTTACGGTTATCATCAGATTTTCAGGGAAAACTTAAACCAGATTTTGGCAAGCTATACCCCCAGCAATTGGAATGAATTGGTGATGCCACCACAACGCCCAGGGGCTGGGCATCCTATGCACCAACAAGCTGTTGCGTCAATATCCAGCCTAATGAATGGGTTAAATGTTGACATTAGATACATGGCTTTTGATGAAGAATTTGCTTTTGTGACAGCTTCTGTCGCTGGTGAGTCTCATTTCATACGATATTATTTATTTGCTGTGGAAGACGGCAACCTACATCTTTTGGTGCATGGTTTTGAAGGCGTGCGTCACCCTATACAAGCAATAAATCAAGCCGCACCAAATATTAATGCCCACCTGCTACCATTTTCGGAAATCGGTTTGGGTCAACATAGTCTTTTGCCATCAGATGACCCAGTTTTTGCTCAAATCATTGCCGTCTTGCAAACGCAAGGGCATATACAGCCCGAAAACCAACCAACATTTGCCGCTGCTACGGAAGATTTTGCGTATTTGGTGTTTGCTGGGGGTGGTGTGTTAATGGTAAACGCAGGCACTAATTGGGTGTTGCAAACCACCGTGGGATGGCAACAAGCAGAAGCCCGCATGTGGGAGCTGGTGGATGAGGGGCAGGTACCGCCCCTATACATATTAAGACAAGATTAGGAGAATAGATGCTATCCCTTTCAATCACTGATATTAAAGGTTTTATGAACAAATTGCTAAGAGAAGATACGTTTGATAACTTTGACCTGCATAGCTTGCAAATACACAATTTTGCATGTTTTGAAATACATAAACCGCAAGACGAGCCGACACCGAAGTGGTCTGTTGTACGTCCTTTTGCCTTTGATGTGGTTAAAGGTGGCGGAACAACCCCGAAATTTCTCAAAGTTGTGTTAGCGACAAGTGGTGGTACAATTGATTTAACAGATGCTACCTTATTTTTTAATACTCATTTTGAGGATGGTAAAATAACCATAACTACGGGTTTTTCTCAAAAAAGTTTTTCTCTAGATAAATCTGGACAGGGGCTTTGGGATGACCATGTGAAAAAGTTTTTAGAGGGCAGAAATATTGAGTATGTGAATAATTTATAGAATAATAGGCTGGCGGGCAAAAACACTTTGTCTACATTCTAAAGCGGGGGTCTTGCCCCCGCTTTCTATATACAAATAAGGTGGGGGCAAGCCCCCACCTTATTATCGTTTTATGGTTATTATGTCGTCGTTTATTTCTAGGTTGGTGTTAGTGTTCCAGCCCATGCTGTCTCTTAGTTCTTTGTTCAGTATTACCCTTCCCATGTTGTC